>Ga0255059_10000001_pt1 | contig 54186 bp, 2 predicted proteins | sample 176RNAGHGlowgp2_FD_183551 | JGI IMG/M metagenome (GOLD analysis project Ga0255059, IMG submission 183551) | Metatranscriptome of sheep rumen microbial communities from Palmerston North, Manawatu-Wanganui, New Zealand - 1766 RNA GHGlow gp2... | ecosystem: Host-associated > Mammals > Digestive...
GCCTCTCAAAACGTTATATAAGCGACAAAAAGACCGAAAATGTCTAATTTGTTTTACTTAAAGTAACATACATGAACTATCATTCACATCTAAATACTATTGTTATGTCAACTGTATTCAAATTGAAGGCAGCGCTGCTATTGGTATGCGCCCTTTTAATTGTTAATGTAACTTACGGACGAATTAATTTGTCTGCTGGTTACGATTATCTTGCGGCAGAAGATCCTAATGCTGCAACATTAACCGTATCTGGTGGAACGTCTATTGCAAGCGATGCAACAGAGATTACTGTTACCTTGAGTGGCTTAGGTTACGATTGGAGTTATCGTAACTTATTTGATGCGTCAGGAAATCCCTTAACAAGTTTGGGAGCTAATAGTCCAACTGCTTCGTTTACTGTAGATGTAAGCAATTTTTCATCTGGTGCTAATACAATTTATTTGTATAAAACAACAGATAGTTATCCTTATACTACCAAGACTGGTAGCGCTTTGGCGTCTGTTACAATAACAAAAGCGGCACCTGCTCCAGAGCTCGTAGTAAACCCAAGCACTTCTTCTATATGTGCTGGTGGCAGTGTTAGTATTTTGTTGAAGAATGTTGACGGTACAACATATCCTGCTAATAATTGGGTTATAAGGAGAGATGGTACAAAAATTACTCCTACTTTTCAGGATGGTAATTATACTGCTATTATTTCTAATGCAACAGCAGGTGAGTATATAGTGGAGGTGGAAGGTCTTTCTGCTTCCTTTACAGTTGTGAGTGATACACATAAGGATCGTGATTTAACTTTTTGTAATACTGATGTATATCAGGTGAATGCTACTTTGCCGGAAGGCTTTACTGGTAAGTGGGCTGGTGCTGTGGATGATATTACGTCGCCTACCACTACTATTAATGTTCCCAAAGGTGAGCATACTTATACATGGGAATATACTAATGGTAGCTGTACTTATGTTGAGAAGTGGAAACTTACCAACAACACGCCGTCGCTTGAATTATCGACGAACGATCTTTCCAACTGCGGCTCTGCGAAAATTACAGCGACTTATCCTTCCTCTTTCACTCCCACTTGGACAGTGGATGGTGTTACTAATTCATCAACATCTAATGTTCTTAATCTTTCTAACCTTTCTATAGGTGATCATGTTGTAACATGTAAAATTGGTAAAACTGCTGAATGTACTGTTACAAAGTCGGTTACTGTTACAAATACTTCTTCTGTAGATCTTGGTGAAGGAGAAACAATCACATTGTGTGATGGCGATAATACTGTAAACTTAAATGCTACTTCTGTGCCTGGTGCTAAGTGCTATTGGTCTACCACAGGCTCTGGTACTTTCTATCCTTCGTCTACAAATCCTAATGTTACTGTATCAGGTTTGTCAGAAAATGAAACTACTGTATTTACATGGAATGTAGAGGTGCCTAATTGTGAGAAAAAAACTGTAACCTATAAGGTACACAATGGTATTCATACCGTAATACCTACTGGCGATGTACTTCTTTGTGGTAAAGGAAAAGGTGATGTAGCCTCTATTGGTATTTCTCACAGTATTTCTAATTCTGATTATAAGGTAGTATGGACTGCTATTACAAGAGGTGCAAGTATTCAAGAAGCTTCTAATGCTTCTTCTAATAGCAATCTCACTTCTGTAACAGCGGTGATGGCTAATAATGCTAAGGTTAATCAGTTTAAATATTCGGTATCTTCTACAAACAACAATTTATCGAGTTGTAACGCTGTAGAGGGTATTATTTCTGTAACGAGCGTGGTTGCCACAGCAGAAATTGCAGGAAAACGACCTGCTGATGGAGAACAAGCAATTGTTATCTGCGGCGACGAAACTATTAATCTGAAAGGTAATAATGTAAGTTCCTTGCCTGCTGGTTCTTACGGCGAGTGGACTGCCAATGGTACTAATGTAGCTTCTATTGCTAATCCTTCTGCCAACAATACAAGTGCTACTCTTCTTGCAGATAAAGGTGTCTCTTTTACTTGGACAATCTACGCACAGATGACTACCGAAGATGGCGAAACCAAAAGTTGTACTTCGTCGGCTGTTACTCCTGCTATCAATAGAGACGTCACAGTAATCGAAGATGCCGATTTCTGTACAGATAATGGTACCGCTACTATTTCGCTCGATGTTCCTGCAGGCGTTACTGGTAGCTGGACAAAAGTATCTGGTGGTAAAAATACTGAAATTGCTTCAGCATCATCAGTTTCTACTAAAGTTTCAAATCTTGATGCAGGAATTTCTTCTTTTAGATGGAGAGGTGTCACAGCTAATGGTTGCTCTACCAATGTTGCCACTGCATACGTATATAATATCGATCAGGTATCTGCTCCCACTATTGGTAAGCCGTATGTTTGTGATATCAACGAACCTGTATCGCTTACTGCCAACAATCCTTCTCCCGCCACTGGCGAGTGGAGTTTTGCTCAAGGTGGTGGTACTTTCGCCAATCAGACTTCCAACCATACAACTTTCACTCTCGATAGAAGTTCCGATGGCAAAAGCGTAATCAAGTGGACTACTTCTTACGAGACACCTATTTCTAAGGAAAAATGTTCTACTTCTAAAACCGTTGATATCTACAACTTGCATGTGGATGCTACTGCTGGCGACGATATCGAGATTTGCAACTACGACAATGCTAACACATTGAAAACTGAAGGCTTAGACGAGGCTACACTTAGTGCTACTGCTGTGCCTACCACAACTCCGGCTTCTGTGGGTACGTGGTCTTCAAAGTCAGGTGCCACTATCGAAAGTTCTTCTTCAGCTACTACAAAAGTAACAAATTTGCAGGCTGGTGCCAACGAGTTTGTATGGACTGTTGTTCGTAAGAGTGACGATGGAAAAATGAGTTGTAGCGCATCTGATGTTGTAGTGGTATACAATAGTAAGGTGGGTGCAGCTCTTGCTGGCGACGATCAGGTTGTTTGTTCCGATTTCGTTCAGCTCCAAGCTACCAAAGCTGAAAATGGTATTGGCTATTGGAAGCTCGAAGCAGGTGAGGGTGTTTTCAATTCCGAAGGTAACGAAACTGTGGAAGTGAAAACTTATCAGAACGATTTTGAAATGGATGGCTTCAACTACAGAGTTACCACAGAGGTTCAAGCTGAAGGCACCGATAATGAATCTATATCTCGCACTTTCTATCAAGCAGTTTCGGAAGTAACTACAGAAGAAACTTACACCGAAGTTACCGACCAAGCTACTCTTACTCAAATTCAAGAGTTGCTCAAATCTGCGGCACCTATTTCTACTACTGATGAATGGGTGGGAACTTACACGCACAAGGTAACTGAAAAATTCAATATTACTTTTGGTGGTAAGAATTACGTAGTTTCTGCTGTCAACACTATTACATACGATCCCACTACTGGTGTATCTCAGGGCAACAACATGAGCTACATTTATCAAGAAGTTGGTACTCGTGATGTGGTAACTGTTAATTATCAGTTGGTTACAGATGGTACATTGCGTGCTCGTATGCTCGAGAAGATCACCAATACTAATGGTACTATCAACAATGGTCAGCTCGTTAGCACAAATAATTCTGTGATAACAAAGGTAATAAATCCTCGTACCACTGTTACAGGTTTGCAGAAAGGTCTCAATACATTTAGATGGGTTGTATCTAAAGGTGTTCTTGCAGAGGAAGCATGTCTCAACTACGATTTGGTAAATATCTATTATTTGCCTGTTGATGTAGATGCTGGCGAGACTCAACAACTCTGCGAGAATCACGGTAATTTGCAGGGCTATGCGAACACCGATTTTTATGCAAACGTACCGGACTTATCGTGGAAAGTAGAGTGGACCACTTCTCAAGGTGGTAATGCTTCTATCCAAAATACATCGGCATTCGAGTCGTTTGTATCTGGCCTTACACCTGGCAAAAACTACTTCACTCTCACAGTGTATGCCATGAAAGACCTCAACGATGATGGCGTAATCGACCAAAATAAGGAAATGTGTAGTAATCACGATGATGTACTTATTTGGAACGACGAAGTAGGTCCTGTGGATGCAGGTGAGGATGTAATCACTTGTGGTGACGACTATTATGGCGAAGGTAACGATCATAATTTCCACGATTACGTAGGAAACTATAGAAATCTTAAGGCTACTACTACTACATCTCTTCGTTCTGAAGGTGTTGTTGGACATTGGTCTGTAGTAGGTGGTGGTGTCGGTACTGTTAAAATAGACAATCCTAATAGCAATGTTACTTCTGTTTCTAATCTTCAGAAGTATGTGCAGGAATGTCGCCCCGACTATTGGGACAACTACACTGTAGCCAACCAATTCGAGTGGACTCTCACCTACACCAATTCTGAAACAAATCATGTTTGCCAAAATTCTGATACAGTGCAAGTTATTTGGCTTGCACCTCAAACACCGAATGCAGGTGCCGATCAGTTTGCTTGTGGCAACGAGGTAAACCTCAATGCTTTGGATCAAGGTTGCGGTGCTCAGATGAACTGGTGGTTGCAATCGGGTTCAAGTACCACAGGTGGCAACAATAATATTACACTCACCAATCCTTATTGGGGTGGTAATGCTACACTCAACGATTATAGTGCATCCGATTTGACGGCAGAAGAGATTTCTGATTTGAAGCAATCGTATGGTGATTTGGATTTCAAATCTAAGGAAGTTGTTGTATATACTGATGTTGCAAATCTTGATGATACTTATTATAGTATCAAATCTACACGTACTATCTATTGGGATTCCAAAAAAGAAACTGTACTCCATGTAGATAAAGCTACCGAAATCCATACTTGTAACTCTGATGGCACTAATGTTTCTACCGAACCTGCAACTGTATCCGAAGGTACTCAGCTTGCTTTGTATCAGATAGCAGACGAAATCTACAATGCTGCTGTTCATGGTATGCCTACAGGTGGCGCCGAAACTACATATCGTTGGTACAAACACAACGAGATGTTTGATGTGGCTCACAACAAATTGGTATCTTGCACATCGTGGGACGAGGTTAAGGTAAAAGCACAAGGCCTTTTGCAAGACTGCTCTGGTTCTAAGGAGCAAGTGATATGCAACGACTATGTAGAGCTTAATGCCGCTGATGGTTGCGCTGTGTTTGATAGTGGCAATGGCAACAACTATCGTACAGAAATTGTATCTACCCAGTGGTCTGTTGTACATGGTAATGGCGATTTCGACGATCCTTCTGCTCAGAATACTATCGTTAGAAACCTTGCCTTTGATACCAATGTGCTCCGTTGGACTGTTACAATGGATGTATATCTTAAAGAAAATGGTGGACATGAAGAGCAAGTAGGTTCTTGTACAGCTACCGACGATGCGTATATCACCAATGCACAGCCTTCGCACGCTGCTCTTGGCAAAGACCGCGAAATTTGCCAAAGCACTACTCCGCTTTCTGCCAACATTCCTGTTCGCAGCACTCGCACCGAATGGATTGTGGAGCAAGGTGGTGGCTTAATTTCCAACGTAAGCTGCAACGACCAACAGTGCGATGCCTATGCCTACAACTTGGGCTTCGGTCCTAATACTTTCTCGTGGAATGTATACAACTTCTATCGTTCGCCTAAGAATCCTGAGGCATACGCTGAGTGCAAAACTGTAGACTATATCACCTACTACAACCATGGTATTCCCGCTGATGCAGGTCTCGATCAGTATATCTGCTCCGATTCTGTTGTTCTTAGTGGCAACGACCCAAAAACCAGTGGTTCATTGGGTTCGTTCAAAGACGAGTTCCAATACGAAATGCACATCGTATATGTAACTGCTGCTGGTGGCGAAACCACCGATGTTGCCAAAGCTAAATTAGATGCTAATGGTAATCCTATCACTGCAAAAGATTCCAATGGCGATGTTAAGTTGGAATGTGAAAAGGATGAAAATGGAGCTTGTATCATCAAGTATCCTATGGATAGCTATTGGACACAAGGCACTTCGTCTACACAGTCGTTCTATAATTTCGACGATCCTTCTATCGTAGCACAAGGTGGTTTGCACTACAATAAAGTGTATGTGAAACCCCTCTCTCGCAATATGAATACATTCTATTGGAATGTATCGTGGGGTGGATGTGCCGATATTGATACTGTGAAAGTATACGACAACCTTCCTCAGCCCGATCCCGATGCAGGTCCCGATCGTTATACTTGCGACAACACCGTAACTCTTACACCTAATTCCAAAGTATACGAGGGTGAAATGGAATGGACTTCATCGGTAGATCAAGTAACTTTCGACGGCGATGTCAACAAAACTTCTGATCAAAACACTACTATTGCATCCAACCTTAAGCAAGGTGTGGATAATACCTTCACACTCACATATTATCGTAAGAATAGTGATGCCAAGCATCCTGGTTTCGCTCCTATTTATATTGGTGAATACGAGAGAAAAGTAGAAGAATACAAACAATCTCAAGAAGATTACTTTACTTATCTTGAGGCACTTGCACAATACAATATTGCTAAAAATCAGTACGATATTGATATTGAAGAATACAATACTTGCGTAGCTGCATGGGAAACCTATGCCCACGATCCTCTTAGTAATGAAGTGCCCAATTGTTCACGCGTAAAACCGTCTGCACCTGTTGCTCCAAAAATCCCGGCTGCTGCTGATCCTTCTAATAAAAATTATGCTGATACTTCATCTACCAACACTCAAGCTCCTTGGAGTGGCAAGGGACTTTGGAAGTATTATGTAGATTTGAGTGCAGCTTATATAGAAGCTCACTATGCCGAAAATAGCATTAATGCTCCTATCTGCCGTCTTTCCGACAATGTGATTGTACATAGCAACTTCTTTACTGCAAGTGCCAACGACCTTAGCCTTTGCGACTACTATGTACCTGATTATACCACATTCGTAACATGTACCAACAAGACTGATACTCTTAGAAAACATCCATACGGTGCTAAGCATCACGACTTCCAAACAATTAGTCTTTCGTTCTTGGGTGGCACACATATCAAAGTGCCTAATAGCGAATATGCTTCCAACGCATCTAATATGGAATCTATCCGCAACGATTTCAAGAGAGATTTCATTTCGGCTGCCAAATCTAAAGCTGAATCTGTAACAGATCCTTCCACTATATATGGCGTATTGTGGACTATGGTGAGCGGCGAAAAAACACTCACTATCGACGACGTACAATCGCCTGCTCCTAAGGTAAGTGATGCTTTGGATGGCAAATACGTATACGAAGCATTCGTAGTTCGCTACGATGGTTCCAATGGTGCGTGCACCGATACTGCAAAGGTAACACTTGCTATTCACCTGCCCACACCTGCATATCTCGAAGCTCAATATCAAGGCATTGGCGATTGGACACTCGATCGCACTGCTATGTGTCAAGATAACGTAAACCTCCAATGGGCATCTGCCACAGGTACTACATTTACCCCTGCCGACTTCGCAGAGGGTGGCACAGCCACAGGTACACTCGAACCTGGCAAGGTAAATGGTGGCTACAATGGCACACAAGGCAAGGAATACTCAATTCTCCGTGTTGCCAACAACGACCAAAATGGTGCCGACGTTACATTTGCTCGCAATAGCTATGCTGGCGGTATGACAAGCTACAAAGTAGGTGCGTTGCCATACAATGCCACCAACCTCGAAGTTATCAATTGTATAGATTATATCACATCCGAAGGTGCAGAGGCTACATGTATCAGTGCTGATACTATCACTGTATTCAACAACTCTGTATATGCCGATGCTGATGTACGTATTGCTCCCGATAAATCGTTTGCTGATTACGAATGGGCACGTCAAGATACTAATATCTGTACTGACGAATACGAACTCCAGGCAAACGATCCTAAAGCATTTGATGGTAATGCTACAATCTACCACACACAAGGTATGTGGGGCTACGACGACAAGGACTTCAAGGGATTCAATGCTGCTTTGCTCGATCCTGTATTTGAAAATTCGTTGTCGTATAATACCAAAGTATCTGGTCTTAAGCCGTCCGATGGCCATCAACGTGCCAACGGACTGATCTGGTGTGTCTATAAGTCTATCATGCCTCCAGAGTGTAAACTTGAAACACCCACCGAGAATCCTGCAACATCATCCGACGGTGTAGGTATTCCGTTGAAATCGGCATGTACTCCCGATAAGAATTGCTACGAACGTGATGCCAATGGTAATGTTTTGTATTACGACGAGGATGGCAATACCTATGTAGAATCTGTGAATGAAAAGGGTGGTGTCACCTATCTAAATACTGCTACAGGCGAAGAAGTTGGTAGAGGTGTTACTTTGATGCCTAATGAGCTTGAAATTTTACAGGGACAAAATGGATGCTATGCATACGATGCTATATTCTCTCCTCATAAATGTTTGAAGTTCTATGATTTGGAAGAACTTAATAAGTATCCTAAATATGCAGAGCAAATGAAGGTAATCAACACTCTCAACTTTATGATGAGTAATAATGGAGAGAACAATGGTGGTCGTTCCAACTGGAATTTCTATGTAACTGAGCATAAAGATTATCCTGAATATTTGTTCTTCTGGTCTGATAGGCAGACAACCGGACAATCTGTAAATGGTAATACTGCGTATTGTCGTCTTAAAGGTACCGATACTTGGGAAAATCGTTATTATCAATATCATGAAACTTGGAGTAATCCTGGACATTATTTTAAGGGTGCAGTATTTCTTCCTCTTGATCAAAGTGCTGATCCTTGGGTTCCAACTTTTTATGATTCAAATAATAGTTGGTTTACAAGTAAATACGATGTATGTCGGTTTAATACGTATGACGGTGGACTTAGAGATAATTACCCATGGGGATGGAATGGAGTTGAACAAGTTGTTTCGGCAAATGAAGCTAAGGAACAGTTAAAATATAGTAAAATAGATGCTAATGGCAACCATTTAAATGGTGTTTCAGTATCTGAAGGTGGCTATTACGAAAAGTGGTCTGATGTTATAAAGACTGTAAGCGGTACTAAAGACGGCAAAGATGCATGTTCTGCAAATGTTCAGGCTTGTATATATTATTGGGCAGTATGGGGCTGGGGACAACCTGCTCGTATACCTAAACGTTTCTTAGCCGGATATGAGGATGGTACATGGCAAAATATTGTTACTACTACTAATCCTAAGAGTGCAACAAGAACAAATTTTGCAAAAGATAAAGGTGTTAAAGCTGCTCATAATAATTCTGCCCTTTCACATGATGTTCCGCTTTTGGGTGATGGCGATCAAGATGGTGTAAGTGCTGATGGCTGGACAGCTGCATGGCATGTTACAGGTATTAAGTTTGATGAAGATGCTATCAAATCTTATATCAGCGAGTTTGAAACAGAGTTGGCAGATTATTCTACCAAAACTCGTGAACCTCTTGTTTCTACAGCTACCACTGTAGACGAAATTAAGGAAGAAGCAGAAAATCAAGATAAACACTTCTGGTGTGTTGCTCGTGATACTGTATTCGTATACGATAATAGATTCAATATCGCCAATATGCCAAACTTCGTAGTTTGCGAAGATAATGTACAGCTCCTTGGCGAAGAGCCGGGTTCTGCTCTTGCTGCCGATGGTGCTGCAAGTGGCAAGTGGACTATTAAAACTAACGACGGTAGTGCACAATTTGCTTCTGATGACGAAGATACCAAGTTTAATGCTCGTGTAACGGATCTTCCCGCAGGCGAAACTGTATTCAATTGGCATGTAGAGCGTTGGGGATGTACCGACGACGACGAAGTTATTGTATACTACAATAAAGTAGAATCTGATGCTGGCGAAGATGTTGTTGTTTGCGACGACTTTGCTCAGCTCCAAGCCGTTCAGCCCACTGTAGGTAGAGGTCACTGGGAGCTCACCACGGGTTCGGCTACGGGTACTTTGTTTGGCGAATCGAGCGACGATGCCAATGCCGCTCTCTACGATCCCGAAGTTGATTACACTGAAGATGGTGTAGACCAAGGTCCTGTGATGCCTCATGGCTATGCCCTCAACCTCAAGCAAGAAGACAACCTCTTTAAGTGGGTAGTGGAGAATCCATTCCCTGAGTACGACGAGGAAGGTGCTTTGATGCAGTTTAATAATCACGACTACTTGCAACAAGAAAGCTGCCCTGTGGAAGACGAGATGACTGTTATCAACAATCGTCCAGATGATCCTGAGGTGGGTGCTGCTTCTGTGGAGGGTTGTCAAGATCCTTCCACAAATGCTCTTGATAATACATATTATGTAACTTTGCAAGCTAAGCAAGTAGAACACGGTCATGGACATTGGGAGTACGATTCTGGTGCCGAAGGTGGCATTATATCTTCTCCGTTCCAATATTCTACCACTATCGACAAATTGCCACTTGGCAAGAGTGTATACCGTTGGGTAGTGGAGAATGGGGGTGGTCAGTGGATTGTATACAACTCAACCACTGGCGAAGGTCACTGGAGCAAGGCTACATTTGCTGGTGGCAAGTGGGTTAATCCTCCATCGGTATGTAGCAAGGCTGTTACTATGACTGTTATCAACAACTTCATCAAGGTTGATGTTAACCAAACTACATACGAAGTTTGCGAAAATAAAGTGGATCTCAAAGCTGGCGATCCAAAAGAACAATATCAAAAAGAAGAAGACGATGTTATCAACGGTTGGTGGTCGGTAGTAAGCCAAGAATACAAGAAAACTCTCGATTTCACATCCGACTCTCCAAATACCACTGTTAGCAACCTCGGATACAATGTCACCAATATGCGTTGGAATGTATCTAAGGGAATGTGTTCAGATCAAATCGACGTTACCATCACCAACAACGAGGTAGAAGCTAAGATTACAAAGCCTGCCGAAGACGATAGTCATATTATTTGTACTGCTGATGGTCTTAAATTGGATGCCAAAGAGCAACGTAAAGGCGTAGAAGGCAATTGGAGTATCACTCAAGCTCCCAACACGTTTACTATTCCAGATGCTTCTGTAACGTTTACTGCTCCTACTGGTTACACTACTACTGCCAACGGACTTTCGGAGGCTGGTTCCTACACTATCAATTGGCATGTATCCAAAGGAATATGTTATAAGGATGATGCTATTGTTATCACCAACAATTCGTTTACAGTAGATGCCGATAATACTAAAGAAGGCGACGAAAATAATATCTATGTTTGCGGCAAAGACTACAAACTTCGTCCTGCATATCCCGCAGGCTACACTGGCACATGGTCTATAGTAGCCACAGGTGTGGGCGTATACTTCGGCGACGATTCTACAAATCCTGTATATACCACCACTGATGCAAACGCTACTGTTCATGGTCTCACAAGCACTGGCTATCAGCTCAAATGGCATGTTACCGATGGTTTGCAAGGCGGTTGCTACGACGACGACTACCTCACTCTTACCAACGATAAGAAAGAGCCTACTGCATGGACAGTTAAAAATTATTCTTGTGAAGCAAATATTGCAATAGACGGTTCCGATTTCAAATCGTCGGATCCTAATGTAGAACAATATTGGACAACCACCGATCCTAAGAATGGAGTTGAACGTAGTTTTGTTAATGGTTCGGATTCTCACAGCAACACATACGGACCTCTCGAAAACGGTGCTTCGGTAACTCTTACATGGAATGTGAAATCTGCCAACGCTGCCGATTGTATCTCTTCATACGATATCACTGTTACAACAGCAATTTCGTATTGCCTGCCAATCGTACTATTACACTTGGCTGCGAAGACGAAGGTGTATACGAATTTACACCTGATCTCGTGGATAATGCTACCTACAATGCCGACGAATACACATTTGTAGAAAATGCAGCAAATGCAAATGCAGATGCTTATACCACAAAGAAATATACATGCTGGTTCACTATCAACCAAGGTAGCACAAATATTTCGCTCTCTGGTGATAAGTTTACATTTAGCGGTCTTAGCAACAATGGTGTAAACGAATACGTATGGCATGTACGCAACAATGTAACACTTTGCGAAGCTACTCAAACATATTCTATATATAATCCTTTGCCATCGGTGGCTAAGATTACTAAGGTGGACAAACCTGTAGTCTGCACCGGCGAAGCCAATCTTATTGCCGACGAGCCTACCGTAGGTATTGGTCGTTGGACATCAGATAATGATGTAACTATCGTAGAAAAAACAACCGGCGCACACGGAGCTTATAGTATCACAGCTAAAGATTTGCCGCAAGATGTTACATCATTTACATGGATTGTAGCCAACACAGTAAATGGTATCACTTGCGAAAGCTCTGATACTAAGACTGTTACCAACAACCAAGTAACAGCTACTATCGACCAAAACGTAGATCCTACTTGCAACAAGATAATCACACTCAAGGCAAATGATGCCAGTGATTATGGTGCTACTGCCACTGGCGTATGGTCGATCAACGGTGGTAAGACTCTCAACTTTACTAAGACCGACAACAACGAAAGCGATAATGTTATTACAATCGACCTTGGTGAATACTATGGCAAATCTACATTGAAGTGGACTGTTAGCAAGGGTGCTTGCGTAGAGGTAGCCACAATTGATGTATTAAACAACTACGTAGAAGCCGAAGTTAACGAAAATTCTAATACATGTAACGATTACTTCGACCTCGAAGCCAACGTACTTACCAAATTCAATAATGCCACTGGTAAGTGGACATGTACAAGTGTTCCTGCTGGTATGGATATCACCGATGTATCATTTACACCTAATGAAACATCCAACATGGTACGTGCCACTGGTCTTAGTCTCAAGGGTATATACAAATTCAAATGGACTGTATCTACTCCTGGATGTGCCGATTACGATTCTAAAGAAACCACAATCACAAAGCGTGGCAACACTGCTACCGTACTCACTGGTACTAATGGCGAGGTAACATTCTGTGACGGTGATGTTAACGCACCTAAGATTACAGCTACTCCTGTAGATGGTGTTAATACTTTGGGCTGGTGGACTGTCGACAGCTACACTGGCAGTGGCGTTATCACATTTGGTAGCGCTTCCGAAACTTCCACATCTGATGCAAGTACTATTGTAAACGGTATTCAGCCCGGTACAGAGGCTTCTATTCGTTGGACAGTATATTTCGCCGATGGCGATAGATGCGAGGCTTCTGCTCCTATAGTGGTTAAAAACCTCACTGTTAATGCTATCGTTGCCAACGACGAAATCCACCTTTGCGAAAAAAATAGTGGAACTCTCACAGCATCCGAGATCGACCGTACTTTGGCTGATGGTCATTGGGAGAAGGTAGTTTCTTCTTATTCTGGAGAGATTGCTCAATCTTCAAGTGCCGTTACTACAATCAACAATGTAGACGATGGTGCAACCGTAAAAGTAAAATGGGTTGTAAAAGAGAAAACACTTGGTTGCTTAGACGAAGCTGAAGTTACTATTGTTAACGATCACTTCAAAGCATCAGCTGGCAAAAATCAGAATCTTTGTGTGATAGGTGATAAAACCAACGAAGTTACCCTCACTCCATATTTGCCCAAAGCATACAGCGGCGAATGGACATTCGACAATGGTACTATGGCAAATACTCAAGCTGCATCTTCAGAAGCAAGCAGCCGTCCTCAATTTGTTGTTACCGACCTCGAACCCGGTGATAATCAATTTACTTGGAGTGTAACACGCAATGGATGTACCACACCAAGCGATCCTCTCGTTATCAGCAACATCACTCCTGACGATCCTGTTATCGAAGATGATAACAATATGCAAGTATGCGATGGCAAAGTTACATTGCATGCCGAAACTGTGCCTACATACGGCACATACGGCAATTACGGTGCTTGGACTCGTTCGCAAACTACAGCAGAATATGACAACTACGATGAACAATCTCACAGCAATGTTTGTGAGTTTAAGAATCTTAATGTAAACAACAACGTATTCGATTGGACTGTATATTCTGGTAAAGATAATACTTGCAAAAAGACTATTTCTATCACTGTTGTCAACAACTACATTACTCCAATGACAGACCCCGAACCAAAGGAGATATGTGCTGTAGACGACAATGTGGTTACAACTCTTAAAGCTGCATACGATCCTACCGAACAAGATGCTTTTGGATATTGGTCTACCACAGCTACCAACAATCAGAGCGATTTTGCCAACAAATCGCTCACAGCCACTACTCTCAATGTAGGTACAAGATATGTAAAACCTGGCAACAATGCTAAGTTTACATGGCATGTAAGCAAAGGTATTTGCGATCGTGATATGACTTACGAAGTAGTAAACAATGGCGTTTCTTCTTCTATTGAGATGACAGAAGACGAAATGAATGTTTGCGGTACAGATGTAACACTCAAAGGCAACGACGCTCAAACAGCATATGGTGCCAACGTAGTTACAGCGTGGAAATTGGATTCTTATCCTACCAATGTTATTAGCAATACAAGCGAAATTAATATTGCTAATTCTGATGATTACGAAACCACTGTTTCTGGTCTCAAGAATGGTAATTATTCATTTATTTGGAGTGTTGAGAGAAGCAATTGTGTAGAAGAATCTACAGTAAATATATCTGCTAATAGCTATAATGCAAATATCGATAGTCAACGCGAGAATGCACAAGATCACAATATTTCTGTGTGCGGCTCAAGCTATATGCCTCTCGCTACTGCTACTATCGGAGAAACTACTTCGTTCGAAACAATCGAATGGAGCATCGTTTCTTCCAATAATTCATCTGCCGAAATTGTCAACCCCAACCAGTTTAATCCTACTATTAAGGGTCTCAATTCTACACCGTTGCGTGTAAAACTCAGCCTTGTTTCCAAAGCTGGATGTCCGTGGGAAGATTATCTTGATATCACCAATGGTCAGTTTGAAGCTACAGCCAAGATTGCATCTGATGTAGTTTGTGCTCCTGCTGATAATTTCAAGGTACTCTTGCAAGCCACACCTGAACTCGATCCTAATAATACAAACCTTTCAGGCTGGTGGTCGGAAGAAAATGCAGATCCTTCACGTAGTGGCGTATTCTGCGATGCCGATGGCAACGAATTGACAGGTGATGCTCTCAAGACATCAACAATTTACTATAAGGGTGTACAACCCGGTACTACAGTTACCCTCGTTTGGAATGTAAGCAACAATGGTTGCAATAGCCAAGCAGAAGTAGATGTTACCAACCATTTCTTCTCGTTTACAGCTGGTTCCGACGAAATGACCGACTGCGATATCAACTACTATACATTGCAAGGTTCTAAGCCTTCCGACGTTGCTGGTAAGGTAAGATACGTAGGCGAATGGTCAAATGGTAAAATTGGTGGCGGTTCGTTCACCGACAATACCGATCCAAATACTGTAGTAGAAGATCTCTACAACTACGAAAAGAACGAGTTTGTATGGTCTGTTAAGAAAGAAGTGGCCTCAGAAGAAAACGGTAGCACCGTATGGAGAGAAGTTTGCTCTGCGAGCGATGCCGTTGTTATCGTAAACCCATCGGCCAACGACCAGAAAATTTCTACTCCTATCAACAACTACGCCGATTGCAAGGCTGATGTATATATCACAGCATCGCCTGCACAAACCAACATTGGTGAGTATGGCGAATGGCGTATCGAAAACGAAGCTTCCGAAGGTTTCTTTGGCGAAACAAGCGACAATGCCGACAAATCTAAGAACTCTGTTCATGTAACACACATGGGCACCGATGCTAATACATACGTATGGACAGTAACACGTACTCTTTCTAAAGCTGACGGATACGTTAGAGATAAATCTTGCTCGAAATCTGCTCAGGTTACAGTATGGAATCTTGGTGTTACAGCTACTGTACCTACAAAGAGCGTAGAAACTTGCGACGGATTGGCTACAATATATGCTGAGCCTATTCCTGATGCTATTGCAGGCAATACCGAAGGCTATTGGACTGCCAACAACACTGTTGTTCTCGACGACGATGCAAGCACTTCATACGCAGTATCAGATCATATTCCTGGCAACGAAGTTAACCTTAAAGAGCTCCAAGGTACAGTCAAATTTACATGGAATGTAGTTAAGACTGTATCTACAGAAGATGGCTATCCAATCAATAGAACTTGCAGTGCATCAGATTACACAATTGTAACACGTAAGAATGTAGATGCAGTTATCAAGCAAAGAAGCAAAGATCAGATTGTCTGCAACGCCGAAAACGATGCTGATGGTCAATATACTTCTGCTGTACTTGAAGCCAACAAGAAAACAAGCTCCACAGCCGAAGGTAAGTGGGAGTGCATCATGGCTCACAACTCTACAATACCCTCTGATCTTGCCGAGGTAACGTTCGACAATAGCGCTTCCGAAACTGTAAATGTTACTGGTATAGGTAAGCGAGGCACATATCAATTCCGTTGGACAGTTACCAATGGTAAAGATTGTAGCGCATCTGATGTTGCTTATTTGTACAACAACACATTAGAAAATGTAGATGCTTATACAGCACAAGATGGTACCAACGCAATGTCGGTATGTGGTGCAGATGCCAAGATGTCGGCCACAAGTCCTGGTACACTCAATCTTACAGGCTCTGATCCTGATTGGGCTATGTGGACAACCGAAAGCGATGGCGTTACAATTCCAGAAGATCAGAAATCTCTCTATAATGCAAAAGTAACACTCGAACCTAATGCATCTGTTGTACTCACATGGACAGTACACAAGAAAGGTTGCTCTGCTTCTAGCAATGTTACTATTACAGATATTAGCGTACACGCCGAAGCCAACGATGTAGATGTATGCGAAAGCGATGGCGAGCTTGACGCTGCCACTGTTCAAGGCAATGCAAATGGCGAGTGGATTATAGTATCAGCTCCTCAAGGATTTGATATTGCAGATGAAGAAAAGAACAAACCTGCTGCTAAGTTTACTGGTCTTGCCGACAACTCTTCTGCTACATTGCAGTGGAAAGTTACCACCAACAGCAACGACGTACCTGATTGCTTCAGCATTGCAGAAGTCACTGTTACCAACTACGGATACGCTAATGGTGTAAACGGTGGTTTGGGTGGTGTTACTTGCGACGGTACATTCGTACTCGACGCTGTTACTCCTGTAGGATACGAAGGCAAGTGGACAACAACCACTGGTTCTGTTAAGTTCTACGAAGACGAAAATTATACTTCAGAAAACAATTCGTCTGCAAAAGTATACGTAAAAGATCTCGCAGTTGGCAACAACAAATTTGTATGGACTGTTAAGAATACTTCTGGCAGAAAAACTTGCGAATCTTCCGACGAAGTGGATGTACTCAATGGATACACCACAAAGCCTACTGTACTTGCACTTAGCGATCTCGAAACTTGCGACGCTACTGCATCGCTTTCTACATCGCTCCAAAGCTCTACTTCGGCAGCAAGATACACTGGCGAATGGAGATCCGATTATACTTCTATAACATTTAAAGATGCTTCTGGTAATGATGCAAATACTGCTACTGGCAACAAAGAAAAAGTAACAGTAGAAGGTCTCCAGAATGGCGACAACAACGTATACTTCTTCCGCTATGTAGAAGGTGCAAAACAATGCGGTGTATTGTCTGATGCCGTTGTTATCAAAAATCACTTTGTGGATGTAGATGGAGATGTTCCATTGGAAGTTTGCGGTACTAAGGTTCTCAGCAAAACCGATCCTGCAATTTCTTACGGCGTTGGAACCACTGGAAAGTGGGTGAGCGGTGGCACTGGTTCTATGACATTGCCAGATAGCGATGTAGAAATTGGTAGCACCATTGGCAGTCCGTTCTCTGTAAAAGTATTGGCTACCAACACTGGCTCTAAGTACTATTGGGTTGTATCTAATGGTAAGTGTTCCAAAACACAAACATACACTGTTACCAACAACGAAATTGATTCTAAGATAACAAGTGTAGTATACAACGGATCAGAGCTCAATCCTGATGTTCCTGGTGGTAATACATATTCTATCTGTGGTCATGCTATCAATCTTGAGGCTACACCTCTCGACGCATTCCCCACAGCAAAAGGTACTTGGAGTATCGAAGAGTGGCCAGCCAATAGCATCGAAAAGAGTGTAATTGGCTCCACTGTATCTGATGTTTCTTCTAATGTAATATCGTTTGATAATCTCTCTGCATCTGGCACCTACAAGTTTGTATGGAGTGTAGAGCAAGGTACAAACGTTAAGTGTACAAGCTCTTATGCAGTATACGTTAAGGTAGATGATATCGTTGCCGATGCCGATCAAAACCTTACACGTAAATACTACAATGGATGTAGCGATTCTTACACACTCAATCCTGCTATGCCTACAGGTGCAAAAGGATGGTGGACTATCGAATCGGGCGACATCAAGTTTGACGGTTCGGAAGATGCTACAAGCGTATCTGTTGCACGTCCTGTAATCACAGGTCTCACACAGAATCCATCGCGTGTAATGTGGCATGTAGAGCTCGGCAAGTGCTCTAAGACCGACTATCTCGATATCACCAACAATAGTGTGGAAGCATCTGTGATGGTGGGTACAACTGCACTTTCTGAAGATACTCCTTACAAAGTATGCTCTAAGGATGATGTAGTAGATTTGGTAGGTAACACACAAACCGATATCGAATCGCATCTCTCTCTCGAATTTACCAAAACTTCTACTGATGCAGGTGATTTCACTTCCAACAACAAGAACTTAGCTTCTTATAGTGGACTCTTGAACGGTGAAACAGCTATTATCAAATACACTATTATCAATACTGTACCCGGTGATGGTGATGGACTCACCAACAAATGTACAGCTACTGCTACATACGAAATCTTCAACGAAGGATTTACTGCTGATGCAGGTAGCGACAGAGTTACAGATTGTTCTTCGTCGGCAGTACTTGGTGCTTCGTTGCCTGCTGCTAATAGCGATGGCAACTACACAGGTGTTTGGAAGGTAAAACAAGGCGGTGCTTCTCTCAAAGAAGAATCGATGTCTACCAACCCAACTGCAACCGTAATAAGCCTCAGCAATTCTAATGTGAATGTGCTTGAGTGGAAAGTTACTTCGCCAGATGGTAAGTGTAGCGATGCTGCCGAAGTAAAAATCTACAACAATCAGCCTTCTAATGTTGTAATTACATCACCTGAAGAAAAAACATACTGCGACAAAACAGTATCTCTTGTAGCCAACGATTATTCTCCAAAGTCGGGTACCGACCGCGTCGTAACTGCAGAATGGAAGATAAATGGTCTTACATCTTGGACTAATGGTACTACACAAGGTGGTATTGCTGATCCTAATGCAATTTCTACAAGTGTATCAGAACTTCCTTCTGGCAACAACAAGGTAGAATGGACTGTTGTCAACACTGCTACCGTACTTGGTCAAACTCAGACATGTAAGGAAACTGCTACCCTTGATTTCGTAGTAGACTATTTCGAAGCTACTATCAATGGCGATGCTACACGATATATTTGTAAAGATAATACCGAAATTTCTGCGGTAGACCCTGCTTCGTTTAATGGTGCTACTGGCGTATGGAGCTGCACCAACGAAGATGTAGTAATCGAATCACCATCTAATTTTGCTACCAAGATAAGCAACTTGCCTATTGGAAGCACCGAGCTTACTTGGACAGTAACATCAAGTGATCCTAATTCTACATGCGGTGACAATCGTGGCAACACAAAGAAAGCTACTGTTACTATTATCAATCAAGAGCTTTCCAACAAGAATATCACTGTATCTATCGATGGTGCAGATGAGAACAATGTTATTTGCAAAAACAACACAGTTCTTACACCTACTCCTCTCGAAACAGGTTGGACAGGTACATGGTCTAAGGGTACAATGCCTGTAGATGTTCAAGCTACTCAATCTGATAAGAACTACGAAATTACAGGTATTTCGCCAATGCCAAACGATCCTTACAATTTCGTATGGACTATCACTAATACACACGATCCTATCAACTGTAAGGTAGAAACGAATGTTAAATTCTACAATAATTCGTTTGAAACTTATGCTTATCATGATGGCAATGAACCGCAAACTTCAAGAAATGTATGCAATAGCAAGGGCAACCTTTCTGCAAAGAACGAAGGTGTAGGTTCGTGGACATACTCTGAATCGCAGATTACTCTCGACGATCCTGCTGCTTACAATTCTGGATTTACATTTGCTGATGGTGTTACAGTGGCTCAACTCGTATGGACTGCTAAGTCTAACGGATGTACTGCTTCTGCAAATCTCTCGCTCACCAATATCAAACCTACTGCTGATGCTCCCGACCTCAATGTATGTAGCAGCACTGGTACTCTCGAAGCTAATAGCATAAAGAGCACAGAGCGCGGCGAATGGACAGATCCTCAAGGCATTATCTCGTTTGCTAATAGCGATCAGGCTACCACAGGTGTGTCTGGTATTCTCGATAATACAACTCACACCGTTGTATGGACAGTATACAATAAAGCCAACGAAGAATGTAAGGACGAAAAGCATGTGAAGATTATCAACAAGAAACCTTCTGCAGTTATTAATACACAAGATGTTCCTGCTACTTGCGAAACATCGTGGGAACTCAGCGCAGAAGCTCCTGTTGATGCCGACAACTACACTGGTACATGGTCGGTAACTGGCGTTGCTGGTCCATACTTCGAGGTAAATGGCGAGAAAACCACTGTAGCTTCTACTACAACTATCACTGCTGCAAATCTCAACTATGGTGAAAACAAGTTTACTTGGACAGTATCATACATTGATATTCCAAATTGCTACAACTCTAAGGAAGTAACAATCAACAGCAAGTATATCTCTAACGCTACAGTAAAAGCTTTAAAGGCTACTACTTGCGATGGTACAGCAACACTCATTGCCACAGCACCCAACGGTGTACAAGGTACATGGCGTAGCAATACTGCATCTTTTGCCAACGGCACAGAAGCAAGTCTCACAGCTGAAGCTACAGACCTTGTATATGGCGACAACGTATTCACATGGACTATCAATGATAATAATTGTGTAGAACCTCTCTCTGTTACCGTAAAGAGCAACGAGGTAAAAGCTGAACTTAATACGGCCGACAAACTTTATGCTTGCGGTGGTATGGTAGAGCTTTCTGCTATCGATAATACAAAACGTTACAATGGCTCTTTGGGCTATTGGAAAGCTCAGAGTGGTACTTCTTACGTATTCGGAGAATCTTCCGATGGCGTTGAGGCCGTAACGAGCACAAGCGAATCCTCAGTGAAAGTTTGGGGTGTTCCTTCTACTGGCGAAACATTCATCTGGACAGTAACTGCTGCCGATGGTTCTTGTCCTGATACCAAGCAAGTAGACGTTACTAATTGCAACGTTGTGGCTGATATCACCACCACAAGTACTACTTCTTGCAATGGTACAATCACTCTCGAAGCCAAAGAAATCATCTCGATGACGAATGCTAAGGGTAATTGGACTCTTGTGGAGAAACCTTCTGAGCAAACTACCGATGTAGTACTCGATGGTAGCACTACCAGCAAGCTCAATGTTTCCAACATGACTGCTGAAGGCGACTATAAATTCCAATGGGATGTATGGTACGAAGGTGAAGATGAGAATGGACAAACATTTACAAGATGTCCTCAACAAGATATCATCATTGTTCACAATACTATACTCAACACTTTAGCTGATACTAAGAAAGGCGCAAATGCTAAGTATGATGTATGTGGTAGTACATTCGACCTCGGTGCACGCGATCATGGTGAAGGCTTCACCTACAAGTGGACCGATATCAATGGAGCAGCTATCGCAGAAGGCAATGCAACTTCTGGTACAGGTATCCGTGTATCTAATGTTTCGGCAGCTAATGCCACTGTATATGGTATCACCAACGAGAGCGTAGTTCTCGTTTGGAATGTTACCAATGTAAACAATGGTTGTGTTGCTACCGATAAGATAACCCTCAAGAACGAACAGACAAATGCGTATGCAAGCATCCAAACTGCTAAGATATGCGATGGTAAGGCAGATCTCAGCACTTCCAACGAATTTGTTGCTAATGGTACTCTCGTTGGTAAATGGATGAAAGAGTCTGATACTCAGAGTGGTAATTTCGTAGGAGAAAATAGCTCTGTAAATACTATCACTGTTGATTCTGATAATGCAGATTCTTACTCGTCTATTTCTTACGAAGGTATCGGCGTGGGACAAACAGTATCTCTCATCTGGACAGTTTCTAAGACTGTAGAAGGTAAAGATTGTGAATCCGAACCTGTAGTATTGAATCTCACCAACAATGAGTTTACACTCAGTGCAGGTAATGGAACTGCTACTACCGAATGTGTAGATACATATAAGCTCTACGGTGCTATGACAAATGGTACCACAAGCTATTGGACTTCTTCTGGTACTGCAAGATTCAAGGTAGGCGACGAAAGCACAGCTACTTCGGTTGATGGTTCTGTTGCCAATATCGTAAATCTTTCCAACGATCCTGCTGGCAACGTATTCGTATGGCATGTTTCCAACGATGTATGCCCCGAACGTACCGACAAAATCACCGTATTCAATAATAAGCCTAATGCAGAAATTATCACATCATTCGACGACGACTTCAAGAATTGTGATGCTACACTTACAATCAATGCTAAGCCTGTAGATTATGATGTAGAAATTGGCAAGTGGACTGGTAGCAATGCTACATTGTCGGATGATGGTAATTCCGATGTTGTTACACTCTCGTCGATGACACCTAATACTACTATTTCGTTGACATGGACTGTAACACGTCCCAACGGTGATGGCAAAGAATGTAAGGATTCTAAGAATATTTCGTTCGAAAATATTTCTTACACTCCAATAATACTCACCAATGCTAATTCATTCGGCAAGTGTATTTCTTCTGCAATTCTCGAAGCCGAATCTGTAGAGAATTTGGATGGTGTTACGGGATATTGGACGTGTGATAATACAAATGTAAAACTCGGTGATGCTTCCACCAACAGCAAAATCGAGGTTAAGAAGTTGCCTTATGGCAATACCACATTCCATTGGAACCTCGATGGTAGATGCGGTTTGAAGACAGCTGATATCACACTCACCAACAATCAAGTGAATGCCGAAGCTGGCGACGACGACTACATTTGCGACAACTCTTACACTCTTAAGGCTTCTACATTGCCTGTAAGCACTGCAAAAGGTACTTGGGAAATTGATCCTTCTTCTGTATCTGGAGCCGAAATCGATGCCAACGATATTCACAACAATTTTGCTACCGTTAGAAATCTCGGAAGAGGCGAAACCAAGCTTATTTGGACTGTTACCAATACATACGGTACAGATCCTTCAGAAGTATGTACTTCAGAGGGCGACGTTGTTTCTATCTTCAATATGTCGTTTGATACAGATGCTTATACTTTGAGCAACGATAATGTTATCAATATTTGCGAAGAGTTAGACGATACCAAATCTACAGGACGTCTCAATGCATTTAGCAATGGTCCTGCATACGTAGGTACATGGACAGTTGATGCCAACGACGCTGTTATCGTGGATGGTCAAGAAAACAAGTCTGATGCTGAATACATCCTTAAGAATACATCTGCTAAGTTTGTATGGACAGAGGAAAGAACTCTTGCTAATGGTGCAAAATGCTCTGCATCAGATGTTGTAACAGTATACAATCGTAAGCCTGTTGTAAGCGAATTTAGCAATATTCCGTCTTGCAACGGATCGGCTGAGCTCACGGGTCGTTACAATGATCCCGACAACGAATCTGGTTTCTGGACAAAGACATCTACAGATGGTAAGTTTGGCAACAACGATGCATCTGTAAATAAGATCGAATCAGACGCTGTTACAATTAATGGTATGCCAGAGGCTTCTATTGTAACACTTGTTTGGAATGTTAAATCCAATGTTATAGACGATTGTCAAACTTCTAAGAATGTAAAGGTTTACAACTATCAGTATACTCCTTCTATTTCGGGTACCAACAAGATTTGCGCCGACGTAGTAGATAATATCACTGGTTCGTTGCCTACTACATCGCTCAAAGATGGCTACACTGGTACATGGACAAGCTCTACTGCTTCATTTAGCGACGAACACTCTCCTGCTGTATCTGTTACAATCGGTGAAGGCAAAAATACTCTCGTTTGGACAGTTCAGCACAGCGATAGAAATTGCTCAAGCAATAAGGCAGAATACGAAGTTGTAAATTTGAAATCAGGTACTGCTACTATCACAACTCCTTCGCAGACTGTATGTATCGATGTAGATGCTGCAACTCCCGAAACTGTTACATTGATAGCTCAAACTCCATCTGATCCCGATGTAGAAGGTGTTTGGACATGTGGTACTACTACAATACCAAACAATGATAAAACAAATTCTACTCTTGTTATCACACCTAATAAGGATGTTAACATCTTTACATGGACTCTCAGTCGCAAGGGCAACAATGATGCTAATTGTACATCATCAGCAGATGTTACTATCACCAACAACTTTGTGAAGGCCGAGCTCGCTGATATGGACGATTACAGCTGCAACAATACTATCGAACTTAAAGCTAAAGACAATACCGCTGTATACGATAAGTCGGTAGGATATTGGAGCACAGAAAGCTCCGCATCGTTTAGTGCAGACGATCCTAATGTTAAGGTAGCTGCCAACAACGCTTACCAAGTAACAGCATACAATATTCCTACTACTGGTGCTACATTTATGTGGACAGTTTACAAGGGTGTTAAGGAAGGTACCGACGAAGAAAAGATTATCAACGGATACTGCTCTAATTCCGAAACTGTTACAATTAAGAATTATGCAATTCCCGCAGTGATCACTTCTGGTACACAATACCTCTGTGGTAGCGACGAATCTGTAAAACTCACTGCTCAGAGCATAGAATCATTTACAAATGCTCATGGCGTTTGGACATGCTACGATGCTCCTACTGGTATCAATGCATCGGATGTGAATGCTCTCATTCAAAATGCCGATAGCTACGAAGCTACTATTAGCAACCTTACTACTAAGGGTACTTATAGATTCCAGTGGACTGTTTGGATGGGCGACAACGAACTTTGCAAAACAACAGCTCCAAGCTATGCTACTGTTGTATTCGATCAACGCACTGCCGAAGCTGTAATTGGTAAGACTGGTATCGTACCTATTTGCAACAATTCTTACAAGCTCAATGCTACTAAACCCGAATCTGGATTTACTGGCACTTGGACTATAATTGATGGACCTGCCGATTGCATTGCATCTTCCGATATCAACAATCCTAGTGCTAATGTTTCGGTAGACAACAATTCAAGTGTAAAACTCGAATGGAGTATTGCTCCAAATGCTACAGATTCTAAGCAATGTCCTGCTACGGGGGTTATCACAATTGCCAACTACACTATACAGCCCGAAATCCGTCTCGATGCTCCTGTTTGTGATGCAGATGGCACAGCAACACTTGTTGCTGGATTTGAAGCAGCTCCTGAAGGATTTACAAGAACAGGTGTTTGGGGTACTAAGTTGGCTACTGCTGAAGGCAGCTATACTGCTACTGATAATACTACTGCTACATATAAGGGTATCAAAGAGGGTAGCTCAATGGTGCTCACTTATACTCTCACCAATGCATCTACTACAAATAGTGCTATTTCGTGTCCTGCAACAGCTGAAATCACAGTATCCAACGACCACTACACATTCTCGGCTGGCAACGACGACAAAACAGCTTGTAGCGATACATATACTCTTAATGCAGATGCTCTCCGTGGCAATGCAAAGGGTCACTGGGGTGAAGTAACGGGTGTTACATTCTCTGATATAAACGATCCTCACGCTACGGTATCTGGTTTGAGCAACATTATGTCTACAACTCTTACATGGTACGTTCAGAACAACGAATGTCCCGAAGTAGGTAAGTCTGTTGTAATTACCAACAATAGTGTAGAGCCTGCTGCTCTCGATAATATGGTTGTTAACAACTGCTCTAATGTATTGACACTTAAAGCAAAACCAGCTAATCCAGCACGCGACAATGTGAAGGGTTATTGGGAACAAGTAACAGGCGTTACAGAGTGGAAGTCTGCCGATGGTAATACTACATTCTCAGAAATATCCACTTTGAGCAACCTTACTGTTACTACAGAGCTCAATTCTACTGTAACATTCTATTGGCATGTAGACGTTACCGACCAAGAGGCTTGCAATAGCACTCCGGTATCATATACATTCACTAATAAATATTACGATGCTAAGATTCAAACACCTGATGCCGACAACTATTCTCAGTGCGGTAATACTATAACACTTACTGCAGAGAACTCTAAGACAGCATACGGTGTAGATGGTTACTGGACATTGCCCGATGGTATATCTTATAAAGAAGGATATACTTCTACAGATGCTACTATCGAGGTAGAAGGTCTCAGCAACACTGCTAAGCAATTTGTTTGGACCGTGGACGACGGTGAAGGCGGTTGCGCTCCTAAGACAGATAAGATTGCTGTTACCAACACAAAACCTGTAGCTGATGCTGCTCTTACCAGCAATGTAATATGTGATGGTACGGCATCTCTCAGCACTGGCAACGATGTGGTAGGCGACAATGCTCTCTATAAAGGTGAATGGAGCAAGGTAAGCGCAGAGTCATCTGGTGATTTCGATGGCAACACCGAAAATGCTAAGACTATTACATACTCTGGTATCGAAGCTGGCAAGACAGTACAAGTAAAATGGACTGTTGAAAGAAAAGACGATCCTAATTGTAAGGCAGAAAAGATTCTCTCTCTTGAGAATAAGGCTATTGAAGCCTCTGCTGGCAACAACGATAATACAGGATGTAAGGATACCTATATGCTCGAAGGTACTTCTACGGGTGCAGTAGGTGTTTGGACATGCGAAAATAGCAAAGTATGGTTTGGTGATGATTCCAACAACAAACTTACATCTGTACAAGCTACCAAAGTAAAAGCCAACAACATCCCCAACGATGTAGAAGGTGTTAAGTTCTTCTGGACTATCAATAATGGTGAGTGTGGCAATGTTGTTAAAGAAGTTGTTATCTACAACAACAAGCCAGAAGCTGTTATCAGTACACAGGATGGTTCCAATTGTAAAGAGTCGTTCACCCTCAAGGCTAATTCTCTTATCGCTGGTAAGGAAATAGGTTCGTGGGAAGGTCCCGATGAGATGACTTACACTCCTGCCGAAAAGAATTCGCCAGAAGTTGTTGTAAGCAATATCAATGTACGTGGTGATCTCAAATTCACATGGACAGTAACAAGAACCAACAACAACGAAACATGTACAGATAGCAAGACGGTAACTATTTCCAACGATTCTTATACTGCACATATCAATACACAGGCCGATCAGCTCGATCAGTGTCTCGATCACGTTGATCTTTCTGCACAACCTGTAGAAGGTGTAGAAGGTCACTGGACAAGCAACAACAAATCTCTTGTTATTGCCAACAGCACTAATCCGTCGGTTACTGTAAACGACTTGCCATACGGCACCACCATCTTTACTTGGACTCTCAACAACGATTGGGAAAACAACCAAGGTTGTGGCGATAGATCTGCATCTATCACTGTTAAGAATAGTCAAGTAAATGCACACCCAGGCGTATCTACCAACTTCTGCTCTAGCAATGGTGTTCTTAATGCCGAAACATTGTCGGTAGGTACGGGCGAGTGGACATTTGTAAGTCAAGATAATGAACCTAAGGATGAAAATGGCAATAAGATTACTACATCTATTGCTAATGCTAATAGCAACTACACCGAAGTTAGCAATCTCGGTAAGGGTGCCAACACATTTAGGTGGACTGTTACCAATGTATACGATGTAGCCAACAACAAGGCTTGTAGCTCGTCGGCAGAGGTTGTTATCTACAATCGCGAATTTACCACCGACGCCGATCTCAACAACGAAGAGAAGACTCGTAGCTTCTGTGATGTAGATGGCAAATCTTCACTCTTGGCTCAGGCCGTAGAGAATGGTGCTACTGGCAAGTGGGAGCTTGTAGATGGTACTGCTACATTTGGAAGCGATAATGTTAGCACCAATAGCTTAGGTGTAACACTCACTTCATCGCAAGCTAAGTTTAAATGGACAGAAACTCGCACATACAACAATGGTGATAATACCACAAAAGAATGTGCTATAAGCGACGAGATTACTCTTATCAACCGCAAACCTGTGGTTGCTGATATGCAAGAGCTCTTCACATGCAACAGCACTGTAAATCTCAATGGCGTTGTCAACTATGCATCAGTAGAATCTGGTGTATGGAAGAAGTCTTCGAGCATGGGTTCATTCGATGGTGCAGATGTTACTGTAAGTACTACATCTAATGGCGCAGCTGTACTCTCTAAAATACCTGATGCTTCCGATATGACTCTTACTTGGACTGTATCGGTAGATGAGGATATTATCAGCAATTGTTCTACATCTAAGAACCTTATTATCCACAATTATGGTTATACACCTACTATCACAGGTCCTACATCTGTATGTGCCGACGAAGCAACATTAGTGGGTACTATACCAGACGATACATACGAGGGTAAGTGGTCGGGTCTTGCTTCTATCAACGGCAAAACCGATAATGAAATCACAGCAACTCTTGGCCTTGGCAATAATGAAGTTGTATGGACTGTAACAAAGAAGAATGCTTCTACAGATTGTGCAACAGAAAATACTGCTTCGTTCACAGTTGTAAACCTCAAGCCTGGTGTTGCTCAAATCACCACCACAAGCAACGATGGATGCTATAAAGTGGATGAGCCTGGCCTTACACTTACAGCAGTTTTGCCTACTGGTGTCAATGGTACATGGTCGAAAACCAATTCTAGCATAGAATGGGACGATGACGATGTTAATACATCTGCTATCGACATCACAAAATTGCCTTACGGTAGTCACACATTCGTTTGGACAATTCAGCGTGGCAACAATACATCTTGTTCAGAATCTACCGACGTTGTTATTACCAACAATTACGTAGAAGCAGAGGTAAAAGCAACTACGCTCAATAGTTGCGATAATACTATCAACCTCGTAGCTTCTGATAATACAGTTAAATATCCGGGCTCTATTGGATATTGGAGTACTTCGTCTCAGCACAATGCCAACAACCAGAATACTTTGGCTGCTATTGGATCTTATGATATCACAATTTCAGACTTGCCCGCAGGTGGTGCTACCTACTATTGGATTGTAGCCAAAGGTACGTGCACCGACAATAAGGCTGTTACTGTTACCAACAATTATGCACCTGCCATTGTAGAATCTGTACGTCAAGTAATCTGCTCTGACAACGAGGCTGTATTAAAGGCTGCAAGCATAGATGGTTACGATGGTGCTACTGGTAAGTGGGAATGCACAAAAGCTCCAAGTGGTATAGAACTTTCTACTATTAACAACAACAATAGTACAGAGTTCACCAATAGCCGTGCTTCTGTTTCTGGTCTTACTATTGCAGGCGAATACGAGTTCAAATGGACTGTAAGAAGAAATGGTTGCGTAATGGATGCTTCTAATGTTGCTACTGTTGTCAACAACAAACGCTCTGTGAAGGCAGAACTTGTAGCAGCCGATCCTAATGCAGTTCGTATATGCTCCGATTCTTACAAGCTCAAAGCAGAGCCTGCTGAAGAGGGTTATACTGGTACATGGACTATAACAAGTGGTTCTTGCAACACAGATTTCAACAAGAACGATGCTAAGGCTACTATCAACGGTATTCCGGCTAATGGATATGTAAGTCTTAAGTGGACTGTAGAGAAAGATGATGTTGATGCCAACGATAGAGATTGTCCTGCTTCTGGTACAGTAACAATCTTCAACGATAAGGTACTTGCTTCTGCAAGTGTTGCAGATGATGCTTGCGACGGTGTAGCTACACTTATAGCTGATTACAACACCGATAATACAAATCTCCATGGCGAATGGAGCAAGTTCAATACCGAAAACAAAGGATCGTTCCAAGGTACAAATTTTACAGCCAATACTATTAAGTATGATGTAAATAATGTGGATCCTCTTGGTGCTGAAATGGTAACGTGGACACTCTACAATACTATTAAAGATGCCAATGATAATGTTATCAACGAATGTAGCCACAGTGTTAATGTTACTGTAGTAAATAAAAACTACACCAACTTTACTGCTGGCAACGGTGGCAACGCTGGATGTGATGCCAACAACGAGTTCCAACTCAATGCCGATCCGTTGATTGCCAAAGCTGTAGGTTATTGGACAGCTATTCCGTCTACAATAGAGTTCGACGATAGCACAGATCCTAAGTCTAAAGCTAAGAATCTCAGCACTGCTGTCGACAACGTATTCACATGGCATGTTGCATACGATGGATGCGAATACAAGGCTGCTCCTACAATCAAGGTTGTAAATCACGCTGTAGAAGATGCTAAGGTAGAAGAAATTACAGACGCTGTTTGTACTTCTACTGTAACACTTAATGCTCAAGCTCCAGCTGCTCCTGCTAAGGGTTATTGGTCTACAGCAAATGTAGATTGGTATAAAGATGGCAACAAAGTAAACTATAGCGAAGCATCAAGCCTTGCTTCTGTTACTGTAGGCAATTTGCCAAAGAATCAGCAAATCACATTTGTTTGGAATGTTGTCAACGAAGAATGTTCTAAGAGTGCTGATGTTGTTGTCAACTACAAAAACTACGAAGCTACTATCAATTCGCCTGCTGCTGTAACAAGCATTTGCGGTGATCAGATTAAGCTCCAAGGTCAAACAGTTCCTGGTACAACAGGCAAGTGGTCGTGGAACAGCACAAATGTAACAGCTCTCGAAGGTGCTACATCAGATGCTACTCTCACCGTTCAGGGGCTCACATCTACACCTACTATATTCACATGGACACTTTCTGGTGATTGTGGTGATAGAACAGCAACTGTTTCGGTTTCCAACATTAGCGTAACAGCCAATGGTGGTAGCAAGAAAACATCTGTATGCTCGCACGATGGTGGTCTCCTCAATGCTGATATACCTACAGTAGGTACAGGTCACTGGGAGTACGTATCGGGTTCCAACTCTAATGGTGAATTGCGTTGGGAATATGTAAATTCCGACAATTCAGTTGTTACCGTAAAAGTATCAGAATCCTCTGCTCTCACAGAAGGTGTCAACTACGTATCTGTTAAGGGTATGGAAGGAAACGATTACAAGTTCCGTTGGGTGGTAATCGGTGCCGAAGATACTCAAACACACAGTAGCTGCACAGCACAGGATGAAGTTATCATTACTGATAACACATTTGATGTAGATGCCGATGTCAACGAAAATAGCGACAAACATCTTGTATGCGGTTCTGAATACGAAGTTCACGCTTCAGATATGCAAGCTGCTATCAATGGCGACAAAGGCTATTGGGAATGGAGTGGTGCAACACCTGCAGAAGGTGCTAATACCAACAGCAATATCTGTAAGTTCGAAAAAATCAGTTCTGAAGCTACTCTTACTTGGACAGAGGTACGTAATGGATGTCCAAAGAGCGACGTTGTTACTATCATCAATCGTCAGCCCAAGGCAAGTGCTACTACAACATACGAAACATGTAATGGTAGCACCGAGGATGTTCAATTGAGCGCAACACCTGCTACTGGCTACAAGGCTTACTGGAGAACAAGCTCTACCAATGGTAGATTTGGTGGCGCAACTGAAACTTACGGCACAGAAGTATTGCCTGCTTACAACGCTACATTCTCTGGCATGGATAAAAACTCCAAGACAGAACTCCAGTGGGTTGTAACAGATACTCAACTTGATGGTTGCGAAGCTGTAGTCAACGCTGTTGTCTACAACCGAGAGGCTACTCCTACTATTGTAGCTCCAGAATATACATGCGACGACAAAGCTAATGTTTCGGCTTCGTTGCCTGAGGGATACACTGGTGTATGGTCGCCTGCCGACTTCTCATTCGATCCTATCGACGGTACTTCTACTGCAATATCGGGTCTCAAAGCTGGTGTTGCCAACACAATTAGATGGACTATTAATGTAGAAAATGCAATGCAATGTCCTGGCAACTATGCAGAGGTTTCGATATTCAATGTTAATCCTGGTGTAGCTGGTATATCGAGTGCTTCTCCAGAGCTCATTTGCGACGGCGAGGTTACTCTCCAAGCTAATTACATTGATAAAAATGTTGTAGGTGTTTGGTCTACTACATCGCCTGATGCACACATCAAGAATCAAACAGCCAACGCTACTACAACTACTAACATTAAGATTACTTATGCTGATCTTAGCAGCGATTCCAACGTATTTACATGGACAATCTACCGTGTAGACGAAGATGGAAACGATTACTCTAATAAGATTAAGTGTCCGGTAGTTTCTGATTCTAAGACTGTTGTCAACAACAAGGTTGTAGCAGGCAAGGATCTCGTTGCAAAGGATTATACATGCGATGGTACTAAGGCACTTGTAGCCGACAATCCTAAGGTTGTCAACACCTACACCGACGATAGCGACGTATGGGGTGAATGGACTTCGCTACTTGGTCTCACTATCGATAATCCTAACGAATACTCTACGAAGGTAACTAATATACCTGTTAACACTTCGGATACTTACACATGGACAGTATACAAGGGTAATAAGGAAACTGGTAAGTATTGTACCAGCACACCTATTAAGACCACTATTACCAACTATGAGGTAAAAGCTGTTGTGGAGGATGCACGTCCTGTATGCGATAGCAAGACTACTATAAAAGCAGAGTCTGTATCTACATCAGGAAGCAATACACATGGTGCTTGGTCGCTTGTAGATTATCCAAAAACTCGTATCGACGAATCCTCTACTATCGTATTCGCATCTACTCCTAACGAAACAGAAGTAAGCGGTATGGTAGAGCCGGGCGACTACACATTCCGTTGGTCGGTATCGCGTACAGTGGATACCAACGGTGATAATGTTGCCGAGGATAATGTATGTCCTACTTACGCAGATCTCGTTATCTCCAACAAGATGATTAAGTCGGTTGATGCTGATACCGAGCTTCCTGAAAATCAAGATCGCAGTGTTTGCGGCGAATCGGCAACTATGAGAGGTAGCAGCGACGAAAGTGCTACTGGCAAATGGACCGCTGTTTCTGCCGGCTTCGACGAAGCTAATATCGTTTCGCCAAATGCTTGGAACACTGTAGTGAACGGAATACCTAATTCTGGTGTAGTTCTCAAGTGGACTCTCGACAACGGTACTTGCAACAAGAGCGATGTTATCAAGATCTTCAATGATAAGATTAATCCGCTCATCACTGTATCGGCTACAAAACTCGACAACGGAACTTACTCTGTATGCGATGGTAATGTAACACTCACTGCAAGCAACACTCTTGATGCCAACCTCAAGGCTACATGGAAGACTGTGGCTGATGGCTCTTGGACAGCTCTCGATGGTGATGTTGTAGTAGATGCCGATGGATTCAAGACTATCACAAGCGATGCCGATGGTGGCAAGAAGACAGTTTCGTTTACAGGTATCAATGCCAACGCTACTGTAGAATTTATTCTCCACCTCGATCACAAGCTTTCGGGCAACGAAGTTTGCTCTTCTGAGGCAAGTGTAAAAGTTACCAACTATAGCTACTCTGTTGTAGCTGGCAACGACGAAACCACACAATGTAAGGACGAAATCACATTAAGCAGTGCATACGCTCCTGCAGGTGCTAAGTGCTGGTGGGAATCTGATGTAAGTGGTGTAGTATTCTCGCAAGGTACCGACGAAAATCATACTGTAGATGGTAGCGACGTTGCAAAAACTGTAGCTTCCAACCTTACTAAGAGTACACAACACAAATTTACTCTCCACGTGGATTACAACAATTGCCCGAAAACAGCATCTGTTAAAGTCATCGACAACAATGTTGACGACGCTGTTGTAGCTCCAATCGACGCTGTTTCTTGCAATAGTATAATTCACCTCCGTGCTAATGCTCCTGTAGCAGGTAATGGTAAGTGGTCGTTCGATCCAAGTTCTATTAGAATTAAGAATGGTAATGAGTCGAGCAATGTAGTGGATGTAACCGATCTGCCAATCAATTCACTTGCTACCTTCACTTGGACAATTTCGAGCGACGACAAAGCTTGTAGCAAATCTGCTTCGGTTTCGATGACCAACAAGAGCTACGAAAATGCTATCAACTTGACCGATCAAGTAGTATGCGATGGAACTATTGAGCTCGATGCTAAGGATGTGAAGACTGTATACGGTATTGATGGATGGTGGACAGTAAGCTCTACCGACGAGAACGTTTTGAATATAGTAAACGCATCTTCAGATAAACCTTCGTTCGTTGTAACAGGCTTGCCTAATGGTAAAACTACATTCACATGGCACGCTCAATACAAAGAAGGTAATTGCGACGACGATCCAAAGAGTGTTACTATCGACAATCAACAACTTAATGTTACAGCTGATGTAACAGCTAAGTATGCTAATAATAACAACACTACTTGCGACTTCAAGGTAGACCTCAAGGGTACTATGCCTCCAACAGGTGGATACGGTGAATGGACTTGCACAAGTGGAAACGAGAAAGATGGTCTCGTATTCTCAAGCAAAAACTACTATCAGACTTCTGTTTCCAACCTCAAATCTGGTGATTACCAATTTGTATGGACAGTATACTCTGCCGATGCCGTAACTACCGACGACCAAGGCCACGTTACTATCAACAATGCTAAGGGTTGTGTTAAGTCGTCTAATCAAGTTACTGTACACTCCAACGGATTTACAGTGGATGCTGATAAGTCGGTAGAGGGTAAGGAACGCTCTGTATGTACAAGCACTCCTTCTGTTGAGCCTTCTACTGCAATGGCTGGTAGCACAATTGAATGGACAGGCGTAGATGCTTCCAAGATCACTGCAGGTGCCAACGGCGTAATTGTAGTAGATATGGGTACCAACTCTACTATAACTCTCCACTACAAGGAGATTGCTACCAACAATTGCTCTGCCGAGGATTATATAACACTCAATAATGTACAACCCGAAGCTGTTGCCGACGTAGTATACAATACTTGCGATGGCAATGTAGAGCTTACAGCAAAAACTCTTGCTGCTGGTACTATTGGCTATTGGGAGAAAGTTTCCGATACATATTCTGGTTCGTTTGATGCAAATGCAGAAGTTTCAAGTGCAGAATACACTGGTGCAAAGGTTAACTTCTACGGTGTAAAAGACAACTCGCAAACTAAACTTCGCTTTGTAGTAGAACTCACTGGTATCGAAAAATGTTCTAATTATGTAGAAGCTGTTGTAACCAACCACAAATTTGTTCCTGAAGTGAAGGGTGCATCTTATGTATGCGGCAACGAAATCTCTGTAATGGGAACAATGCCTACATTCACTCCAGAAGGATTCAACTACGTTGGCGAATGGAACGGTGCTTCTAACCTCTTGTTTGATCCTTCTAACAATAGTGCTCAAGTTACTGTGAAGGGTCTCGAACATGGCGACAATAAGATTACATGGACTGTAAAAGACGAATATGGTTGTGCAGAAAATGTAAGCGAACCGTTTGTTATTGATAATATTCAGCCTGGTGACGCTTTAGTGGATATGACAGACAGCGAAAAAGAAGTTTGCGCCAATAATGTTACTCTCAAGACTGGTACACTCGAAAATAAAGTAATCGGTAAGTGGACTACTACTTCGAGTGCTAAAGTAGAGAATACTACTGAAAGCGAAACTACTATTAATGGTACTACTACAGCAGTAAATTACACTGGTCTCAATAAGAATAGCAATACTTTCGTATGGACAATTTACCGCGAAGGTTACGAGGCAATTTGTAGCAATTCTACAAGTGTTACCATCGTCAACAACGAAATCGCAGCAGGCAATATCACCAGCAAAAACTACACTTGCGATGGTAATGTAGAACTCGTTGCTGATGCAGTAGTAGATGCCAACGCTATTGGTAAATGGTTGTCCAACACAGGTGTTGAGATTAAGGAAGGCTCTGCTTCCAACATTGCAACTGTAGAGGATATGGACATCAACGATGGTCAGGTATTTATTTGGAAGGTAACAAAGGGTAATAGTGGTAAGTGCTTCGATTCTAAGTCTATCACTGTTAACAACTACGAGGTATCTGCCAATTTGGATGAAGCCAAAATCGTTACATGTTCTAATTCTGTAGAACTCAAAGCCAATGCTATTAGCCACCTTGGCAACAACGTATATGGAGAATGGACAAAGGGCTCTATGGCAAATGGAGCTGATAATGTTACAATTTCCAATGCTAATAGTAATGTTGCACTGGCCGAAAATCTCGATGTTGTAGGTACATACAACTTCGTATGGACAGTATGGCGCGATATCGACGCTACTAATGATGGACAAGGCGATAGAATGTGCGAAACATCTTCTACTCTCGTTGTCGACAACAACAAGATTGTGGTAGATGCTGATACTAAGGTTCCTGATGGCGAAACAGCAAGCACCTGCGGTGATACTTATCGTCTCCACGGCAACACTGTTACAGGTACTACGGGCAAGTGGACTGTTAAGAATGGTGATGCTACCAAGATCACATTCAGCCCCAACGATACAGATCCTAATGCTGTTGTATCAGGTGTTACCAATAGTGGCATCACCCTCACATGGACACTCCAACGTGCCGATGGTTCGTGCCCGAACTCTGCCGACATCACTATCTACAACGATCAGATTCCGGCTACTGCTTCGGTATTGCCAAGCACTTGCGATGGTACAATAGATCTCGAAGGCACCAATGATAATGTTAACGTTGCCGATGCCAATGGCTTCGTTAAGTACCGTGGTTCATGGTCTACTTCAGCATCTGTAGGTTCGTTCGAAAACGCTACTAATAGCACCGATAGAAGTGTAAGCAATGCTGTTACCAAGTATGTTGATATGAATAAGGGTGCTTCTGTAACATTCGTTTGGACACTCACCAACAATGGTCTCACCAACAATCAGCAAGGAAAGACCTATTGCGAATCTACAAAGTCGGTAGTTGTAGTAAACAACGATTTCGACTTCTCGGCAGGTGTAACACCAAGAACCACCGATTGTAAAGATGATATCAAACTTTCGGCTTCGTTGCCGTCTACCGATGCTAACGCTGTTGGTGAATGGAGTTGCGAAAATGCATCTGTTAAGTTTGTTGATAGCAACGATGGAACCACAGATGCTGTTAACGATCCATTTGCAATGGCTACTGGTTTGAGCAATACAGATGTCAACGTTCTTAAATGGACAGTAACATCTAATGGATGTAGCAAGTCGCAAACTATAGATGTTATCAACAATTCTGTAAGCGTAGCTAAGATTACAACATTGGATCATAGCGAATGTAAGGCCGAAGTAGAGCTCAGTGCTCAGCCTGCTACAGTGGGTGTTGGTTCGTGGAAACTCCGCGATGGTTGCACATATAAATCTGGTACTTCTACTGATGCTACTATTGTGGTAGGCAATTTGCCGAGAAATAGTCAATCAGAGTTCGTTTGGAAGGTAACAAGCAGCGATGGTAAGTGCGAAAGCTCTGATAAGGTTGTTATCAACAATCTATACTACGAAGCTAATGTTACTTCTAAGGATGAATACATTTGCACCGATAAATATACTCTCGTTGCCGATGAGGTAGAAAATGATGATCTCATTGGATACTGGACAAAGGATAACGAAACTGCTAAATTCTCCAATGGTGAAGCTTCTATAGCTTCTGCTCAGACTACTGTAACGAACTTGCCTTTCGGAGCTACAATATTTACATGGCACGTAAAGAGCGTAGGTGATGTTTGTGAAGAGAAGACAAAATCTGTAACTATCACCAACTATCATGTTACAGCTGATGCTGGAAAGGGTAGCACAGTATGTGGTTCTACAGCTCAGCTTATTGCAGGACAACTTTCTGAAGGTTGCTCGGGTGAATGGAAACTCGAAAGCCCAGAAAATGCTCAGATAGAATACAAGTCGGGCAATACGAGCCGCATGACGGAAGTAGACGGTTTAACAGCCGGCAACTACAGATTCTCATGGACAGTATCGTCTCCGTTGAATACAACCACTGGTTTACCGTATTGTACATCAGAGCCTTCGTATGTTACTATCTACAACAATCAGTTCACTATTGATGCTGATATCGACTCTGAAAATGATACACGCGATATTTGTGGATCTTCTACCAACCTTATCGTTTCTACTCCGTTGCCTGTAGCCGACGACGACTTTGCCGAGCTTACTTGCGACGACGGAAATGTCTCGATTGCGCTCGTAGATGGTACCAACAATAAATATCAAATCTCTGGTATTGGTACTTCGGCTAGATTCACATGGCACGAACATCGCAATTCTTGTGATGCTTACGACTATATCACTCTCAATAATATCCAGCCCACAGCAAGTGCTCAGCTCGACTACTATACATGTACAGGCTCAGCTCGCCTCAATGCTACCGAGGCTGCTAACGGTACTACTGGACACTGGGAGAAATCAGCCAAAACATACGTAGGCGGATTTGGTGATAATGCCGATGAAGTATCGGCTACTGCTAAGGATGCTGTATATGTATTCCCTGCCGACAACTACAATACCACTGTAAAACTTAAGTGGGTGGTTACAGTAGATAATACTACATGTTTCGACGAAGTAGAGGTTAATGTTACAAACAACAAGTTCAACCCGACTATCAGTGGTGAGAAATCTGTATGTAGCGACAACGTTATACTCACAGGTTCGATTCCAACATTAGGTTATAAGGGCGAATGGCGTAGTACCACATCAGGTGTAAGCTTCTCCGATGTAAACACTTCTGTTACAACTGTAGAAAATCTCGTTCCTGGCGAAAACTATATCACATGGAATGTTTGGAATACTGTAGGCGACAAATGCGAAAGCAAGTCAGACGTGTTTACTGTTGTAAGCAACAAGCCTGGTACTGCTGTTATCACTACTAATATCACCGAAACTTGCACTGGCAATGTAACTCTTACAGCTACAGCTCCTATTGCAGTGGAAGGTGTTAAGGGTATGTGGACTACAGCTGGCAACTCTAAGACTGAAGATGGCGCAAGCTCTGCTTCTACCAACGAAGTAACATTCAAGGGTCTCGACGCTTCCGAAACATTCACTTGGACTGTTTACAACGAAAACGACGAAAATTGTAGAGATAGCAAGACTATTACTATTGAAAACAACAAAGTTTCGGCTGGTACTATACCTGCATTGGAACTCTATACTTGCGATGGCACAATTGAACTCGAAGCTGAAGACAACTCTAAGACATATCCGGGCTCTACCGGTGTATGGACTTCGCAAAACGGTAGCAAGTTCTCTGATACCGACGAAACGTCTTCAAGCAATTACAATGTTACTGCAATCGACATCCCTGCTTCGGGCGATTTCTTCACTTGGAGTGTTCAGAAGGGTAATTGCCCTGCTGCTACAAGAAGAATCACTGTTCACAACTACAACGTGACACCTCAGCTTGGTGACAATAAGACTCTTATCTGTGGCAACGAGGCCGACCTCAAGGCTGTTAGTCTTGCATCATACGGAGATGGCGTAAGTGGTGAGTGGGTTCTCGTAGATTTCCCAAGCACAAGAATTGCAAGTACAGATATCACAATCTCTGGCAACAACATTGCTAAGGCTACTGGCCTCTCTCAAGAGGGTATCTACAAGTTCTGGTGGACAGTTAAGAGAACTGTTGATCTAAACGACGAAAATGGCAACGCTGTAGCTACCGATGTATGCAAAGACCACGCAGAACTCGTAATCACCAATGGCAAGTTCTCTGTAGACGCTGATATTCGTCTCGGTGTGGATGCCGATGGCAATAAGGTGTCGGGCAGCACTTGCGGTTCAGAATACGAACTTATGGGTAGTCAGATTACTGGTGCTACCGGCACATGGTCGGAGGTAACATCTACAGGCGTTAAGTTTGGTAAAGATGGTTCTGATGTCAACAACTACAATGCTATAGCATACAATATTCCTACTTCGGGTGCTACTTTGAGGTGGACAGTTAAGAAGGAAGGTGGCTGCGAATATTACGATGATATCACAGTATTCAACGATCTCGTATTGGCAGGTGCTTCGGCTTCAAGCCCAGTATGCAATGGTAGCGTAATCCTCACTGCTACCAACGATGTCGACAACAACGATAATCTCTATGGTAAGTGGACTGTTACAGAATCTACAGTAGGACACTTCGAGGATTCTGATGGTAATGTTATAACAGGTGATGTTACTTCTAAGATAGCTCGCTTCGCAGGTATACCTGATGGTAGTACAGCAGAGTTTATATGGACTGTATACAACAAACGTGTAAACAACGATGCTTGCGAAAACTCTACTAAGGTATCAGTTGTCAACAAGGCATTCAACTTCACTGCTGGTAGCGATGCCGTTACAGATTGTTCCGACGCTTACGAGCTCCAAGCTTCGATGCCTAATGGTGCTACTGGCGAATGGTCGTGCAACAATGACGTAACATTTGAATCTACCGATAGTAGGTATGCTGATGGCAAGAATGATCCTCACGCTAAAGTTTCTGGCTTGAGTAATTCTACCGACAATGTATTTACATGGACAGTTACTTCTAATGGTTGCACACAAAAAGATGAAGTAACAATTCTCAATAAGTCGGTAGACCAAGCTGTTATCAATACAAAAGATCATGTAGAATGTTCTACATCGTTTATACTTGATGCTGATAAGCCTGTTCAAGGTTCGGGCAAGTGGTCTACTTCTACAAGTGGTATATCATTCAAATCGAACCTTACCGACGATACCAATACTCCTGATGTTAATGAGGCAGAAATCAAAGAATCGGCCAACAACGTTACAGTATCTGGTATGGCTGCTAATACTGAGGCAATCTTCGTATGGACAGTATCTCGCCCCAATGGAAACGGCAAGAATTGCGAAAGCAGTACTTCTGTAACAATTTCCAACACAGAATACAGTGCTGAAATTCTCACTGTAGGCGATGATGGCGAAAAGGCTTCCAACAAGACAGTCTGCAAGCCTGAGGTACAACTCCTCGCAGAAGATTCTCAGTCGAAGTATGGTGTACCTGGCTATTGGATTGCCGATAGAACAGTAACATGGCCTGCAACAACAGCTACAGATGGTAAGATTACAAGCACTAATATCACTGTAACAGGATTGCCAAGTGGTGCTACAACATTTACTTGGATTGTCGACAATGGTAAGTGTGGCAAGAAAGAGAAATCTATCATCGTTACCAACGATATGGTAACAGCTGATGCAGGTAGTGATATCGTAGCTTGTACTTCTAAATCTGAGCTCAATGCTGCTGTTCCTTCAGTAGGCAAGGGTACTTGGGAATGCATTGCAGGCAACGATTATAGTGGAGTATCTATCGAGCATAGTGATGAATACCACACCAACGTAGACAACCTCAAGGGTGGCAACTACACATTTAAGTGGACAGTTGAGTCGTTGGGTACATTGGTAAAATGCTCTGCTTCCGACGAGGTGGTAATCGCAATGAACCAGTTTACTGTGGATGCCGATCGTGAGCACGATGGTGAAAGCCGCAATATCTGTGGCGAAGAAGCTACAATCAAAGCTTCTGTACCACTCGGAACAGGTTATTGGACAGTATCTCCCGAATCGCTTGCTAAGAATATTTCAAGCATCGACGGCAAGAGCTACGAAATCAATGTTTCTGGCGTTGCAACATCGGCTGTATTCACATGGCACGAAGATCGCAATGGATGTCCTGCCGAAGATAAGATCACTCTCTACAACCGTAAGCCATCGGCTATCGCTGTAGACAAGTACTATACTTGTGATGGAAGTGTAACCCTTTCGGCTACTCCTGCTGCAACAGGTACCACTGGTAAGTGGGAAGAGGAGCGCGAATACGCTGGCAATTTTGCTAATGCCACCGATCCTTCTACCACATACACTGGTATGGACAATAATACTACTGCAACTCTCAATTGGGTAGTTACCGACGACGAGATGACTACATGTAGCGCCAAGTTCCCGGTAACTGTTACCAACTACAAATATGAACCTTCTATCTTCGTCGACGACGAAACAGTATGTGCTTCTGAGGTAGAACTCGAAGGTAGCATACCAGACGAAGGATTCAAAGGTAAGTGGTCTTGCACCAACAACGACGACATCGAGTTTGATAACGAATCGAGCAACAATGTAAAAGCCTCTAAGCTTGCATTTGGCGAAAACAAGATTGTATGGACTGTAACCAACGTTGATGGTGGTGATAAGATCCCTGTATGCAACAACATCGCTACTATATCAATCTTTAATAATTTGCCAGGTGTTGCCAAGATTCGCACATCCAAGAAGTATACTTGCAACGGCGAAGTAACACTTAAAGCCGATGGTATCAATTCAGGTGTTAATTACGAATGGAGTACCACCAGTGGTGCAGTTAAGTATGAAGTATACGACGAGAATAATGCTGTAGTTCCCAACGAGATCACATACACAAGTCTCAATTTGGGCAACAACATCTTTACTTGGAAAATATGGATCGACGAAGATTGCGCTGCTTCCGACGAAATCACAATTTCCAACGATTATGTACAAGGTAAGATTACTTACTACGATTCTAAGAGTTGTGATAATACTGTAAGTCTCCAAGCTGAAGATAATACCAAAGCTTATCCAGGCTCTAAAGGTTATTGGACATCGCTCAATGGAAGCAAGTTTGTAGAAACAACAGTTGGTTCCGACGGCGTAGAATCAACAACAGCTGTATCAAGCACAAGTGTATTCGCAGTAAAAGCTATCGACATTCCTTCTACAGGCGATGCATTCACTTGGAGAGTAGAGAAGAATCAATGCTCTGATTCCAAGACTGTTACTGTAAACAACTACTTCATTGAAGCAAAAGTTGTAGCAGATGTTGTTCCGATTTGTAAAACCGAGACTACTATCGAAGCTTCGAATATCTCTGGCTACGGTACTACTGCTAGGGGCGAATGGAAGCTCGAAAATTGGCCTAAAGACAAGATTGCAGATGGCTCTACTATAGTAATTGACGATCCTACCAACTATAGAACAGATGTTTCTGGTCTCACTGCCAATGGTGAATATGTATTCTCTTGGAATGTATATCACGACCTTGGCGATAAAGATGCCAACAACAATCCTATTAGAACTTGCGAAAAACAAGCTTTTGTTAGAGTTGTTAATGGTATGTTTGAGGTAGATGCCGACATTGTAGACAAAGACAATACAATCAATGTATGTGGTGATAGCTACGAACTTAATGCAACTCGCCTCACTGATGGCAGAACAGGTAAGTGGATTAATGTTTCTAATGTGGCTGGTATCACATTCGAAAACAGTGCTACCGATTCACCATCTGTTAAGATAAGTGGCATACCTACTACAGGTGTTACACTCAAGTGGGTGGTAACATCTAAAGATGGCAATTGCTACGATGAAAGCGAGATTACACTTACCAACCAATTTGTGGAAGCTACAGCTTCTGTAGTAAACGTAGATTGCAGCGGTAATGCTACTCTCCAAGGCAACGAACTTGGCAACGGTCTCACAGGTAATTGGACAAAGGCTTCTGATACTTATAAAGGTGAGTTTACAGAAGAATCTACTGCTACTGCTGCTACATACTACACAGGTATACCAGTAGGCAATACTGTAGGTCTTGTTTGGACAATTACTAATACAGTAAACGACGAAGAAAAGCCAGACAAGAAGTTCTCTTGTACTGATTCTGAGACAATATATGTAACAAATGCAGGTGTTGTCGCTAATGCTGGATTCGACGCTGTAACCGAATGTACCAATACCTACAAGCTCAATGCAGAGCTTCCTGACGGTGCTACTGGTGAGTGGACATCGTCGGTAGAAGGCGTAACATTCTCTGATAAGACCGACCCAAGTGCTACTGTAAGCAACTTGAGCAATACTCAAGATAATACTCTCACTTGGACAGTTACAAAGGGTAATTGCTCAATGTCTGACGATGTAATTATTAAGAATAATACTCCAAGCACAGCATCTATTTCTACGAAGTTGAATGGTGCAATATGCGACAACTTCGTAACTCTCACAGGTTCATCAGCAACTTATGGCGTGGGTGAATGGAGTGCAGATGCACCAGGTATCAAGTGGTACGACGGAACTACAGAAGTAACTGTTCCAAGCGCAAGCCAAATCACTGCTAAGAACATGAAGGCTAATAGCAAGACTACATTTACTTGGACTATCAAGAAAGCTAATATCTTCAAAGAAAGCGACGAAGTTACTAAGTATTGTAAATCTTCTGCAAGCATAGAAGTAAGCAACCTCTACTATGAGGCCAACATCTTCACTGCTAAGGAAGAAAACTCCGATAAGCAAGAACTCACAGTTTGCAATGGTACTGTGGATATCGAAGCTGAAGATCCTGCTATTTACGGTGCTAAGGGCTGGTGGACAGCAAGTGAACTTACATACGATATACCCGCATCAATTTCGGCTAATAACGTTGTAACATTCGATAATTTGCCATCTGCTACCACAACATTTATTTGGCACGTTAAGAATGGCGAATGCGAAGAGGAAACTGCTTCTATCGAAGTAACCAACTCTATGGTGGTGGCTGAGGTAGAAGAAAACAAGGATGCTTGTAAACATAGTAGCTCACTCACCGCTTCTGCTCCTATCAATGGTGCAACTGGTAAGTGGTCGCAAGTGAAGGCAAGTGATACCGAAGCTGATATTTCGATACATTCGCCCAATAATTACAAGACCGATATTTCTGGAATGGAAGGTGGTTCATACACATTCAAGTGGCTTGTTACATCATCCGATTCTAAGTGTACAAACGAGGCTTCTGTCACTGTTACCGACAAGACGTTTACAGTGGATGCCGACCTCAGTACAACAGAGAAATATAGATATGTATGCGGTACTACAACTACTCTCGAGGCTCAGTCGCCTGTAGGAACAGGCCACTGGGAGTACGATGAAAGCATTGTTACTGTAAGCGACAAAAATTCCAACAATGTTGAAATTTCGAATCTTACAGGAAATGCAACTCTCACTTGGGTAGAAAAACGTGATAAGTGTGAAGTAAAAGACGAAATCCAACTTATCAACAGAAAACCTGCTGTTAATGTTAAGACTGAATACTACACTTGCGATGGCGGTATCAACCTCAATTCTGTAGCTACAAGTCCTTATACAGGACGTTGGGAGAAGACGTTATCTTCTTCACCATCGTATTTCGCAGAAAGTTCTACTGCTACATCTGGTAGCTCTACTACAAGTGAAGGCATTACATGGTTTGTAGGTATGGCCGACAATTCTACTGAAGAACTCAGATGGTATGTTACCGACAATCTCATGACCGATTGCGAAAATTATGCTACAGTTACTGTTACCAACTACAAGGCTCTCGCAGAGATATTCCCTGTAGACGATGTATGCGGTAGCGAAGTTGCCAAGATCCAGGCAGAACCTGCTCCAAAAGGCTTCTCTGGCAAGTGGTGGAGCTCTGATGCTAATATAACATTCGGCACACCATCTGAAGCTACCACATCTATCAGTGGTTTGGCTCCTGGAAAGAACGAAATCCATTGGCTTGTATACGACGACAATGGCGTTTGTCCTGAGTCTAACGACGATAAGGTGATTATTAGCAACAACAAACCTTCTGATGCTACAATCACCTCAGATAAGTCGGAAGAAGGTACACAATTCTGTGGCAAGCCATTTACACTCTCAGCACGTACTCCTGATGTTGCTAATGGCGAAAAAGGCGAATGGTCGCTTAGCCGTGGTAGCGTAGATTGGGTAACATCTGCTCTTGCAAGCACACAGACTTACAATTCCGACAACAATGTTATCGTATGCAATAATAGTGATACTAAGGTAACATTCTCTGATGTTAATATCGAAGGTGCTGTATTCGTATGGACAATAAAGAATGGTAATTGCCAAACAACCGACGAAATCACTATCGTAAACAACCAAGTGGTTGCCGATGCTGGTTCTAATAAGGAAAGTTGCGATGGCACTACTACACTCTCGGCTGTGGATCCTGCCTCTATACCTTATGGTGGCGTAGGCAAATGGAGCTGCTCTAATAAAGATGTAGAAATTACCAACTCTAATCTTTACAATACAGAGATATCAAATCTCCCTGCTGGTGAAGTAACATTAGTATGGACAGTATCTAAGGGTGTTTGCAATGATGAATCTTCTATCAAGGTTGTCAACAACTCTGTAACAGCTTCTATCAATGAAGGTAAAGTGAAGTACATCTGCTCCGACAAGCTTACCCTCACAGGCAACAACCTCACTGGTACTGGTGCTAAAGGATACTGGCTCGTAGGCAATCCACGTACAGCTACTCCTGCAAATGAGTCAAGCTACGAAACCACATTTACTAACTTCAGTGCTGGTATCAACGAAATCAGTTGGGTAGTTAATAAGGGTGGTGATGCTCAGTTTGATGCTTCCAACAACTTCATTGGATTTGCAGGTGGATGTACCAAGACTGCTACTATCAATGTATACTACAATGGTATCGAAACTTCGATTTCTGGTATCGATAAGAACAACAACACCGATTACACTTGCGCTACTAACCGTACATACACAGGCGTATTGCCAACAGGCTGCACTGGTGAATGGACTATCGTAGGTGATGGTGGTGGTGAAGCAGAGAATGAAGCAATGCTCCAGAGCAGCACTATCAATGTTGTTAACCTCTCTACAGATGCATTCACAACTCTCAAGTGGACTGTTAAGAGCGTTAAGAATCCTGATTGTACCGCAGAGGCTTCGGTATCTGTGAAGTCGCTCCACGTAGAGGCTCAGATAGTAGGAGAATCTACTCTCTATAGTTGCGATGGCACACAAGAGATTTCTGCTACAGCAGTTGCTGGTGCTAAGTGCTGGTGGTCGCCTGCCAACGAAAGCAACAAGGGCGTTATGGCCAACACTATTACAGACGCTAATCTCTCGTCGCTTGCAATATGTACAGATGCTGTAACAACAGTAAGTGGCGTTGCATACGAATCCAACGAACGCTTTACATGGCATGTAAGAGCTACCGGTGGCAACAAGGTTTGCGAAGATTCTAAGGACGTAGTAATTGTCAACAACGATTACGAACTTAGCGCAGGAACTTACAAGCCTACTTGTAGCAACGAAATAACTCTTGATGCTACTCACTACACATCTGCCTCAAGTGAGGGTACATGGACAGTGAAAGCTGGTGATGGAAAGATTGAAGAATCTGATATTCACAACTTCAACGCTAAGCTTCATATTGATGCAGGTACTACAGTATCACTCGATTGGGATTACACTAAGAACAATTGCAAGAAGACGGCCTCGGTAGAAATTCAAAGCCGTCGTGTAGAAGCTAATGCTAGTCCAGTAGTATCTTGCGACAATGTAGCAACACTTGCAGGTTCGCTCCAAACTGGTGAAACTGGCTATTGGGAAGGTCCCAAAGATGTCGAAATCATTTGGGTCGACGAAGATGATCAAGAGTATAGTAATGATTCGGAGAAAGCACAAGAACTTAAGACTAATCCTTCTGCTCGCGTAAAAGGACTTAGAAAGGGTAGAAATCCGTTCACATGGTACGTTACCAACAAGGATAAGTTTAAGGATGCTTCCGACAAGACATACTGTTCTAATCAGGTAACTGTAAATGTCGACTACTTGATTCCTGATGCAGCATTGCCAAACTCTGTAATCGACAATTGGTGCTACGACTACTACGACCTCTCTGCTGTAGAAGATCCCGCTCTTACCCAAAGTACTGGTAAGTGGACAGTAATAGAAGGTCAAGGTCAAATCGCTTCTGGTGAGGAAACCAAATGGCAGACTCGCGTTACCAAACTTGATAAGGGTAGAAACGTAATCAGATGGACAGTAGAATCTTACGGTGGATGTAAGGGTTATAGCGATATTGTTATCAACAATGCATCTCCAGATATCTCTGTAGGCGACTACTATCACAACTGTGATGGCTCTGGAGATCTTGGTGCTGGCGAGGTAGCAGATGGTTGCGAAGGCTGGTGGACACTTTCTGAAGTTACAGCTTATAGCGACTTCAAGATTGATAATGTTGCTTGGAGCAAAGACCTCGATTGCAAAACAGAGTGGTCGAACCCAAGAGCTAAATACTCTGGTGCAAGACGTGGAGCTACACTCCTCAAGTGGCATGTAAAAGACAACAAATCTGGTTGCGAAGTTTCTAAGGATGTTGTTGTCAACAACGATAGCTTCGTTGTTACAGCTGGCAATTCCGACGATATCGACTCTTGTTCTGTAGAAGTAGGTCTTTCTGGTAGTCCGATCGACGCTACTGCTAATGAATCTGGCTTCTGGGAGGCTGTGGATAAGAATATGAAAGACAAGATTAAGTTCTCTAATCCAACAAGCCACATCACCAAAGTATCTGGTCTCGTATACGGACACAACGTATTGAGATGGAATGTTACAAAGAATGGATGTACTGCATTTGCTGATGTAGATGTTAAGCACAAGATATATCCTGGCTTCACAGCTGGTATTAATGAATCAACTTGCGGCAGCGATTATCTACTTAGTGCAACATCTCCTGCTGGATTCGAGGATCCAAAAGACCTCGATAAGGTAGAAAGCAAGTGGGAGTATGTATCTGGCAAGAATACTGCAATTGCAACATTCGACAACTCTACCAACTTCTCTACGTATGTAAGAAACTTGAGTCAAGGTGCCAACGTACTCAGATGGACTGTAGACAACAAATCTTGTGTACAAACTGCTGAGGTAACAATTATCAACAACCAAGTAATTGCCGATGCACAGGGTGGCGACAAGCCAATTACCCAGTGCTCCGATACATACCAATTCTTTGCACAGCGTCCTGCCGAGTTCGACTCGCTCGTATGGAATGTAGCCAACGGCGCAGGTACTTTCGAAGTGAAGAGAGAACATAACGATAATTGTTATCCGAAGGATGATATTATTGAGAATCCATACAAAGAAAGAGCCGATAATACAACCATCACTGGTCTCGATTACGGTCTCAACGAGATAGAATGGACGGTATGGAACAACGGTTGTAGCTCTACTGATATGGTTCGCATCAAGAATATCTCGCCCTCTAAAGCGAGTGTAATGCCCGATCAGAAGATTTGTAAATCCGAGTACTATTTGAGTGCCAACTCTCCAAAGATTGGTACTGGCGAATGGTCGAAGGAGAACTCAAATAATCCGTCGGAAATTGCAGAATCAAGTGCCAACTACACAGAAGTTACAAATCTTGCTTTGGGCGACAACACATTCTTGTGGACTATCACAAATGTGGATGCAGAAACTCAGAAGAAGTGTACAAGTGTAGCTAAGGTAACTCTTACCAACAATGCTGTTCAAGTATCTGCTGGTGTCGACTTCGTAGTCTGCGATAATGAAGCAACTCTTAAGGCTGCCGATCCTGCTCCTTACACAGGACACTGGGAGGCATTGTCGAACAAAAAGGCTGAAATTGAAGATGTTGATAGCTACGAAACCAAAGTAACAGGTCTTGTGGCTGGTGGTAATACATTCAGATGGTGGAAGTCTAATGGACAGTGCGAAGTATCAGATGATGTTACTATCACAGTCAACAAGCCTACAACGGCAAGTGTACCAGAAATGATACCTACTTGTACCGACTACGCAACACTCGAAGCTAATACACCTGATGTAGACGAAGTAGGTACATGGAAAGTGCTCAGTGGTAATGGAGAAATAGAAGATTCCGAATTGCACAACCCGAACGCCAAGATTACTCAACTTTCGGCAGGTGGCAACCTCATCGAATGGAGAATCAGACGTGGCGAGGGCGAGAATGCTTGCGAATCTGCTAAAGAAGTTACTGTTAAGAGCTTCAAGATTACGATGTCGGCAACATCAAGTGCCGATGAATATTGCTCCGACGAGGGTTATGTAATCGGCTCTGTAAACCTTGAAAAAGGCGATTACAAATCTGAGTGGACTTCGATTGGTGGTGACGTAGAATTCGACGACGCTGCTGCTACCGAAACTGCGGTAAAGAAACTCAACGAAGGTAAGAATACTCTCGTTTGGACAGTAAGTGTAGATATCGAAAGCGAACACTGCGAATCGAGTGCTCAAGTGGAAGTAACCAACAACACTGCACCTCAGGCACTTCTCCCGAAAACACTTCCGGTTTGCGATCTAACAACCGAAGTTAAGGGTAATATGCCTCCGCAGGGTACTACTGGTAAGTGGGATTGTATACAAGGTAATGCAGATTTCGACGATGAAAATTCTGAAAAGACTATTGCACGAAATCTCGTAGAAGGCGACAACTACCTTACTTGGACAATCACCAAGGGTAAGTGTACAAGCGTTGCTACAATGGTAGTGAAAGCTTCTACTGTAACAACAAAAACTTCTGGCACCGATGGTGGCGACGTTCTTTACATTTGTGGTACCGAAACGCCAATCTCTGCAGCTCCTGCAGGTGCAGGTGGCTCAGGCTGGTGGACAACAACTTCTGAGGATGCTAAATTCGTAGATGATATCACAGGTAGCGAAACTGTTAATATTACAAATGTTACACCTGGTGAGCACCACTTCGTATGGCACGTAAAAGAGGTCAATGGCTGTGAAGCTTCTGCTCCGCTCACCGTTGTCAACGATAAGTATCCTGCAAAAGCTTCTATGGCAGATAAGAACCCAATATGTAATGGACAAGCTCTATTGATGGGTAATATGCCGCCTAATGGAGGTATAGGTTATTGGTCTGGACCCGACAATGCCGCGTTCTCTAATAAAGAAAAGCCAGTAACTACAATGAAGTTCAATAATATTGGTACCAACCAAGCTATTTGGCATATCAAGAAACGTGAATGTATCTCTACAGCTTCGGTAGATATCTACAACCTCACTGTAAGAGCAGATGTAGGTAGCAACGAAGTAATAGTATGTAGCAAAGACGAAGTGAAGAACATCAATGCTTCGGCTCCTCCTGAGGATGGTAAGGGTGAGTGGGATATTATCAATGGTACTGGTGAAATAGCCAATAAAGACTCATATTCTACCACTATTACAAATGTAGGTCAAGGCTCCAACACTCTAAGATGGAAGGTAACTTCCAAAGAATGGAATGGCGCTACATGTAGTGCAGAAACCACTTTGGTTGTAAGCAACAACTACTTTACAACTGATGCTGGTGCCGACTTCTCGGTTTGCGGATACGAAACAGAACTCAAGGCCGATTACCAAGGCGCTAAGGCTGTAGGTCACTGGTCGGGTGGTCATTTCGAGGATCCTTCAAGCTACAAGACTAAGGTAACTGGTCTTAAGGCAAGTTCTCCGAATACATTCCGTTGGACAGTAACTCTCAATGGATGTACCGCATACGACGATGTAGTAGTAACTTGCGACAAAGTGGAAATCACAATTACTTCTGGCGATAAGACAACATGCTCGCCGAGAACTAATGTAGAAGCTCGTCAATCGGCAGGTACTGGTACATGGACGATCCCAACAGGCTACGGTAAGTTCGACGATAGCGAGGCCAATGCTACTTATGTAGATGGTCTTAGTCCAAACGACAACATTATTCGTTGGTCTGTAAAATATGGTTTAACAAATTGTGAGTCTTACGAAGAGGTTGTTATCCACAATAAGACAGTGAATGTAAGCGCAGGCTTCGATCAAAGTACTTGCGACACATTTGCAATCTTGGCAGGACAACCGCCTTTGGAAAATCAAGAAGGTATGTGGTATTGGGGCACTTCAAGAACCGATTTGTCGAATATCAAATCTGACATTGTTTATCCTACAATCGAAGACCCAACTCGTTACAATTCGAGAGTAACAGGTCTCTACTACGACGACGATGGTCAAGGCTACTCCAACGCCTTTACATGGTATCTCAAGGATAATGTGACAGGTTGTGATGGTGAAGCAACGGTATTGATTAGAAGCTACCACTTCAAAGTGGATGCCGATGCTAATACAATAGACAACATCAAGATTACCGATTCGCCAAGTATAGAGCTCACAGCTAAGGAAACACCTTACTATACTGGTTATTGGGAGGCTGTAGTAGGAAATGGCAAGCCAACTCCTAAGGAAGGCTTCTCTACCAAGGTAACAAATCTCTCGCAAGGAAACAATGTGATTAAGTTTACAGGCAAGCTCATTGTTGATGAATCTAATAAAAATGGTTTTCCTTGTTCAGCATCTAATACTGTAACAGTGGCATACAGAGCATTTACAGTAAATGCAGGTGAAAGCAAGTCGATTTGCGACGATCATATCCAACTTAATGCAGAAAGAGTTCAAGATGCAGAATGTTGGTGGTCGGCAGCCGAGGGTGGTACAGCTGAATTTAGCCAAATCAACAATCCTAAGGCAACTGCAGTTAAGCTCTCTCCGGGTCCCAACAAGCTTATTTGGAACGTTCGTAAGAACGGCTTCCTTGCTCAGGATTCGATTACGATCTACAACTACGGATTTAAGGTAGAAGCAGGCGAGGAACAACACCTCTGCGAACCATTCACCTCAATTGAAGGTTCTGGTCCTCTTGGTAATCCTCTCCTTACCGACGATTCGAAATGGAAAGGATCGTGGGATACTCACAAAGGTGGTCTTACTTACGAAAATCGTATGGCCGCTGCTACTAACATCTCTGAACTCAAGGCTATGACCAACGTATTGGTATGGCGTGTAACGATGACAGAAGATCATCTCGAAACAACCGACCGTCCAAGCATAGCATGTTGGGCAGAGGATACATTGAAGGTAACATACTACACAGCTCCCGACCCAGAGTTCTCTATCGTGCCAGCAGCCGCTTCGGGATGTACTCCATTCGATGCTGAGTTTGTAAACCTCACTCAGAATACCGACCAAGTTAACCCTGTAACATACAGATGGAACTTCGGTAATATGATGCTTTACGAAAATACAGACCCGCTCGAACATATTAATCGTACATTCAAGAACGATCAAAATTACGATAGCATCGTTCCTGTAACACTTACAACGTGTCTGAAGATACCTACAAGCAAGACTTGCTACGCCGACAAGACGATGGACATCACAGTGTTCCCTGTTCCTAAGGCCAACTTCACGGTAAGTCCTGAATTGCAGATGCAGCCAAGTATGAATGTCAACTACTATGCAGACAAGATTCCTGGCGATCCGATGATCTACTCTTGGAACTTCGGTGATGGAATCGGACCTGTTTGGAACAACAACAATGAGTTCGAAAGTAGCCCTGTTCATACATACGCTACATACGGTACATACAAGATTTCGCTTAAGGTTCAGAACGGACACTGCTGGTCGAGTGATACTCATAAGATCACAATTCTCCCAGCACCTCCGGCACAGACACTTAGAGCTGCTGGATATGCAGGCTGCGAACCTTATTTGCACGAATTGCTCGAAGGTGTTATCTACGACGATTCTGTAAGATGGGATATCTACAGTGCCGACGATATGGTACTTAGAGCTCAACGCATGGTGAAGGCAGGTGCTTCAGAATCCTACTTGTTCAACAAGCCGGGTAGATACCTCCTCTATCAGTACGCATACGGTCCTGGTGCCGAAACAGAGAAGTACATGAGAACAGATACTGTTACAGTACATCTTACTCCGACAGTTTCGTTTGAGGCTCATCCTGATACTGTAAGGCTGCCCAATATACCGCTCTTCACAGAGAATACTTCTACGAATGCGGTAGAATGGCAATGGGACTTCGGCGACGGTGGCTATTCCGACGAGATGGAGCCAACTTACTACTACACTAAGTCTGGCGACTTCTACGTAACGCTCACTGGTAAGTCTGAATTTGGATGTACAGGTACAAGTTCTGAGGTTCATGTAAGAGTAGAACCAGAAGGCAAGCTCGTATTCCCGAATGCATTTGTTCCTGATGTTTCAGGACCTTCGGGTGGCGTACCAGACAAGCAACACAATTATGTATTCTTGCCGTACCCAAGAAATGGCGTTAAGGCTGGTACTTACATCTTGGAAATCTTCAACCGCTATGGTGAGAAGATATTCGAATCCAACGATCCTGATATTGGTTGGGATGGTTACTACAGAGGTTCGCTCTGTAAGCAAGATGTATACGTATTCAAGTGCAGATGTACATTCGAAAACGGTAAGATCTTTAAGCAAGTGGGCAATGTAACGTTGCTCAGATAATAGAAACTTTCGCAAATCCTTGATAAATGAAAAGCGCC
>Ga0255059_10000015_pt1 | contig 27113 bp, 50 predicted proteins | sample 176RNAGHGlowgp2_FD_183551 | JGI IMG/M metagenome (GOLD analysis project Ga0255059, IMG submission 183551) | Metatranscriptome of sheep rumen microbial communities from Palmerston North, Manawatu-Wanganui, New Zealand - 1766 RNA GHGlow gp2... | ecosystem: Host-associated > Mammals > Digestive...
ACAGGTCTCATAGTCAAATCCAAATATACTATCTTCAGGCTGACTAATAAAATATTCAAATGAATTTATAATATCCTCTCGTGATCTTATTCTCTTGATAAATTCTAATTCCTCTGGTTGTTTAATGTAATCTTCTCTATCAATAAAATCATTTATATCATCAGAGGTATCTTTCAATCGTTCATATACAAGTTTATAATATGGCTTACCAGTTCTTTTACTTACTCCTTCTTGAAGATCTGCATTCCTTAATTTCAATTGAATTTGATCTAAGTAGGGAAGCATTGAAGTATATTCCTTCTCACTAATAAACTTATTTACCCACTCATATTTCTTATATATGAATTTGAAATATATTCCATCTCTAGTGGTTAGATATGGGCATTTAGTAAAGTCGTAGAAATTCTCACCTCTAGGTCCAAAGTGAATTCCTTTACTCTGAATAATAAGATGAGGTTGCTGATAATCATACTTTGCAGTATCATTATATACGACTATATACCTATGACCTGGAAGGAACTCATAATTAGGATCATTCATTAGATCTACTTTATCTAATGTATCCAATTTGAGTCCCTTAAATTCCAGATCATAGCCATAATATACTACATGAACATTATCAACCATTAGCTATTTTTAATAATTCAGAGATTGCAAAATTAAGATCTTGATAATCTTTAGGACGTTGATATTTCATCTTCTTTTCCAAGATTGATCTAACAGTAGCAAATTTGATATAGTCTAAAAATACAAACTTATGATTGAATTCTTTTACTAACCAAACATTAATTACTGTATCGCGGAATTTGAAGATATATGGCTTTTGATGTTCATCATCACCATATCCTTCACTAAACTTATAGTAATCATTGCCATAAGCATTTGCTAATGATGCAAATAATTTTTGAAGTTCAATTTTATGTTCATCAGAAGTATATCGAACTTCAATGTCAATGTCATGTGGATGATGTTTGATTGGAAATCCACAAACTAGTAATGCAAGACTACCAGTTACTATAAAATCAAAATCTTGAATTGAAGCAAAATCTTTGAATCCCTTTAAAGACTTGATTATTTCTAAATTATCACTTAAATAGTTCATAATTAAAAATTCATAATTTAATAATTATAATTTTCTTCATGTTTTACATCATAAAACATTACATGAGGGTCTTTAAGAATTACCCTTACCGCAGTAATGTCATCAGAAGATACTTGATCACCTTCCTTTAATTGATATAATTTATTTACTGCCTCATTGAATGACATAATACATTTAATATTTGATCACTCATACCTTTAGTTAACTGTTTGAAAGTACGCTCATCGAAGAATTGAATATTTAATATTTGAACTGAATCAATATGATTAAATTTATTCATAATATAACGGCATGCATTATCTAAAGTCAATTCTTTTCTACAACCTTCCCAATTAAACCATTGATTCAAAGTTATTACCTTATTTTCACTATTACCAATTACAGTTAACATAAAATAATTAGTCAATTCATTCATTAGTCTACCTCCCAACCTTTAAAGATCTTATTAAATTTATTAGCCATTTTAATCCTAATTCTAGTTTGTTCATTTGACTTCTCAAATGTAGAATCATCACATTCAATTCTTATATTATTATAAACAATTGCACATGGTTCTCCATTAAAGAATTGATGTTGATGATGTTCAGGTCCAGCTAAATATAATATTGGATTAGTTATGCAGTAATCTCCACATACTTTATAGAAATCTTTAGTATCATCATCAATAAATATTTGTTCTGGTATCTGTCTAAATAACTTCGCTCTATATGTAAACAAACTAAACATATGATCGCTAGTCTTAAACAATTGATCCCTATTAGTATATAAAGCTGCATCATGCTGATAATAATCAGATAACTGAAAGTTCCTAGCAGTAGTACATTGAATATCTCTATAAAGATATTCTTTAATTATACTCTCAAAAACATATTTACTGCCGAACCAATCATCCATATCCATAAATACTATGATATCGTTATCTTTAACGCAATGCTTATTCATAATGACATCATACCAGTTCCTCAGTTGATATTTGTGTTCAGAATTATGTATTAATTGTAATCTATTATCTGACTTATGGATATCCCATAATAAACTACTAGTTCTATCTTCTGAAGCATCATCAATCGCCCATACAACCCAATTTGGATAATTTTGAATTTTAATTGAATTCCACCAAATTGGAATTATATTTTCACAATTATATCCAGGACTGACTAAAACTAGCCTATTCTTCAGGTTCTTGATTGTCGAATTCATAAGTAGGAAGGTATCTAAAAAGTATGTTAAATAACTGTGGATTTCTTTCTTCATTTACAAAGAACCAATCCGCATAATTTCTACATACATAGAGGTTAATATGAATATTATAATCTTGTCTTCCTATAAAGATTTTATCACCTTTTCTAAAATCTAAAGTAGCTTTCGGATCTCTATCAAAATACTTATAAGTTGCTACTCCATCATCCCATACCTTATCAGTATGTGAGACTCCATAACAATATATATCCTCAGTTATTTCTCCATAGAAATGATTTGGATATTCTTTCTTTAAATCCTCAATTTTATCTTCTAGCTTAGGTAATTCAATCTCATAAGAATGACCATCATCATATCTCTTTCTAAATACTACTCGATCTATATTTGCTCCAGAACATACAGATATATTTATTCCTAATTTAGGTATTAATGATTGTAAATACTTGAGGATTCTAGTAGAATAACTTGGAACACAAATTACAACAATTGCATCTCTATCTCTTGAATAGAATCCAACTTTTTCTACCTCTGGAACATTAAATAATGATTCATTTTGTTGAATGATTTCAGTAATACTCAGTGAAGGTGGTACTGGATGATTAATTTGTGGCATGATATTTGTCTTTATAGTTATATTGTGTATCGTCGCTATTAGTTAGCACAATATGTGCATTTGGATGACCCCATTCAGGATGATCTTCAGCTGCACACCAATCTCCATCAAGAATGGTTACTTGATCTTTATGGGTGTGCACCCATTTGTTAAAAGCAGTTTCATCATGAAATACAGGAATACGGTTATGAGCTAAGTCATAAGTAATCATTTCATGACATTCATTACATAACTGGATCATAAGATCCGTAGGACCTCCAAATAAGCAACTTTGACAGTAATCATACCAACCCTCAATATAAGTTGCTGATTTGGAATCTAATGGTTTTTCATACGTAAAATGTAGTGGATCATGTCCAAGATAATCCCATCCTACATTATGAACAGTTATGATTTTATCAGTTAAGAATAATTCATCTGGACATTCATCTATAAATTTAATATTACTATTAAAGTAGAATATATAATCCATGGTTACCCAATCATTAGCAAGATTAAATGAATCTAATATATGTTTAAATTTCATTAATGCTACAATAGGCCATGGTAGATGATCTATCCTATGACATCCTTCATAATGTTTATATTCTTGTTTTAAGGTTACTTTATCTGAAGCAATATGAATAAACTTATTGGAACCTGGACAGAATTTAGGTACTGATTCTTTAAATGTTCCAAGTCTATCATAATACTTCCCAGTTGCAATGTAGGGAATTAATATATTAGGCATTTTTACAATAATTCAAATCGTTCTCCAGCAGATGCACAAGATTCCATAAAAGCTACCCAAGTATCACGTTCTTCAGTAGACTTGAATTTAGCTATATGTTCTCCATCTTCATCTCTGTACTTTACAATTATTTCTTGTTCGTCCATTTTATTAGTTCGTTTGATTGGTTTATTCAGAAATTCAATATAACTTCCTAAACCAAGTTTTTCTAGTTGATAAACTTGAGATCCAGTTATATATTTACAATCTAGATCTGAGTTAATCTTAGGAATAATAGTTCTTACTTTATCTAGTTCAGCACTTTTGAGAGTTCTAATTGGTATTCTCGCAATAAAGTCGCTCATCGATTATTTCATTTAGTTTTAATAGAATAAGTGGATTACTACAGTTCGGTTGAATTTCCCACTCTATATATTTATCTATTAAACTTTTGTCAGTTAGTTTCTCTAAAGGCAAACTTGTGAATAATTCATTAGCAGCTCTATGAATCTCTATAGTACTAAGTCTTACTAAATCTTTACTCTTAAAATAATCTGAATGAATTAAATTAAGAATCGTAAATATTCTATCAACTGGTTTTGGTGCTTCATCTATATGTTCACTAATATATTTTTTAACTTTCTTCTTTGAACCAAATGATTTTATATTAAGACCTAGAATATATTCATATAATATTAGATCTGGATTAACCTCTTTCTTTTTCTTTTGAACAAACGAATCTATAACAGAATTTACTCTTCTATTTACTTTTTTAATTTTCATCTCATTGTATGGCAAGTGAGTTACATGATAACCTCCACATGTAATACAATAATAAGATCTTAATTTTGTAGGCTTATCCTTACCTTCATTAATACTATCTTGATTAAATTTAATAAAACGATTCGCAGCCGCCTCAGAATCAAATAAAATTTTCAATCTATTTATACTTCTACAGTATACTCTATTCTTTGGCTTCGTCATTAGTTAAGTCATAATATTCATTTAATAAATCCGAATAGATTTTATTTTGACCACCAAATTTATCAAATGCATCTGAAAATTTATATAATTGTCCTATTACTGCAAGTTCAAACCATAAACCTCTAAATTCATTGAGATAATCTCTATAAGTGGCATGAGCAGTTCCTTTCATCATTTCTGGATGAAGTGGAGGAAGTCCTTTTAATTTATACCACTCATCAACTGAATAACCTTGCTCAATATATCCTTTTAAATATAAATGATAATACTGCTCAAGAGTTATTAGTCTACCATCTTTCTCAGTTTTCATAAAAAATGGAGAGAATCTTCTATCACCTATTGATGTTACCTCATATCCACCATTATTCTCAATTCTCCAAATCCATTCATAAGGTTTATCAGGTTTGACATAAGCCATTGCAGTCTCGAAATCAGTATCACTATCAAATAGTATATAATACTTATTATCTACAGTTCTTACTAATTTATCTCTATACTCCATATTAGTTCTTGCCATATTAAGGAAATAGAAATAATCTGTAAATGTACATATTATATAATCTGCTTCGAAATGATCTTTAACTTCGATTAACTCAGTATCATGCTTAAACTGCCAAGCAAATACTTTCAGTGCATTTGAATAATCTATTTTATACTGTTCAGTCCTACTTAATTCTGATACAAATAATTTAGCCATATCAGTTTACAAATACATGAAATACTAAATTATCACCAAGCATAATTACAGTCCCAATGAATTGCAATTCGACTACATCATCAGCATTATGACCAGTACCATGCATAACAAAGGTTCTATCTTCAGTCTCGGAATAAGTATCATCGACTAATGCCCATACTTTAATATTTCCATGTTGAAGTCCAACACTCAAAATCTTAGCTCCTCTAGGTAAAGCTAAAGTTTGTCTATCAGATACTTCGAGATCATATTTAAATACTCTTTTCATTTCGTTTAAGTTTATATTTTACCCCAAGTTTAATCAACTTTATAAATCAATTCCTTCATTCCATCAGATTCAGTTTCTTTTTCAGTTTCTTCAGGTTTTGGGGTAGGTTTAGGTTTTTTATCTTTATCTTTTATTCTTTTCATTATTCAATAATATCTAACTCTCGTTCGTAATTATATGAACTACAATTTGCTGCAAAGCAAATGTTTTTAATCATTAACTGATTAATTTGTGAATACTTTCTTATATCAAATACCTCCTTTCCAACTAAGTTATTATACTCTTCAAAAGTAATTGGTACAACCAAACCATGCGATGGAATATAATTCTTATGTTTAGTTACTCGAATCGCATTCCTATCATAATCTTTGTCATCCCACTTTTCAAAACTAAGTGATATAGTAGTTTGATTTATATTATCAATTATATCAAAGTAAACCTTATTCAAACTAGTATAATCATTTATTGATTTAACTACTGCATAATCGTATTTAACCACATTACGTTTTGATTCAGGTTGATCTTTTAATCTAATCGGATTACCAAGTTCGAATAAAGTATCACAGAAATGAGCGATATTGACTGCTTGTTCAGTAAATCCATCCACAAATCTAACTATATCTTTTATAAATGATAAATTAAATTCATAGATTTGATTAGTATCTATATCAATTAATTTTTTACTGTGAGATGCTATTATATGATAGTGGTCTAAATGCCTTGTTAATCGTAAAATCGGTTTAATCCGATTGTATCTTTTATAGTATAATCCAATCGTACAAAGCTTATGAAGACCTTTATCAATCATTAACACCATTTTCATAACTCAAGATTTTAATGGTAATTCCTTTTTGAATTCGGCTCTTTCAATGAATAGGTCTTTCAACATGCAATCAGCAAAATTATGATTTTCAAAATCAATTAATGCTGACTCATAATTCTTAAATAACCAATCAAGATCATATCGATATGGTAAATTATATTGTGATTGAAATCCAAAAATACATTCATTAATCATTTGATCATATAACTTTTTCATGTATTCTGAATTACCATAAATCAACTTACCATCTCGACAGTGAAATACATCTGATAATTCATAATAATCATTACGAATAATAGATTTATTAGGTTTAGCTTCAACATCCGTATAAGTCACGATATCCGTATCTACTATATAAGCTGAAGATATCCTATTAATGCGAGTTGCCTCCATAATATTAAATTGACTTCCAATTGATAAGAAGATATAATCTTGTGGATTTAGCAGCTCATTCAATCTATCTTCAGTTATTAAATATTCCTGAATATCAGACTCAATTATGCAGTCATAGAACTCAATTAACTCAAATCCATTTAATTTAAGATCCTTACTAATATATTTAGAATCAAGAGTCATTAGAGTTACTCCAAACGTAGTTTCTAATCTCAGTTTATTTTTCTCAGTTAACTGTTGTGAGATTACTATATAATGATATGCATTATCATGTTTACTTGGACCAATATCATTTAATCCACCAGTAAAGAATAAAGTATCATCTGGTAATTCAATTTCAACTGGATTAGCTTCCAATGGATTAGTTCTATAACCACCAAATCTAGCAGTTATAATCATCCCTTATCAAGTATAAATGGAACATTATGGTGACCTGCATAATCTTTTAATGTCCACTCGAGTTCAGTGAGCAATTCTCTTTCGCAAGTAAAGTAAGCAGTTCCAATTCTAATATTGTTGAATTCTGGATCATCACACAGTACATCAACCATCAGATCATCTTCTGGTTCATGATAAGTAAAGAGATCATCCATACAAGTGTAAGCATTCTTTCGAATCAAACTTTGTACTTCATCTTCACGATTTACAAAATTGAATTCAACTTTTCCAACTAAGAATTGATCAAATAATTGACCGATTTCTTCATGATTTGTACCATAAAATGATACGTAAGCACAGTTAGGATTACTGTTTAAATAAACTAATTTTAACATTTTTAATTGTATTTAAGGTTCTAAAGTAGGTGTATACATCCAGTGAGTTATACAGTCATGCATCTCATCACTATCAAAATAACATTTATTATTTCTAACTTCCATGCAATGGAATTTGTTATTATAGTATAAAGCTTCAAATACATAACCCATATCAGTCATTGCTAATAATGAGACTTCTTCTGAGTTAGCAGGAAGATAGGTATCAACATCAATCCATTTACATCTTGAAATTAAATAAATTAGATTAATTGGGAGTTCTTCATTAACTGGAATTAAATGTACTAACTTGATTAATCTGACTGGACTAAGATAATAGAATGATTTTGGAATTGGAGATCCAGTAACAAGTATTCCTAAAATCTCTTCATCAGTTATCGTATCATTTACTTGATATGGATTCAATTCCTGACCTTCTCCATATAATTGAGCAAATATTGGAATATGTTTTGGAGATGATTTTCGAGTTGGTTGTTCAACTGTAGATTGTGACTTTTCTTCTTTTGATTCTTGTTTAGGTTCTTCTTTAATCAATTTAGAGTCATCAGTATTAAATCTACCTTTTGGAAATCTTGAATAATCTATATCTAATTTATGGAAATCAAGATCTTTCATATGAATCTTTTTATAACCTAACATATTTAATAACATATTATAATGAGTTATACTAGATTCTACTCTAAATCGATTCCTAATCATTCTATCTTTTCTTAATTCTACTGGATCTCTGGGAGAGGCTCGGTGATAACCCATTCCAACAAAGCAGTAACCACTACCATAACAAGTGCATATCCATTTTAACCATACTGCAAAGCATTCCACTGATATTGGTTTATATTTATATACTTGCTGAATAAATAAAATCTCTTCTTTCCATCTTTTATTTATATTCTGGAGATTATATAATTCAAGTATACAGTTATCTTCACGTGGATCAATATTATTCTTACGTAAAGTATTAGCAACAGATTTAATACAATTATAATTAGTTGATTTTACACTGAAAGGGTATTTTCTTCTACATGGGATTCTATTACAAAGTTTATGTATATCCTTTACTTTATCAGTGGACCTAATTAAAAATGTTAATCCTTTAAATCTGATTTTGATACTACTATCATCATATCCAAGATAAATTTTTTCTTCCGAATTAACTGCTAATTTGGAATAATCAATAAATCCATCAGGTTTTTCGATTTTTGCTACATGTCTATAATAATATGTATAAGAGCATTTTAAATCGAATCCACATTTACCAAACTCAGTAATAAAACAACGTGCTAGTTTATTAATATTGATATTACCATCAGTACCAATATTACACTTAATTGCTCTCATGAGAAACTAGATTTTAATAATGCCATTTTTAATTGAATTTGTTCATTTTTATCAGAGGTTAGTTGTTCAATCTCCCTACCGTAATTACATAATCTAAATAAAAATAATTGTTCTTGTTCTGTTAAATTTTCTGGAATCGCTTTTCCATTTTCAAATTTCATATTAATTTAATTTTCGGTGAAAAAGAAAGGCATCAGATCGCTCCGATGCCAAAAACGTTAATACACATGAATTCAGATTTCAACCTTTCAACACTTAAAAGGTTTTCAACCCTGTTTGAACGTCTCAACAAACAAGGAATAAAAGTGAAATCACCAGTGCAATTGCAATTCCGATACAAGCTGAATAAAAGTCATCCAAACTTTGATCTGCTTTATTAATTAGCCTATCAGCTACGAATTCCTTACCAGCAACTATACCGCTTGAGAATAATCCTGATAAAAATAAGTTAACCCATACTGTACTGTTGAGTATCAGAAAGAGTATACTAATTGCTTCAGTAACTAATAGTGAAGTCAAAATTATTCTTAATTTATCTCTATTGTCGAAGTATTGTTTAAAGTCTTTCATACTCAAAATTTCTAATCTTCATCGGAGAATATTGTCTTATGGTTGCTCTTTTTGGATCCATTGTCCATACATTAAATATAACATTCATTAAGTAACCTTTATCTTTATCTTTTATATTGTTAGTTAGAAATTCGCATATTTTACCACTTACTTCTCGTACTATTACATTATCTACAGAAAATGCAACATAATTAGGAGCCCAATAGAATTCATATCTAACAAATTCTTCTGATGGATCTTTCTTCAATTTACGATAAGGTATATTTCTTGATCCAATCGCATCCTTTTCCATGGACTTATTATTATAATGCAAATTAGATGTAACTCTCCAACTTCTTTGAAGATAGGGAGGTTGCGGTATCCACCAATGGAAATAATCATTATCTTCCGACCAAGCTTCAAAATCAAGTTCAGGTGGCCAATTACCATCACCAGTCATCCAAAACGATGGCCATAAATTATATCCCATTGGGAACATCACTTCTGCAGATATCGTCCCATAATCAAATGCTTCTATTGACCTAATTATTGGAGTTCGTATTGAAGCTTGATAATATTTATCTTTATAATGAATTACATTAGGAACATCACTAATCATAAATTCCAATTCATTATTTTTATTTAAGATAACACCATCAGCTGAATACCATTGATATGAATAATCTGGATGAATCCTACGACCTTTCATGGTACTAATCCAATGATATCCACACCATTCAAATCCGTCAATCATAAATCAAGTATTATTTCTACAGGACAGTGGTCAGAATATCTTAATTTATCATATATCTTCGCTGACAATACTTTATCAACTATGGATCTTGATACTAAAGTATAATCTATCCTCCATCCATTACGTTTTCTAAATGCATCTCCTCTATAAGAAAACCAACTAAAAGTTTTTGTATCTGGATTCAAATAACGGAATGCATCTACTAAGCTGCAATCATTTAATAATTTTTTGAAATCAGATCTTTCATAATCTTTCAAACCTGGAAGTTCAGGAGCAGTTGTTAAATCACCATAATAATCAATATCTTCATTAACAACATTTAAATCACCTAATATAATAACTGGTTTAGATAGCGATTTAATATACCTATAGAATTCTAAATTATATAATTTACGCAGTTTATCTTTTTCACCCGAATTCAACATATAAATTCCAATGACATAAACTGAACTAAATTCTGCTATCAATATCCTTCCAGATCCATAGGTATCTTCTAATTCCAAAGAATATACTGCTATGACTTTATCTGCTATGTTTTTATTAACCATTAGACCTTCACCAGCATATCCATTCTTAAATTCTGAAGGACTTAAATATCTGTCATATCTATCTTCAAAATCGGAAGTCCAATATTTAAAATTCTCTAAAGTAGCTTTAGTTTCATTAAAGAATAATAAATCAGGTTGATATTCCATTATGCAATCTAATCCTCCTTTTTCACAAAATGCTTTAATACCATTTACATTATAAGAAATTAGTTTATACATAATCTAAAATCTCTGATTTCTTTCATTATTTGTTTAATTAATACAGAATTAATTTGTGCTATGTGTTCCATGTCAGGTCTATTAACTGCTAAGTCAAATCTATAATTTCCAGGTTTACTAATATAAGTAAACTTAAATACTACTGGATTTTCTTCATCTTGAAATCCGATAACAGTATACCCTTCACTTTTATCTTTATATATAAATTCATTATCTTGTTGTTGAAACCCATAGTTAATTAATGCACTTTCAAATGGGGTCATATACCAAATAGATATCTAAATCCAAACTCGATTAATCCTATTCCAGCTAAGATTCCCACTATAACACTAGCAGTAACTGTTACGTACAATACTACTTTGCCGATTACTTTAAGTACTTTTTTCATGAAAATTCTTTATAATTATAATTACTTATTCCTACACGAATTATTGCATATTCATAATCTCCAGATCTAAAGCTTTTATACTGATGACCTTCTACAATATGAGAATCATTTATATGTAATGCATTAAATATTTCGTCTTGGAATATCTTAATACAATTATCATAATCTCTATTCCAGAAATATGATTTTAATATAAACTTAATATATAAATAGTATATATCACTTGGATTTAACCATTTACATTTCTTTTTCGGATCTAACAGTATTAATTGATCTCTAATCTCACCTCTGAATTTAACAGTCCAAGGTTGATCAAAAATCCTCGCATTTGTTTCTCCTCTAAGTTTATATCCATGAGCCGAGTTTATTGATGGAAACTCTGAACATTTTAACATCACTTGAAACCATCGTTCATCTTCATTATTTTCAAATGACTTAAATGCTAGGTCACTGTCCATGTTCTAAATAATTTATTATCTCTTTTGCTTCTTTTACAGCATCTTTCATAGTAGATGTACCAAATCCAGATTCTTTTCTTAAATACAATAATATATTTAAGAAATAGAAGTCAAATCTAGTAATAGGTTTACTATAAATATCTGGAGTTTCAAATAGCTCATAATATAATGTAGTAGAATAAATTCCTTGTTCAGATAACATTATGCAACCTTCAGGTTCAACTTTTAATTTATACATTTTATCATCCCTGAAGATTATTTCACCTGAGTTTACTATAGGTTCACCTTTTAGAGTTTTTAAATCTGATAAAAATAAATAGTTTTTTATTGGTGGATCCTGTATATCTACTAATTTTGCATGACTATATACTCCATCTAAGAATATTAATAATTTAGCCTGCATTTTCTAAAGTTTGAGGAAACTGATCAGCTATTGACTCTTCAACAGAATCCATAGCAGTTAATTCACTATAGGAGAATAATTTATAATGTTTATCATCATTCATATATCTCCAATACAAAGTATCGCTACATTCAAAGAATAAACCATCATTAGTGGCAATCCAGTTAGCAACCTTATCACAATCAGGTAGACATCTACGACCTTTAGCGATATTGAATTTACCCATACGCATACCAGCCGAATATCTCCTACCCATAGTAATAATCATGTCAGCTACTTGAACAATCTTAGATGATTCACCGACTGCCTCATATGGAAGAAATTCTTCTCCATAGTAAGACTTAATAGGCTGACATGCTAAAAATACTAGTTTTCCTATTCTTACTAATTCAGTTAAAGCATTACATACATCACCTCCATGCAGATACATTGATCTATCTTCATCTTCAGCAAAGTTACCATAATAGTCAACCATTAATACATCAAACTCATCTTTACGTTGAAGAACCCAATCAACATAATCTCTAGCTGAAACTACTCCAGCAGGAACACATGTTATCGAGAGATAATCTTTAAACATGTTCTTATATAAATTATAGTTGCCTATTATATCAGATTCAACTTCTCTTTGAGACTTTCCAGAAATCTGACATATCATACGAACTACAAGGTCGGCTTCATTCAAATCTGCCATAACTAAGATATGAACTCGTTTACCTTGTTTTATAAAATTTACTGCTTCGGATTCAAGAAACAATGACTTACCAACAGAGGGTGGTGCGCATACTACTATTAACTGTCCAGGAATATAACCTCCGCACGAATAGGAATTGTTAATAAATTTATATCGACTCTTATAGCCTTCTCCACTATACCTACTTGCTAAATCAGTTATATCTAATTCAGAAAAATTTTTAGCAATTAATACTGAATCATAATTCGACTTATATTCAAAAGCTTTCAGTTCATCAAGATATCTTACTGAATTATCTCCATATAACTTTTGAGCTCTATTAATATATGCTGAATAACATAATTGTCTTAGATTCTCTGTAAATACAGATGCTTGCTCCTTAGTATAATTTTGGAAACTACTGATCTTCGAGTATATTGCATTTGCTTCAGCTTCAGATTTGCCATCTTGCTGAAGAGTTAATAAAAATCTAGACTCAGTTAAATCTTTATAGTCATAGACTTCAATTAAATCAATTAAACGTTTAATCAGAGTATTACTGTCATACAAAAATTTATCTTTATAGTACATTTTTAAGTACTTAAGATTCATTTTACACTCTGAAAATACGTATTGATTAAAACATCCGTATAATAATATTTGATTATTTAATTGGATTGAGGTTTCCATCCAGGATATTTCTTTTTAGCATACAAATCCTTATCTCCTTCAGCCGAGTCTATATCATTCTTAATAACTTCATTATCTAATTTGGTTAAAGGTAATTGTAGTATTAATTTTTTATAAACTCTGTATTGTTCTGAAGTATATTTCGGAAATACTATTTTAGTCATAATAATTTTCGCTTATACTTGATTCAATAATTTCACAATCAGAGTAATATGATTTGATTAAGTTTAGACGTTCAGCTAAGTCCTTAGAATATGTTGGAATATTTTTAATTGGATAAATATTATAGATCTCAAATTTACCAGATCTTGTAGTTCTACCAATAGCTTGAATAACTATATTAGCAGTCTTTGAATATAATAATAAACATCTATTTAGTTCTTGAAGATCTAAAGCACTATAACTCTTTCTAGTACCAAAAATAGCATTTACTATGCCATCTGATACCATCTTTTTGAACTCATTAAGATTCACTAATCCCATATACTCACCAGAGATATAGACTTCATAACCTCTTGATGATATTACTACACTCAAAAATCCATCTTTCTTAAAATAATTGTCAATCCAATAGTCTATAACTTCTAATCGAAACATCGGAATGAATATTAATCCGACTTTATAGACAATGGATTCAATTAAATTACAAATTCTATTTGAAGTAAATAAACTATAGATAACCTCATTATAAGCATATTCTAATGGTAACTCTAAATCATCTTTTGATATAGAAGTTAATACATTAATTAGCTTAATATTAAAGTCTCTTGGACGTTTAAATACTGCAGTTGAGCCATAGTATCCTACTAAGAATTTATTTCTTCCAAGAGTATCTTTTACTTTTTGAATTGCTTTCTGTATTTCTTTTGGATTAGTATCTTTTGGTAATCTAGAATAGATTGGATCTGCCATCTTCTTATCACTCGTAGCACTAAATCCATACATATACTTCACTGATTTGAGATTCTCATAGAATTCAAAACTAGTTTCAGTAACACAGTTTTCTACCTCATCGGCAATTATCCAAATTAAATCATTCCAATAATCAGAATTCTTATCATACTGTGCAGATCTCAGGTATCCATTAACATTGATTACATTGAGTAAACTATTTTCATCAAAATATTTATACTCATAACCAAATATCTCCCAGAACCTATCAGTTAATTCTTCCAATGCAGCAGTATTACAAGTAACTACTAATATTTTTTCTTTTCTAACATTAGATACATAATCTGCTAATACTGAAATTAATCTAGTTTTGCCATAACTAGTATAACATTGAAACATTCCACGATTCAATGAAACCAACTGTGTTAGATCTTTATTTTGATAATCATATAACTTATCAAAATATGGTAATTTAAGATCTGAAAATATAATTGATTCTAATTTTGATAAACTCTCTTGAGGCAGTTCATTTATAAACTCATTATAAATAAATGTAGCGAATCCAATTTGAAATCTAAATACTCCATCTTCCAATTCTTCTTCAAAAAGATATGCTTTGATAGTATCATTCACATACCTTTTTATACTCCAAATATATTTAAGACTTGCTTGATTATAAGATAATCGATCTTTACAAACATATGGTAATTTAATCTTAAAAAACCACGGGTCAATCAATTCTACCTCATAAAAGTTCATAATTTAAGCATCCTAAAAAACTTTTGAGTTTCTTGATTCAATGGATAAATTGAAATTGAATTTACATTCATGTCTAAATAATATTTAGGCATATTGTCTTCAGTAACATACTGTTTGAAGATTTCATCGATTTGTTCTCTGATCTCAGATTCAGTTAAAGACTGCTGATCCAAATAACCTGTAAAAATTAAACGTAGTTTATTCCTCATAATGGCTTTTACGGTATCTTTATCATCAGCAGTCGTTAGTTTCAATTGTATATTCATTTTACTCTGTTTTCTCAGAATTAAGGTTTTAAGCCTTTTAAAAACGTCTCACTTTAGATGTTTTCGAAGTCAAATGAATATGCATATTCTTGCATCAAAAATATTTCTTTAACATGGGGATATTTACATATTTCTTCTGCAAATAATCTTGGATCATCAGAAGTATCGAGATCGTAATGATTACCTGTAACTTCATTGAGCCACCAACTGGTACTCCATAAAATTTCATACCCTTTAGTTTGTGATTCAGTTACAGGTTTATTAGCTCCAAATCTTGTAGTAGTATATAATTCGTATACTCCATTATCATTATAAATTTTTCTAATGGACTGTTCAATATCGTCTACTGTCTTGGTGGATTCAGAGAAGTCTATATTAGGAAAGACTTTCATCAATAGATAGAGTAACGTATACAAATCATAATCACTTGATAATTCTATTGTAATTCTTAATCTACCATATTGATCTGGATCATATGCTGGAAATACCCAATTATCATGAAAACCTTCACAATAACAACTGTGGATATCTTGCTTCCAACCATCAGTTATAAACTCTGGTGGCAAATAATTTGCGGGGATTTGCTGGGGAAAAATTAGACTTAGTTTCCAATTATAAAAATTATTTCGAGCGATGCCTACAATTCCATTTTTTAGAACAAATCCATAGACGGGGAGTACAATGGATTTTGATCTATGTGTTGATATTTGAAATACAGGAATATGTAGTAAACTAAGTCCAACAGCTGAGTACATAAAGTCTGCTTGATCTACAGCATCTTTATAATAATTTAATTTCTCGGAAAGTTCCCACTTTCGCATGAAATATAATAAATTCTTATTCATAGAATTTTGGTGAAAAATAATGGGAGAGAACTCAAAGAGCTCCCTCCCATCGGAATAAATATGAATTGAATGGAATCAAAAAAAGAAATCAATTCCTAGAACTATTCTCGGATTCTTTTCAAATGTTTTATCTGTCCATAGATATACATCACCAAAACTGCCACATGTCCAGTAGGCTCCAAATGCTAGATCAGGATTAATTCCACCACCATACATATCATGGAAAAATCCAACCATTGGAGTCAGCGAGTTATTTTCATCGAATGTAAATGTATTTGCTAAGTATGCCCAATTCCTCACAGTAGTACTTCCATCTGGCATCGTTGTAATCCATACATTATCTACCCAATGTAATCCTTCATAAATATAGCCATTCAAAAATAGTCCCGTAGTTAAATAAGCAAATTTATGACCATTGCGTAAATCAAATGATGGAGTTACTTGAGCACCAATAGCAAATTTTTCAGAAGTAAAGAAATTACCTCTTACTTGGTAACCAAGATACATATCTTTATTATATGTATAAAAATCTACACCGAGTGCAAGATGATTACCAATACCTCTTTGGTAAGTAGAATAGGATTCAATTGCTGGATTCTTTTCAACTTTAATTTTTCCACTAGTGTAGAAATAGTTACTTTTAGGAGTACCAGCATAATATGGAATCTGAGCTTGAGCTGCAAACGTAATTCCAAAGACGATTGCAAGCATTAAAAATAATTTTTTCATTTTTCTTGAGTTTCTTTAATTACTTCTTTATATAATTCTGGATGTTTCTTACGTTTAATAAGAAATGCAATTAATAACACTACATAAATAATAGCAAATGTAATCATTATTGGAACCATTAAGAATGACAAACCTTGAATTGCCGAAATCGTTCCACCACCTGCTAGAAGCAATAATGTTACGAACAATACTTCAAGACTGACCCATAAGATCTTTCTATAAAGTACTGGAGTCTTTGAACCTTTTGAAATCAATTCATCCATAGAAAATGACTGTGAATCTGAAGATGTAATATAGAACATCGACATCAACACAATAAAGAACACTGGCAGTATCCAATGAACATCAATTGCTTTATATGGAATCATACTGATTTCAGTACCTTCTTTCATTAAATGCATACCATAATTATTACCAAGTACCATATAAACAATACTTAATAATACTGGCATAATGATTGTCCAGAAAGTGACTGATTTAATTGCTCTTCCTTTTGAAATTCTAGCGATAAATGGAGCACAGAAAGCTGCCCAAGAAATCCACCAGATCCAATAGAACACAGTCCAATCCTTTTGAACATCTCTACCAGTGTATACATTATTGTAAAGGAAATCACTGAATAAAGATCCAACTGCTTTAGCTCCTTCAGTCATGGTATCTTTAGGAGCTACGATAGCTAAGACTACAATGAATGCATACAATAAATACATTGAAATCTTAGCAAAGACTTTCATACCTTTATGAATACCTCTAAGCAGTGATACTGTTACCGCTGAACCTAAAATCACTACTAATGCATAACTTGGTACATTCACATGATAGATGATGTCTAAAGAACTTGAGATCTGTGTAACACCTAATGCAAATGACGTTGAAATACCAAGCATCATCATGATACCATAAATGTATGTCTTAACTACTCTGAGCCAGTTTGGAAGTAGCTTATACTTTTGATCATAAATCTCAAATATAGCAAAAGCTACATAAATACACCAAGGAATAAAAGTCCAATGGTTCAAAGTTAACCCAATTGGATTTCTTACATCCTTGTACTGACTCAATGATGGTGCCTCATTAAATCCATAGATCATAATTCCGACACCCATACCTAATGTAAATAGAAGAGCGAAATAGGACTTATTATCAAATTCTATTTCACCTGGAACTTTCTCCTTATTGAATAGATTAATAATGCAGAATACTACACATGCAAGACAGAACCACATTACAAATCCATTCAAAGGACTTAAAATACTTAATGAGTTACTTGGATACAATCCAAATAATCCCAACCCGATGACGACTAGCACCAACGCTACGAACGTCCAAATTCGAATAGAAGCCTTCTTATGCGAAGGCAGTTGACTTAATTTTGACATATAATAAAATTAAATTTGAGATTCCCAATGAAACATGTGATCATCATTTTGATAATATCCGCATCTCCAATAGCGATTAAATTTGTTCCAACCTCTAGGCATATCGAATGTTTTATTATGAATATAACAATCAATCATATCAACACTAGCGGCATAAGATTCAAATGTTGAATTTGAATATCTCCAATTGAATTCTACTAACCAAGTTTCAGATTTCATATCAGAAAATGCTTCAAAATTCATCAATGCATCTTCAATATCATATTCATCGGTTAAAATGTCAGTGACATAATTCATTATATTTTCAGTATACTCTGTAAATACATGCCAACCAAAATTCCAATTAGTAAACAATGCATGAGGATCAGGAATAGTCCATTTATATCCATTCAACATACCATGCCTAATAATGAAATCCACATTAACTTTTAATAAATTCTTTTCAACAAAAGGAATGAAATCCTGAATCATTATATCAGCTTTTTCCTTCATATTGAAATCTATAAAATCATTTACTATTGGATTATTAATGTCAAATTTAGGAATGTATTTATTACCGAATGCTAATCGAGTTTGATTTTCAGTAACTAATAAAACACCTCTACTACCAGATCCAGTAGTAGTTTTAAAAGCTACTTCAGTTAACTTTTCAAATTCAGAAAAGTCTCCACTTAATACAGCTTTCTCAAAATCATCATATTTAATGATTTGATATTTCGGATAAGTGAATACATTATCTTCAGTTAATCTTCTATAGATAGGACTATCTTTTCTAACATATTGATCATAATTGATAATACCAGATTTAGTTCTAGGTAAAATAATACATGGATGATCCCTCATCAATTTGTTAGCATAGATGATATCTCCTTCATCAGCACTAATTACATAATCTCCCATTAGATCCATATAATCTAATACTGATTCATCAATATCTACTAAGTTCATTTTATCCATTTTGATTAACTCATAGGACTCTTTAAGTGGGTACAAACCAAACTTATCTGGTGCACCTCCACGCATCATATGTACTTTCATATTGAATAAAATTTTCCGTTACAATTAAAAGGTTTTCAACCTTGTTTGACCGTCTCTAAACTTTGTTGAGAAATTACAGTATTATAAGACTTTGAAGCTTTAATAGCAAGATTATTTTTAATCAACCCAGTATAATCAACTTGAATTGAATTCAAATAATTACAAACTACTGCAGTATCTTCAATCCAGATTCCATTAGGAAATATGAATTTGATTCCTAAAGCATCATTAATCTTGATCCAATTTTCTCCTTCATCTACTACTTTCAATAAGTCAAAAACTGTATCACATTCCTCTTGAGTCATTTGCTCAACAGTTCTCAATATTGGTCTTACTTGATAAGAATATGCAGTAATCCACTCCCCAGTTAAATCATTAAAGAATGAATAAGTCGTTTCCTCAACATCATCAATATTAATTCCTTTTAATACTAAAGGTCTATCTACTCCTTTGATGAAACACTTTACTTTATGAGATAACCTTGCTGCCATTTCATTAATAAAATAGCTATATTTAGGTTCTTCAATATTCATGAATACCGCTGGCATTCTTTCAAAATAATTTGATAAAGCTTCATCCAAATCTCTTAAAATAGGATGTTCTTCAATCATCTTTTGAATTTCAGAATATTCTCCAGCAGCAAATATTTCACATCTTTCATTATTAAAATAATTTTCTCCAATTTCTGGAAGTGCTAATTTTACTGCAGAAGCTATATCATCAATCCAAGCACCGATATGAAAGTCTTCATTTAATGGATTATGTATATTAATAATATCATTATCATATAAAATTACATCCATTAAATCTCTTGCAATCTTATACTCAATATTTTCTTGCATTTAATAAGATTCTAAATCGACATTTTCAATTATAGCTCTCTCATCTAATACTTTGAGTAAATCACTCATATGAGATAATTGTCTATCATAAATAACTCTTTGACAAGTAGGAGTGAATTCAAGTTCACCTCTATCCCACTTCTCAACCATTGTTACCAACTTATTATATCTGATTTTAAGTTGGAAATACTCAGCGGCAAAACGATCTTTGTAATCTGAACTGCACATCAAATCTACTGTCTGGCTTAATTCAGTAATCATAATCAAATAGTTTAAGTTAATAAATAGAATAATAAGAATGATAAACACATTTGTACAAAATGCACCACTTGATCAGTAATAAGGTTAATTTCATGTTTATTAGCTTTTAAATCATCTATAATAGCATGGATGACTGCTTGACTAATAATCATAATTGCCATTAATAACTGATTATAACTCATAAAAATCATGATGGGAAGATGAATCATTATTGACCATGATAATCCATGTATAAATAAAGCAATCTTATAATCATTTTCATAGATATTGGTTTTATAACCTTTTCTTAAAGTTGCTTTGTACACTGGATTAACATTTTCTTCCCACCATGACTTGCACTTTAGTTTATTTAAAACTGCTGTCTGTAATACGAAATCATCAAGTATGTGTAGAAGAATCATTAGAAATATTATTGTTATCATCTCTTTCTTTTAACTTTTTATTAAATAATTCTTTATCGGAGTAAATAACATCTAATATAGCTCTTGCAAAATCTGGATGGCAAACATCAACATTAGTTTCACAATAACCATGCATACTATTAAGTGATATTAAGCTTGGATACTGTAAAGGGTAATAATTTATACCTTTTCTAATTTCAAATTTGGAATAACCACAGTCTTTCCAATACTCATATAATGCTTGTTCAAATCCAGATTGAGAAGTTACTACAAATACATTATAACCTAATTTAAAACAATTTACATGTCTCCCAATGATAGTGTATTTTGGATTAGTTACGGATTTACTCATGACTGTTCACTAAAATTTGTATAGTGTAAAGCATCGAAACGTTCATCCTCTGTCAATCGTAATAAATATTTACAAAGTAACAAAGAAATATCTTTATCTATTCTATTAGCATGTTCAATACTATTACACCATTGAATCACGAATTTAATACTATTATCATCTAAGTTACCATCGTCAGTTATTATATGACAACATCCACCAGCTGCACAACCTGGAAGATTATATAACAACTCTACTAATCCTCGGATAACGGTAAATAATTGTTCTTTATTCATACCTCAGTATTATCATGTTTATATTGTCTACATAACCAACGCATGAATCTACGTCTACCAGATAACAATCCATAACGATAATATGGCCACCAAAAACCATTAATACATACTGTATTAGAAAGTAACCTTAATGATAAACTAACTTTTTTAGCATTTTCAAATGTAAATAATGGAAAATATTTATTAAGGTCAGGATCTCTATGATAAACAATATTTGATTTATATAAGACTTCAGATATTGCGTTGCATATTCCATATGCATGATGAGATTTTAATAATTCATGAGCTTCTTTTAATATTTCTATTCTTCTCATAATTCTTCGAAATCATTTTTATACTGCCTGATTAACCATCTCATAAATCTTCGTCTTCCACTAAATATACTATATTTTCCAGGTTTCCACCAATATTGTTTCTTATGTGCATTAAATCTTTTTGCATTATTAAAATTAAATAAAGGAATATATTTATCAACACCATATTTAATATATTGATGAGTATCTAATGCCTGTCTAATTGCCGTACATACCCCTTTACATTCATGAGATTTTAATAATTCATGAGCTTCTTTTAATATCTCAACTCTTCGCATGTTTCAGTCTTGATAAAATTAATTCTGATGCTTACTATTTCACCCATCGGAGTACGTTTTACATAGATATCAAATAAACCATCTCCTTCACCAGATCTACTAAAAAAGCATTCACCATAAAGCGTACCTGCTTGTTCTAGATTGAGTAATGGATCTAGTTCATCACGTATAGCTTCAATTAACTGATCGATCTTTTCTTTAGTATTATATTCATTACAAAGATCATAACTGAATATTCCTGCAATACCACTATCGACTGAAATCTGACGATCTAGTTTTTCTTCTTCATAATCAGCAGTTATGAAATCTTCATGAATAGCTATAAGATCAGTTATTATAGGCTCATATTCTAACATATTGATTCTACATGAATAAATTCCTGATTCAATATTATCAATACGTTCTTTATATGAACATGGGTCAGCTACATAAGCGACATTCTTTAAACGAATGGCACCTATAAATTCATTTCTAAGATTATTCATAATGCTAAAAGTTTAAATCTTCTGGACGAGTAGCTTTTGAATTGACATCACCATCATATCTAACAAATACATATTTATCATTAGTACTTGTAATTGTTCCTTGTTCAATCAATGATGGATCACATCCTTTAAATGGAATATATTGGACTCGTCTTCCAATACTATTCTTTGCTTCTTCTATAGTCATAATTAATTTTTATTAAAAACTGCAATACTTAATAAATCAGCATTGAAGAATATTTTATGATAATATTTATATCTAGAATTCGGATTAGATATCAATTCAGAAAGTAATTTACTTGCTTCCATAAAATTTGAAAATTTAACTGGATGAATTTCATTAGAATAATAAAATGTTCCTCCAGAGTCGCAAGTAAATATTTTCTTCCAAAATAAAGATAGAGATCTTTTTATTTGAATAAAATATTCTCCATCGATTTCTTTAATTCGATATTTCATGATTATTTTAATTGACCAAAATCTATTCCATATGTATTATAATCATAATCATAAGGTAATGGGCTACCTTCATCTATATTATCTTTATGTTTTTTACCCATTTCCAAACCCAATTGATAAGCTTGATCTGGAGTAACATGATTGTCAACACTTCCAAAAATTGGATGCATTGCTTCATAGGTATCCTCAATCAATTTTCTAATTTCTTCACTGAAGTATCCTGCAAAGTAACCAAAATTACTTTTAGCTCTTTCGGTAGCTTCTTCGACAGTTATTCCAGTTTCAGAAACTATATAATCGATATACTGTCTAAAGAATTCCTCACATTCTGTTTTATCACCAATTTTTGCAAGATCTAATCCAGTATTGAAAATATTTTCAAAATATTTTAATTCACTAATTTTGTAATCCATCTTTATCTATAGTTGTTTCAAATGTAACTGAATTCACTAAATGAGGTTCTACTATACTAATTGGAACTGCATTATAATGCACTATTCTACAAGGTTTATTATATACTCCACATAATTGTATGGAATTTGCTGTACCCTTTGATACATCATCCCAATATGCCATACAATAATCACAGTTTTTAATTATATCGTGATTACGAATATAACCTGCAGCTTTACCATGCTTTTCCCAATCAGCATAATATACTGTTAATTTGATTTTATTTTCTTCAGCATATCTTTCAGCAAACGTATCTGCTCCACGAGCTCCTCCACTAATAATTTCAGTCACATCGTGATCTTTTCTAAAATTATCAAGATCTGACTTTAGTAGATTATAATTATTGAAAGATCTGCTTCCTACTATTGCAAGTTTCATTTTAATTCAGAATAATATGGTACTGGTTTCTCGATTTCCTTGAGACTATTATTATAATTATCAATAGCCTCACGTAAAGTTCTTCCTTGAATTACTGGAACTGGTTTCATATCATTTGGATTATGAATTAAGCAAACCATTCCATTAATTTTTCTAATGTGAAGAGTTCCAAAATTAAATAATCCATTATCAATTACTGTATCAGGAAATGCTCCAGTCATGTAACCTGTAAATGGGTGATTTTTATCTTGGTAACCTTGATTATATGTAAGCATAAGCTCACAGTTCTTTTCAGTTTGTTCGAGACATTCATCAAGAGTGGCGCCTTCGCCATAAAAGTTATCTCCATGATCATCTCGATCTCTCATTACTCTTACTCTTCCTCCACTGAGAAAGATTCTTAATTCTCGATCTTCTTTAAGAATCAGTTTGTCTAAATTTGTGTATTCCATTTAATTTAAATTTAATTATAAAGTTCAAACCATTCACCTTCATTATGCATGACACCAGTCTCATCTTTATAAGCAACTTTTATTTTATCAAATAGTTGAAATAACTGCTTAGATGTTTTGATATCATTCCACTTGGACTCCCAATCTTCATCAGATACTCCAAAACATAGTTTAAAAGTGTAGTCTACACACCATTTACCTCCGAGTTTGATTCCCCACCTTTGAGAACTATTAAATGGATTTTTATATAATGGTTCAGCTCGAAGTTCATTATTTACTATTTTAAAATATCTCATAATTGATTAATTATTTCTTCAAATAATTTGAAATGTTTACATTCTCCAGATCTAAGAGATGTTAACCAATTTGGATCTATAGTACACCACCTACCACAACTGGATCTCCAGATACCATCTTCTTCTAGTGTAGGTTCATCCATAAACAATGAAATTTCGTGATTAGCTAAATTATGTGCTATCCAAATGTTATGCATATTGTCAAGTGGATTTAACTTTCTATCATCCCATTTGATTATTTTTACCTCTTCACTATTATTCCAATTTATATTTTGAACATCTACTACTTTAGTATACTTCATTTTTAATTTGGATTATTATAGGTATCTACAATTTCATCTAATATAAATTGTCTTATTGGAATTATATCTTCTAATTCTTTCTGAGTTAATTGATTACATTTTACAACATGTGCAAATAAATCATCCAATTTATTATTTCTCATACAGATAGTCAAGAAATTAGATTGGATTGTATCATTAGCTACGAAACTAGTGACTATAAAATCAAAAATATCATCAAGATGATTTGGTACTAATTCATGAAATTGTTCTATTTCAGCAAAGGTTACTACAAGACCTCCATAATATATATACCAATGATTTAGTAGTTTTGATTGCTCATCTTTAGTATACTCTTCCCATCTTTTACCTTTTTCCATAATTTTAATTATTCATAGTTCTATTTTTACTGTAGAGTATAAGTGAATATCTCCAGTTATTATTATTTTAGTATTTATATCATCAATTAATTTGAAATCAAGAGATTTAATACTCATAATACGAATTAATAAATTGATAGTAAGTCTATCTGGAGTAAAACATAAAATTTGAGTCCCCAAGAAGTTATTTTTATTTCCTAAAGACTCACCATACATTGCATTTCTGATTTCTTTATTTAGGTTAACTAAATTTATTTCAAGAGTTAATTTATCAGAATTATACTTGATGTCACTTATATGAATATTCAGATGATCATTCCAATTACATCCATATTTAGGATTATGAAATATAAATAGTTCTTGATGAATATCTATTCCATTAACCTTGGTAATACCATGTTCAGCTTTTAATTGAAATTCCATAATTAATAATATACACTTAAATCGATATAAAGATTAGGTTCAGAATTTATCGGAATAGTATAAGCTATTCTTCCATGACACTTTACAGTCTTTTCAAACTTATATTCTCTCAGATTGCTAAAATCTAATGATGAAATATATAAAGCAAATCTATGAACTAAGTCATCAGGTTCGACTACATCATTGACCCATGCACAAGCTATTAAATCCATATCAGACATTAAAGATCCATGGACTGCTAAAGCATACCCATTATCTTTTGCAATCTTAACTAATTCTGGATAAATAGTTGTATAGATCAATGGTTTTAAGTTAGGAATTGGTTTATTACTCATATGCAAAGTTCACATCTACAAGCTGGGCAAATAATATACTTAAGCCATCGCTTGCCATTAAGTCTAATGTCACTGTCATTATATTCAATTAAATTTTTACAACAATTACATTTGACATATTTTTCTATTACTCTAGCCATAACTAACTTCAATAGAATGATTACAATTTGGACATGTGATATAATAGATAAATCTATCAGTATGAAATCCGATTGTAGGTTTTACATCAGTTTTTCTGTATCCAATTAATTTACCACATTGATCACATTTCTTATATTTATCAATTACCCATACCATTTTTATCCGCTACCTTATAATATTCAAAATCAGATGTGCATACTGAAATAAGTTTTGGAATTTTTACGTTCGAATCATTTAAATTAAGAATGCGAGGGAATATGTCCTCTGAAAATACTAAAAGTGATTCATCTCCACGACTGCACCCTACTATAGTTACTGATGATGTATTGATGAAACTAATTTCATCGCTATCTCTATCAAATAATATTGAAATTCCTAATTTATCAAATAATTCTGTAGTTTTATTAATAGCATCCTTTTGCTCATCAGTTAATACTAACTTTTTAAATGGACTTTCTCTGGTTACAGTATGTCCATCTACTTCGATATTATAATCACTCAGTTTAATTACTACTTCTGGATTGCTAAAACATTCCTGATTTAAAGACTCCTTATAATTTATGGATTTAATTGATCCATCCATACAATAAATAACTCTAGTCAGATCAAGAATTAATTCAGTAACTTGATTATCTTTAAATACAAAAGTTCTAAGTTTTATACTATCGTCTTGTGTAATTAAATTATATTTATCACGATCTGAATAAGATAATTTAATTGTAACTTCTTTTTGATCTAACTTTATATATTTAGTATAATCTTCTTCTGATAAGAATAAATTAGAAAAATCAAATGAACTAATATAAATTTCTTCATCC
>Ga0255059_10000023_pt1 | contig 24977 bp, 29 predicted proteins | sample 176RNAGHGlowgp2_FD_183551 | JGI IMG/M metagenome (GOLD analysis project Ga0255059, IMG submission 183551) | Metatranscriptome of sheep rumen microbial communities from Palmerston North, Manawatu-Wanganui, New Zealand - 1766 RNA GHGlow gp2... | ecosystem: Host-associated > Mammals > Digestive...
CCCGTGACCACTTGCGTGACAGGCAAGCATTCTAACCAGCTGAACTAATACACTACAATTATGTAAAAATGCATCTTGGATTCGAACCAAGGAATATTCCTAAGAATATTGAGTACCTTCGGTGCCGTCCTATTTCGTTTTATGTACTCCTCGTGGCTTTCGGTTTACGGCATGTATCTTGGGCCTGCGTATTCTAACCCTACTGAACTAATGCATAATACATAATTTAATTTTGTGGGATAAGATAAGCTCGAATCAATGACCAATTGATTAACAGTCAATTGCTCTAATCAAATGAGCTAAAAATCGAAGTAACTCTTTCATTAGCTACTGTTTCTGTTCCACTGTGGTTATCGAAATCCTATCAGAACCGATACCATTCAGGTCAGTTTGCAACCTGACAAGAAATCCACGATTCCAAAACCGTCCTTAATACCAACTCAGCCTCAGATCCCTCACATTGACTCGAGTACTGCTTCATCATATTCGGCTCACAAGGTTCCACGGGCAGTGGAAATGCGGGATAAGATGGGCTCGAACCAACGACCTACTGATTAACAGTCAGTTGCTCTAACCAACTGAGCTATTATCCCATTGTGCGCATAAAGGGACTCGAACCCTTACGTACTAAGTACACTTGATCCTAAGTCAAGTACGTCTACCAATTCCGCCATACACGCATCAAGCCTAGATTATCTAGGCTATATTTTATATTAATTTAGTGAAGAATGATGTTAAATCAAATACCACGTTATCAACAGTAACACTAAAGTATTCTATTGAATAAGCTCGTGTCATTTTAAATAACTCATAAGTATCTTCATAATTGCCTTTAAATCCGATTCTTCCTCTAATTGGATCTATTTTTATTGAAAATCGAGAATTGAGATTATCTAATGTAAGATATTTACTTAATAAGCAAATCACATCATCAGTACTTCTATTCTCTTTAATTCTAGCAATTCTATCAGATATGGTCTGATTTAAAAAATCATTGTCCATTAAATTTATCTTGTAATTTCTTTATTAACTCAGGAGTAAGCTGAACTGGTTTATTATTTTTCTGACGTTGAGGTTTGTGGAACCTCTTCTTACCAGTCTTCATATAATAAATCATATCAGTAATAACTTTATTTTTCTTCTCTATCTCTGACTTAACAAAATCTAATAGTGCACTTAATTCCTCTTGACCTAACAATCTATTACTGAGATTGGATCTGACTGCTAAGCGAGGAGTTGGATTATTTGAAACATATTCCTTAACAAGTTGGTTAACTTCTTTTATTACGTTTTCATCGGCAGTCGACTTAAATTCAGTCAACTTTACATTCAAATCTGGATCTTTTACTGGTCTATCTTTATCAAATACTGGAATGATCACAGACTTTGTTAAGCAGTCGAATAATGGGTTCTTTGAAAATATAATAAAGTTTGACTCATTAAAGAAGGCATAAATTAGGTGGTGAACAAACTTCTTACCTTCTTCAGTTTCATATAATTCCAATAAATTTTTTGATGCTTGCGAGTACGCATCAACTTGGTTTAGTTGTATTGGATTCATTTTTAGTAAGAATTAATTTGATACTGATTTCATTTTCAGCTATATCTGATGAAATGAGATAAGTATCATCAAATCGTTCATGAAGTTTATTAATAAAATATTCATTCATAAAGATGATACTAATCTCATACTCTAATTTATTAAAATCTTTTAGATTATCAGATATGTTATCTAATATAAAATCAGTAACAAACTCTGGTATTGACTCTGAAAATACTTCAATAATTTTACTTGAAATATTAGAGTACTGTGTTAAGAAAATTATAAAACCGACTAATATGAATACTGCTATAAGGATCGCTAATAGTGACCAATGAATAGTTATCATAATGTATATTCTCTAGAATTGATTTGAATCGATTTAATTGGGAATTTAAATTCTTTATGAATAAACTTATTACTAAATTGTTCAATCAAATGTCTTGGTGTATCCTTATTTAAATAAGTTATAGTTATATGAGGATTATAACTCAATTGAGCAGAAATATACTTATTTGAGAAATAATCATTATAGTTCTGTAAAATATTAATTAAGTTACAATTTGATTCACTTAGATTCAACTTTAGTACTAAGAAATCTGGATTATCGAATAAATCAATTTTAGCATCAGAAACTGTCAATGTAGCAGTATCTCGAAAATAATTCAAATTATCCCTATTAGCCATAAAGGTTTCCCAATATAGTAAAGCTTCGGAATGTTCTGAATCACTATAGAATAACGTAACATGTGGATTACTATCGTAACTACCTTTTAAATCATTAGTAGAACATAAAGCATAATCCACATGCCAAGTTAATTCAGATCCAAGAAATTCCATTAGAACTGAATCCCAATTACCTAATTCAAGATTTAGAGCTACGTAGGTCATTGTATATTATTTATTAATATTCGTTTACGTCCTTGGAAGTCGAATAAGATTAATTTATAATCTGATACATAATGATTCTTATCATATTCAGTTATGTTCATATCATCAATTGTTATCATATCAAAGTCCTTCAATTTACTTTCAGGTCTTAAATCGCTAACAACAAAATAATAAATATAATCTCCAGGTCCATAAAGTTGACTCAATAAGTCATTTAATATTGCTGGTTTAATTGAATTAATATCTTTCAACCTATTTAATATTTCAGACTTTAATGATTCTTTAACCTGTGGATTAGATACATAATCTGGCATATTACTTCCATGAATCTTTTGCCACTCTATCATTACTTGTGCATGAGCTTCAGCATTAGCTGCAAGATTAGGATCGCCTCCATTTAATCTTAAATTCATTGCCCATTGTAATAATAGTGCTGGAGCAAACTTATCTTTAGCTCTCAGTAAAAATACTGGTTCATCATCTGGAATCTTATGAGCAGTATCAACTATTCTTCCATCATAATCTGGTCTACCAAATTTCATTATTCTATTGTTGAAGGATTATGAAGTTTACCATCAGTTACTGAGCTATTTTCATAAGTCGTAGATCTAGCAGTTACTGGAGCTGTTGGATCGAATGAAGGTCTATTAGAACCATAAGAGATAGTAGGTCCATATGGATTTAATGGATCATATGGACTCCATGGTCTCGGACAAATTAAATCTTTCTGAGGATTCTCATAAGGAACTAATTGAATTTGTGGATCTGGTTCCTTCATTAATGTATAAGCTTCATCTTTAGTAATTTGATCTTTCTTATAGAGATCTAATACTATATCGAATTTATTTCTATCCATATTCTTTCAAATATAAGGGTTTCAACGACGAGCTTGTGGTTTAAAGGTGAATGGATGGAACTCTACTCATCTGAATCGGATCTACTGGTCTAACTTGTTTATAGAGGTTTTGAATGTAACTTCTGAATAAATTAACGATAACCTCCATCTTTCCAGTAGTAGCTTGAATCCAGAAGAACTTGTTAGTATAATCATATTGAATCTTGAAATTGAATCCATTATTGAGATTGAATCCCATTGAATTAATATTTGATTCAATAGTTGCTGCAGTACTAACTAATATGTTAGTTGCTGTACTATTTAATACTGCTTGATTGTTAAATGTCAAGATACCTCTAATAGCTTCCAACAATTCAATAACATGTTCTTTATTTTTCAAATCAATAACATTACTAAATGGCTCTTTAGAGATAGCTTCTTTTATAGCTATCACTTCCAATGGATGATGAATGTCATCGATAAAAACGAAACTGTTAGGCAATCTATCCAAGTCTTTAGTACTTGTAATTACTTCAAACATTGGAGATGATAAATGTAGTTCAAATCCCATAACATTACCATGCTCAACAGTATCTGATATAATTCTAAGTTTATTCATTATTTCTTATGAAATTTAATTACTGTAGATTTAATAAATTGTAATTCATCCTGACCAAGGTGAGTCCATACATTTACTTCATATTTGTCAGGTTTGATTAATACTATCGGGACTTTCTTAACTGCAATATATCTAAAATAATATTCTTCCATTCTTCTATTAAATTCTCCAAGGAATAAAACAATGGATTTATTATTTATATTGTAATTATATAAATCTTCCCAATTTTTTATTTGTGATTTATCATATTCTTTATAGAAGTTGATTCTATCCAATCCAAGTTGATATAACCATTTTATATTTTCAATATCTTGAGAACGATATTTCTGTAAGTAACCATATGTCGGGACAATGTAAGTCATAATCACTTGATTTAAATCAACTGAATTTTCATTACACCATCGGAACATCATTTCTTTACAGTCTAATAGAGTTTTATCTTTGAAATTGGCATATACACTTATAACTTCTATTTCTTTTTCAATGCAGTTACAGCAAGTACAACATGTACCCATGTTACTAATAGAAATTTAATTTGTAATAAGCTGTTAATCCTATACCGTAGTCATTAGTATGAAATGATCTATAATAATCTAATGTTAAACCAAAATTATTTCTAAATCCACCTAAATGAACATTAGCATAATTATTCGTAGTCAATCCAACTCCAGCTAGTAATTCAAATTTAGGTCTAACTTGAGTTGTATTATATTCTACTCTTTTCACGGGATTATATCTATAATCCAACTGTTGTAATTGATTCTTATGAACTAATAAATCTAATTCAAATTTACCCAAAGTATCATTATCAAATAATACTTCAGAATAATGTCTTTTACTTAACCAATCACGAAGTATCTCTAAAGAATCAACTGGTTGAGTTATAAAGACTGTAGAATCAATATAGACTGTATCCCTATAATAATGTAGGAAATTATATGATGGAAATTCTATTTTTGCTAGTTTAAAATTTTTGAGCGTACCTTGAAGGGTAGGCTGAGGAACATATACTATTTTTGGTTCTTCAACAGTATTGTTTTCAAATATTTTATAAGTCACAATTGACAGTATGATGCCAAGTGTAACACCAATTAGTAATATCCAATACCATTTTAATTTAATAGTCATACTAATTGTTTTAAGTAGAGGGTGCCACTATTATGCGACACCCTCTTTGAATGTACACATCTTATTTCTTTTCTTCCAACTTATTACCAACTGCACAATCAGTAGATAATAAGGTAGAAGCAATAGAGACTGCACTTGTTAGAGCTGTGATAGTTACCTTAGTAGGATCAATGATACCGCCATCAAGATAATTAACGACTTCACCTTTAATGATATCATATACGGCATCTTCTAAAGAACTTCCATTAATAGCTTCAGCAATTACTTTTGGATCTAATCCAGCATTATCACACATGACTTCAAATGGACTGGCGCATACCATAAGCATAATATCATAAGCAGCATCAATTTCTTTAATCTTATTAGGATTAAAATCAGCTTCTTGCTTCTTACTGATTAATTGCTCCCCACCTTTAATTAATGATACTCCTCCACCTGGAATAATACCATCAATTAAAGCAGCCTTAGTTGCAGCCAATGCATCATCAACTCTATCTCTTAATTCTTTCTGTTCGATTTCAGAGTTAGCACCTACATAGATTACTCCAATACCACCCTTAAGATTACCACGTCTTTCAACTAGTTTATCTTTCATATAAGTTGAATTGGTATTAACTAAATCTCTATCAATTGAAGCTAATCTTTCTTCGATTAATACTGGATTCTTTTGACCACCAACAATTACAGTTCTATCACGATAGACTGTAACCTTATCACAGGTACCAAGTCCAGCACCATTTTCTATATCACCAACTTTCATATTGGCATTATAGTCAATGAATTTACCATTAGTGATAGCTGCAATATCTTTTAAGATTTCAGAATGATCTCCGTAACCTGGTGATTTAACTACACAAACTCTGAGGATACCTTTAAGTTTATTAATAATCAAACTCTGCAGTAATTCACCATTAACATCGTCAGCGATAATCAATAATGATCTACTGCGGGAATTGACATACTCAAGTAATCCAATGATTTCTTTAGTAGTATAGAGTTTACCATTAGTGATAAGAATTAACGGATTTTCTAATTCACATTTATCACTTTCTGGTGAATCCATAAAATATGGACTGAGGAATCCTTTATCTAATTGCATTCCATTAACTACATCAATGTAAGTTTCAGTAGTTTTGGAGTTTTCGACTGTAATGACTCCATCTTGAGTTACCTGATTAAGAGCTTCATAAATCAATTTACCAACAAGTTCATTACCATTAGCAGATAATGTTGCAACTTTTTGGATATAGATCAAATTACCATTAATTTTAGTAGACCTACGGGTGAGATATTCAATAATATGCTTTGAAGCTTCTTTAATTCCATTAGATAATCTTACTGGATGATATCCTTTTGCAATATAAGAATTAGCTAATTCAAGAATCTTTTGTGCAAGTACAATTGAAGTAGTTGTACCATCTCCAGCTTCATCGTTGGTTTTGATAGCAACATCTTTCATTACTTGACATCCAATTCTTCTAATCGGATCATTAATGAAAATATCCTTAGCAACAGTAACACCATCTTTAGTAACCATTTGTGTACCATATTCTCTTTCAAGAATAACATTTCTTCCACAAGGTCCAAGGGTCACTTTTACTGCATTGGCTAAAGTGTTTACTCCTTCAATTAATTCTTTTCTAGCTTCTTCATTATATAATATTACTTTATCTGGTAGTGCTGGCATAATTAATCCTCCTCATCTTTAATAACTTCAAGGTTATCTTCATCGAACTCAACTGCGATAACATCTGAATAATTCAAAATCTTATATTCCTCACCTTGGTAAGTGATTTTATAACCAGAGTTATCATGGAAGAATACTGTCGATCCAATTTCAATAGTTGGATGTTCAGTTCCATAATCTTCAGCATAAAGTTCTAAAGCATCGATTTCATCTTCATCTTGTTTATTTGTTTTGAAGATATCGATAACCTCACCAGATTTGATTCCAGTTTCTACATTAGCAATAAGGATGCCACCTTTTGAAACATCATTTTCAGTTGACTCTTTAACGATCATTCTACCAAGAGTCGCATACAATTTGTTCATTTCAAATTAAGTTTATTATAATACCTTGTTAAATTCTTTAACTGTAGCAATTTGGGTCTGATAGCCCATTGATAATTTAATGGGAGTGGAGGAATAATTACATACCCTCCACTCGCATTATCAAGATCAGATACATTCTTAACTATAATCACATCTGATTTAGTCAAGTTATGTTCTTCTAAGAAATCATTAGCTGCTTTACCATCACGGGTAATTAAGTAAAGTTTCATTTAATGTCAATCAAAGATTTACCTTCAGAATCTAATGACAATAATATTCGTTTCGTATATTTAACTAAGTTATTGTCATGTGTGGATAGAAGTAATGTATTTACATTCATATTCGTCAGTAACTCTATAGCTTTGGGGAAATTTTTATCATCAAGGAATGAGAGGAATTCATCCAATACCAATAAACCAACTCTAACATCAAATAATTTATTTAAGAAATCAGCATCGCATACGATCTTCTGTCCATCGGAACAATCTTCATATACTCTATACTTATTCTTAACTAAATAATAAGCATTAAAATTAATATATCTGCTACCTCTATATACTCCTGCTTCTACTTCATATTTTACTTCCTTAGTAGTAAACTTATTTGCAAGCTTAGTAAGAATGTTTTCAAATATAATACCAGTCATTGAAGTTAATTCAATATAAGTATTATATCTTTCCAACTTTTGATTGATCTCATTTACTTGTGATTCAAATGTAGCATATTCTGATTTAGTTTTATCATATAATCTCAAATCCTCTTGATATTCATTATATTTAGCCAATCGAGAGTTTGCAGTAGATTCAAGTTCACCAAGATTATATGGAAGTTCCACTGGAGCTTTATTTTGAGCCAGTAACGCATCCAAGTCATTTTGTAACTTATTCTTTCTTGCAATCAATTGATCATATTGAGGTTTAAGACTACTGTAATTAGAAATTTCATTGGATAATAATTCAATATTTCTAGTTTGTTCACCAGACTTTTTCTTAAGATCAGTTAATAACTTAACATAATAATCTTTTGAATCATATCCTTTCTCATGAGTTAGGATAGCAGCATCCAATGCAATCCACTTTTCACGCAGTTCAGTTTGTTTCGTCGTATACTCTAATCGTAATTCTTCTAATTTGTCGGAATTAAGTGCTGAACCACATAATGGACATTTATTCAATACCAACTGTGCTAACTTATTCGTATAATCTTTACCTTGTTCTGTTACAGAATTGATCTCTTTTAAATCATTTTCAAATTGAATCGATCTCTTATAAGCTTCCTCATAAGCATGATTAGTTTCAGCTAACTGATTTCTAAGATCTTCTAGGTCTATCTTACCTTGATCTATATCGAATTCTAATTTCTTAGAATATTTTCCAATATCAGTTTCAACCTCTGATAATTGAGTTCTTAAGTTTTGTTCATCTTTCTTCCATAATTGATATTCTTGGTAGTCAGATCTCAATTTACTTAACCTCTCAATCTCAGCAGTTAAAGTATCTTGACTTACATCTTTAAATTCCGATAATTCTTCAAGTCTTGAAGTTAATAAATCTAAGGTACCACTTAATTTGATTTTAGAATCATTAGGTTCCTTAAGTGTTTTATAAAGATCTTGATATAACCTCATAGCAGTATTATAATATGCTTGAAGTCTATCAAGTCTATAAAACTTACTTATTAATTCAATTCTACGAGTTGGATTAAATCTACTAGATAAGTTATTTACATCAGAATTTATAAAGAATAAATCTAAGAAATTCAAAAATGGAAGTTTAACTGGTAAATCCTTTTCGAATTCAGTTATACCTCCATAATGTTGTTCCTGTCCATCAATCACTAATCTCCATGTTGAACCTTTTGTAATTTCAAAGTTCTTATTTTGATAAGTGAGACAGACTGTAATACGCATATCGTCAGTAAAGTCAGATTGGAAATATTTTAAATTAGAGTTTTTCATGAATACACCTTGAAAAGCTCTAATAATACTTGACTTTCCTGAACCATTATCTCCAAGAACTGCTACACGATCACCATTAACCAAGTCAATTCTTGCGTCAACAATTGATCGAAATCCGTGAATCTCAATCCAATTAATTTGGAAGTTAAAATCTATTTCACCATAAGATTCACACTGTGATTCGACTTCTGAATGAATATCCAATACATTATACTCTTTAAAAGTATTATTGGTTAATTCATCAATATCTTTTCCACTTATGTTTTTATCAACACTTTCAACAACTTCGATTGAAGGTTGATAAACATAATACTGTAAAGGTCCATCGAATCCTTCAATAGCTTTATTCGGAGTATACTCAATTCTTAAAAATCGAGTATGATCTTCGTCAACTCTAATCCGTTCCCATGAGCAATCTTCTGTATTAAATATGATACAACTTCCATTAGGCATTGACTTTAAGTCATGTTGGATAGGATTACCTACTGATACAAATTTTCCTATGACTTGATCATTATGAATATCTCCATGAATCATCAAATCAAATTTACTTTCATCAATAGGTTGACCAAATAATGTAGACTTAGTATAATGACCAAATAGAACATCAAGATGATCTACTGGCTCAGGTAATTGCTGTAACCAATCTAAATCTTGTTCTGGTCTAAAATCCATAAATCCAAATACATGATTATCTATTTTCAAAGTTGCTCTATCCATATAGACTAAATTAGAGTTATCCAACAAACTTGGTAATGTATCTAAATAGTCATGGACTTGATCCTTTGCAGAGATATCATGCTGACCTAAAATATATCTAACTATTCTAGTTTTAGAAATTGTATCTAAGAAAGACTTAGCAGTAGATTCAATGTACTTTCTAGAATTAGGTCTATTGATAGTGTCACCAAGTAACCATATTTCTTTACAATCATATTGATCTGCCAGCTCATTAAATCTATCCGCTAATGTTAGAAATTGTCTTAATCGACTTCGATCAGTATAGTTATAATCAGCATAATCATCCACATGGACATCAGCTGATATCAGCACTTTCATAGTATATAGGATTTAAATAAGTAATATTCTTATCGAAGTAGGATTTAGTTATTTTAAATCCTTTTGCTACTAATTTAAGATATTTTTTCTCTGTCCAATAACCAGATTTACATTTAATTGTATTATAAATAAGATTATTTACTTCATTATAATTTTTAAAAGATTTAATATCAAATGATTTTAAATTTCTTTTCATTTGATCTATATCTGTTATATGAGAATAATCTTCATGTCTTACTTCATCAATTAATTGTTTAAATTTTCTTCTAGTTACTGAGCAAGTTTTCACTAATGCATTATGACTTCCAAAGAAACTGTCATAATACATTTTTATTTCAAATAAACTTAAGTCAGTATCTAAATCCATTCCATATTCTAAGATAGCATCATCATAAGTCCAAGCTTCCTTATCATTATGATTAATCCAATCAACTTTCTTAGAAGTCCAACACATCCAATCACTATCAACTGAACATATAGCACTTTTTAATCCATCATTAACTTCAATCGCCTCAGAATTTGAAAATATTTCAGCTAAGTCATCTGCTTCATATCCATCATATATAATTGATGGAAATCCAAAATCATGTAGATTATTAATAATCCAATATTTAGCTTCCTGCTTAATTAGTTCAGCTCTATAATTTTCAGCTTCTTGTAGATAACCTTGAGGATCATTTTCTAAATCCCATTCATCTACAGTATCTTGACTATGATATTCTCTACCTGCTTTATAATCAGATAATATTTTTGATCTTAAATATGGAGCTTTATCCCACAATAGAATTACTTTATTGCAATTATAGTCATCTCTAATAAACTTAACGATGCTCCAAAAGAATTTCTCCACTAAATCATGAACTGTAAATTGGTATTCAGTAATTACATAACCAATTGAAGTACTATCATCATTAATAAATTTTAATGAATCCATACTTGCTCTTTTCTTTAATGCAGAAAACTGTTTTGATAAAATATATTGTGCATCAAATGCAATTATATTGTAATCCATAAAAAGTTTGGGAGTGGATTTTAAGGTCCACTCCCAGGTTGTTTAACAATTATTTAAAATGGAGTTTGTTTTTTTGGTTGACTAGTAGTGGGATCTACTTGAGATTGGGTAGGCTGAGCGAACTGAGTTTGAGGCTGAGTTTGGGGATTAAGATTATTTTGATTTGGATAAGTCTTACCTGCATCAGCTGGAGCTTGACTTGGAGCTTGAATTCCCTTCAATTCGGTCAACTTCATAATTAACATATCTTTCAGTTCCTTGAAGACAATCGGATCATAAGGACGTTTATTCTCATTATCGTACTCCCAAGTAATGAATTCTCTAACAATATCATCACCTTCATAGAAATCTTGATAAGTCTCAGGAATAACATAATTAGGATCCACTACCATTCCTGCAACTGAATTCAATACAAATGATACAGATGCATTGTATCCAACTGCATTATTAGGTTTAGGATTGAATGAGATATTCATCACACCTTGACGATTAGTCAAATTGGTAGTAATGACTGCTGACATCCAAGTTCTACTGCCATTCAAACTGTCTGTCATTGTATTGATACCATCACCAAATGCATTGATTACATTTGTTGTCGGATAGATAAACATACAAGGACATCCCACTAGATCTTTCTCAGGTTTACCTTCAAGTCTAGTTAATGACTGAAGGATTCCAAAGAAAATTGAATAATACTTAACAGATAAATACTTATAATGATCATTAGGATAGAGTTTAGTGAACTGATTATCAGCTTCAATAAGCAAACTCTTAACCTCATCATATAAGGCAATTTCTTCTTCACTAAGGTCTCCATAGAACTCAATTGGAAGGATACGATATTTACCCTCTCCACTCTTCAGTTTACTAGTGTCAGTGTAGTATTCATAAACACCTTCTATCTTAGTATAGATGTGTTTATACTTTTGACTGTAGATTGGGAGGAAGCTGAGATTACCTAAGTTATCTCCATTCATCCATACTCTATTAAGTTGATTCTTAACATCTGAAACGTGAGTTCTATCGCTATTAACCTGAGCGATGAAAGCTTCTAAATCGATTTCTGCCATGATTAATTAATTTTAAAAAGATTTTTAATTGATTTTAAACTTTTACCACAATTTAAAGGTTTTAAACCCTTTCCAAACGTCCGAAAGCTATAATCTATTATTAGAGTTCCTCTACTTTGTTAGTTAGAATTTTGTAACCTACCAAGGTTGCCTCATCATCAATAGATTCATTTATGCCTATAAGAAAATTATTATTATGTATTAAATCTGAATATCTAACATCCATCATTAACTCTGGACTTAAGATTAATAGTGAATAATTTTCTTTAGGTATCTTAATACGATCTTTAGGTAACTCAAATGGAATTACTGGTATGCCATATCCTATTGGGAATCTACTATAAACTTTGCAGTATCTTAATAACTGCTCAGATGGGATTTCTATCGGTAGATTAATTATAATTTGCTTACCTAAATAATGACCTCCAATAGGATTAACTATCGTATCAGCATTAGAAGATACATAGGTTACTGAATAGTCCTTATGTAGTAATGCTTCTATGAAAGATGAATAATTCTCTAATAATATAGATTTAAAACTCATTAACAATTAAATTATTAACAAATTCGGTCGGTGATAAAGCTTTGAACTTTTTAATTTCTTCTCTAATAGAAGCCATCTTAGCAGTACTATCAGTATTTCTTAAAGTATTGATAGTCTTTCTCATAATGGCTTTAACAATATCAAGATCACATTTATTAATTGAAGCTAATTTCTCTGCATCATAATCTCTGTGATCTATTAAACATTGAGTAATAATCGGAAGCCAAGCATATACTTCATGATCAAACTCAAGAGATTTGATACGACTTAATTTATATTCTTCAACTAAGCCGATATAATTTTCCATTGTAGTACGAATCCATTCTCTTAATGGAATAACAAATACATGATCTCCATCTGATACTGTTAATCTGAAAGTTCTTTGATATGATGTAAGAATCTTACATGTATCATAGATATCTTCCAAACTAATAGCTTTAACATTAGGAGATTTACCAACAAATACTTTTGGAATCTCTGAGTCAGTTCTATCAAGTATAAATACTTGACCTTTTTGTAATTCTTCAAAGAATCCTTTATCTAAGTTAGGTTTGAATATTTCCGCTGATCCTTCAATCATTACTCCTTTTCCAGCACTAATAGTTTCTGGAGTTACACTATATTCATAGCATACTTTTCCTAAACCTTTTTCCCATAAATCATCTAATTCTGATTTAGAATAGTTAATAGAAAGTTTTTCTGGAGCTTCTAATTCATAAGGATCATCTTTCAAATAAGCATTGTATAATGATTTTGGGGTAAACATTGGATATCTTGAATTTACCCCGTATCCAATTCCAAGACCATTAAACAATAATATTAGAGGAAGAGGGGTCGGAAGGTAAACTGGTTCATTGTAACCTGATATCTCCGCTTCCTTGAATGGTACGAATTCAATTAAATCTTTGAAGATATTTCTCCATCTATCACTCAACTTTGCTTCAGTATAACGCGATGATGATGGTTCAATATCATCTCCATAAATTAATCTCATACCATGATTTCCTTGACCATCGAAAATACCCCACCTAACTAAACTTGAGACTACATCTGATATGGATGAGTCACTGTGTGGATGCAATGAACCCATAACGGAGCCAACAATGGTAGCAGTTTTACTCATTCCATTTCCAGCTAATTTTAACGCAGTATAAATCGTTCTACGATAAACTGGTTTTAAGCCATCAAGAGAATAAGCTAACTGTCTCTCAGTGTTGACTCCTTTACCATAACTAGTTAATGCATCGACAATATAATCTTCTATTCTTACATTATCTGCCATTATGAATGATATACTCTTGAATCAAAATTATTATCTTCATTCAAGAATTCAGGATTATCTAAATAACATTGAACAAGCAAGATGCCCATTTCAATAGCACAATGAACTGCAGCACCTTCACATCCACAGTCATACATATACCGAGTTATCTGTCTTAAGCTATCTGACTTTTGTTCATCAGTTTCAGCCTCCATCAACCTAGACTCAGTGAAGAGTCCGTAACGATTAAGTTTACGATACTCTTCATCCCCCTTCATTTTGATATATGCATTCTTAATTGTTTCAAATTGATCTAATGTGAACCATTCATCAATCATAGTCAATAAGTTAGCATAATCAATCGTATTACACTCAAATACGCTCAATGCAGTATCACCATCATTGAAGAATCTATAAATGACTCTTTGACATGCCCTAAGCATCTCACCAAGTTTAGTATCGCACATACCACCACCTGGAATTAACTTTTGATAGATATCTTCATCAGGAATAAAGAACTTACCATCGGAGGAATACATACTGCAGTTATATCTTGCACTCTGCATAGTCCAGGTTATTGAATTCAGTAGATAATTTCTACTGTAGTTATCATAAGCATAGATATGCTGTACATCAATGGTAACATTACTGCGTTCCTTGAGTTGCTTAAGTGCTTCTTCTTTTATATTTATTCCAAGTGATTGGAATGCTTGATAAGCATCATAGCTTAATTCAGGCATCAAACATTCATCGGGAACATATTCATCCATGATGATTGAATTTTCACCAGTGATTTTGCAATACTCTTGAATGTTTTCTACGATGTCATCGATTCCACCTTCATAGGCTTCAAATATAGCCTTAGCAAATTCTGGTACGATTTCATCTTTGATTGTATTGAGTTCTTTGATGAATTCATCAGGTTTAGTTAATAAGGAAAGTAAGCCTTGATAATTATTTTCTGTATCATTAGCCATTAACTTACCAATTGACTCATGATTGGCATAGAAATCTACCAAGAGTTTAACTAATTTCTTATCAGCCTCCGGATTGCCAGGCATAGATCCTTTAAATTTAGGCCTATTCATAATATAACTGTAGAGTTTGTAAGGTTTAACTCTATGAGCTTCAAGAATCTTCTTCAATTCCTCTTTAAGATATTTTACTGAAGATTCACTCTCAAGCATATCATGCATATGCTTAGCTAATCCTTCATCTTCCATTTTGAAGTGAGACCATGCTCCAATGAAAGTCGATAATGCTTTGGTTAAAGTTGAATCATCATTAATTACAAATTCAACTTTCTTTCCTGAATCCTTTGTGTTGTCCATTTTTAAATTGTTTTAAAGGTTTTTAAAAATTATTTAACTAATGTTTCTGGAATAAAAGTAGTATACCAATCATCATTCATAGTATAACATCCTTCCATCCCAAGGTATTCTTGACTGTCAGGCCATTCTAATTTTATAAATTTATTTGAATCTTTTAAAAGTTTATTAAACTGATCTAATTCATTTAAACTAAGGTTGAAGTTAATAGACTTAATTATATTTAATTTCCAACAAGCACATTTAATAGGTTCATCTATACTCCAATTCTTAGATAAATTAACATAATCACATCCAGGAGCAGGTTCTCCTACATTACATCTACGATTTGGATCAGGATCATTTTCAGCTCCGCAACAAAATGCACTAAGCTCATATATCTCTGTATCAGATACTTGATGAATCCTTCCTTGAGACATATCTGGATGCCTTTCAAAATATTTTGGATGTGGTTTATCATACCAACTTAAACACCTATTGTGCTCTGGAGTTCCATCTTTAAATACATATTCAATATATCTTCCTTGCTCATCTTCTTTCAAAAATACATATTGATTTTCTAATTGTCTAAATTTTACATAAGCAAGAAATAATTCTAACTCCCTACCTATTAATGGTTTCCCATTATTGTACGTTAAATTCATTTCGTAATAAATTAAAAAGACTGCCAAGATTTGACTCTCAGCAGTCTTTAAATTAAACTATACCAGTACCATATTTGTCGATTACAATTCCTTTGTCAATCATCAAGTCTTTTCTATAAGATGAATAACTAAGAAGTTTGAATACATATTCTAGATTGGTTGGTAATATCTTGATGAGTCTTCGATTCTCATTGAAATAGAAATCCCTAGCTTCAGCAGTATTGATTTCACCAATACCTTTATATCGCTTAAAGGGTTTATTATAATCTAGAATCTTCTCTGGATCTTCTCCAGGATAAACATACGTATTCCCTTGATGATATAAAGGAGCTAGAGCTATAAATACTCTACCATCTTCTATCAAGAAGGTCATTTTCTTCGCTATAAATCCAAGAATCATACTATTAATTTTAGATCCATCAATATCAGAATCTGCTGCTAAGATTATCTTACCATAACGACAGTTTTCAATCTTAAAATATTCATTGACTCCTGCACCAATTGCTAAGATTATACTTCGCATTTCTTCATTTTCCATAATGGTATCCAAATCGAGATTGATTGAATTCAAAGGAACTCCTCTCAACTCTAATAGGGCATGATATTCGGCATCTCTACACTTAAGCATTGTACCACTAGCAGATTTACCTTCAACTATGTACAGTTCACATTTCTCTCTTTCATTAGATGAAGCATCTTTTACTGATGATGGAAGTTTACTTCTAGTTTTACCTCCACCCTCTACAGTTCCAACTAATTGTTTTACTTTACTAATAGCTGAGATATTACTCAATGACATCGCATATTCATTCAATCGAGCGATATGAGTGTCAAAATAATCACTATTAGCTTTAAAGATTTTTGTGAATTGTTTTACTAAAACTTTCTGTACATCATAAAGATGGAATCCACTAATCTTAGTACAATTCTCTTTTGTTTGACTTGAAAAATCCACATCTGGTGATAGAACTATTACATTCAACTTCAAACCTGCATACGTATATGAGTGTTGAAGATTATAATAATCTGTTAATGCTCTTTGATATGCTAACTCTGCCCAATTGATATGCAATCCTCTATTTACTGTCAGTGAATTAATTGAGCCACTTGTATCGTGAGTTGATAAGTTATTATCTACCTCAAAATTTATATAGAACTGCGCATATCTATCATCCTCTCTGACTTCTGTAACGAATTCAAATTTAAATGGATGAAAAACATATTTCATCTCGATATGATCAACAGTAATACTACAATTTTTATGATAGAATTTATCTAAGATTATTTTCAAATATGATAATGAAGTCCAGTTATATGAAGCTTTATTAGAGCGCCATATAGTTAAATCCGGAATGAAACCTGTAATGGTAGACATTCCTTTTGGAAAATCAAATCCATAGATACTCATCAAAGCTTCTCTAGTATTTGCTCCTTCATCAACTTTAACTCCCTTACTATATTCAACAAAATAGAAAATTTCTTCCTTAAGTTTACTATACAGTTCTTTTACTTGAGGAATCGATTTATTATAATTTTGTTTAGTAATCTTAGAAAATACTACAAATCGTTCACAAGTGGCATTCACGGCAGATGCACCAACACCATTCATACCGACAGATATGACATTGGTTTTAGTGAATTTAGAACCAGCATTGATAGTAGTCATTGCGAGGTCAGTCTTTGTAATGTTTCGAGCTTCATCCATTATAATTGGAATACCTCGACCTGAATCTGCAATTACATACCAACCACCATCTCTGCCAGATTCAATTTGAATATCAACTTTATCACATGTTGAACATCCGAATAGCTCATCTATTGAATTATCTATAATCTCTCTTAAACAGACATTTGGATTTTCAATAGATCCTAGATACATTCCAGTTCTAGTTCTAATATTATCTGGATATTCTAATGCAATAATGTTAATTTCTTGATCTTGACCTTGATTTGCCATTATTCAGTTTTAGGTTCTTCGTCAAGTCCTTTATTTGACTTCAGAACGTATTTACCATTTCTTTTTTGGAATTTTGCATCCATTTTACCGACTTTCTTAGTCATATCATCAACATCATTCTGTAAATGATTGACCTCGATTCGGAAGCATTCTTGAATAGCAGCTACGATTCTCTTAGACTTATCGAATGCTTTGATAAAATTCCTATCCTCGGCTAAATCTCTACCGAACTGTTCATCGAACTTGTCATCTTTATGGCACTTTGCTTTAGTATTGATCTTAAAGAGTACAGAGTATACATAAGTATCACATTCAGTTGCAGATCTATTAACTGTAATGAATCTGAATTTACGATTCTTTAAGATGTTTGCTAAATTAAAGAACATTTCAAATTCGAGATTGGCTTCATAGAATCCTTCACATACCACTACACCATTTTGCTTCACAGTTGTAGATGATAGGTCTTTGACTTTATTAATTACTAAATTCATTTTTAATAGTTTTAAACGGTTGATTTAAATTGTAAGTTCTATTTAATTTATTGTAAATCGATCTTAGATCGGATTCATAGGCTAGGCTAGAAGCGTATCTATATCCACTCACATTAACAAAGTTATATAATAAGTCACTTTCAGTTTTATCTACTAAATAATTATTTTTTAAATGCACTAAATAATATTTAATAGATTCATTCTGAGTTTCATACCGACATCTTGCAGTCTCAACAGTGGCACTATCAAAGGATCCTACATTCCAAACTGAATTAGTTTTTACTGCAAGACCTTTAGTGCCTAGATGTGACTCATTAATTCCTTGTGCTAAAACAAAACTAAGGTCTACTTCATACTTAATGCAATTAAGTACTATTGAATCTGGACTTAATTCACTTTCTGGAGCATAATCTTGAATTACATTAGATACTTCTTCAATAAGGAGTTTAGTTAAACTGTCCTTGATAATTTCAGTACTATCAATTTCAATTTCTTCAGATGCCTTACACATTAATTGCTCATTTTCAAGTTTACCTAAATATAATCCAAGAAAAGTACAAACTACTGCTAATATTAATACTATACAGAATTTTGTTTCATCATCCCATTTCATTTAAATATGAGTTAAGTTTCTCAAAGGTATTCATCATAAGAATCTGACGAAGAACTTCTAAGGCAGATGCTCTATTAATATGATAATTATTCCACTGTAAGTGAGTATATTTATATAATGAATTAAACCATTCATCGCAAGCAGCTAATAACTCTTCAGTTACACCAAATTCACAGTTCATTAGAAATTGACTCCAAGTCTGCAATCCATTCATTCTATCGACATCAGTCAATTTGCATTTATCATATGGATCCCATCTATCAATATGGAATAAATATCCAAACCATTCTGGAGCTCTGGAAATAGCTTGACGTACTTCAGTAACTTCACCCCATGCAGCTTTCTCTTCTAAGATCCATTTTATAACTTCTGGTAACCACATTTTAACTCGACTGCTACAAATTCCAGTGTTGCAACATTTAAGAGTTGATCCGAATACATCATTAGGTCCCATCTTATAACCACATTCACAAGTAGGCCAAGTAAAATTATCGGATGGTTCAATAACTTCAATAATCTTAGGAATAGTTGTATTTGCAAAAATTACTCTAACCTTAGCACCAATACCCATTTGACCTGGACTATTGTCAGATTTACCTAACATATTATTGATTCCACCACTATTAACTTTACTATTAGTACGACCATTCATTGTAACTGGATCAATAGCTAATACTGCTGAATATGATCCATTTGGTAATGCTTCCCAAATAATGTCAGTGACTTTAGTGATTGACGATTCGGTATAGTAGAACTTAAATGCTTTAGTTCCAATAGCACTGTATAGAACTACTCCATCAACTTGATAAGTGTCACCATCATCAAATTTATGAATTGGTTTATTAGGAAGTCTATCCAAATGCAGTATGTGTCTTGGTGCAAATACTTTTACTCCATTAAGTTCAATAGTAGGACATTCATCATGTAAGAAATTATATTCTGCAAAATAATGTTCAGCTTCAGTCATTTCAGTATTGAAAGTAATGCCATAAGCTCTTAATCTGCATTCAGAATTAATTTCTTCTGACTTGTACTTTGAGTTAGTTAAACCATTAGCTTTATTTCGAGACAGTTCACCATATTTAGTTGCATCTACTAATACTTCACAACGTATTGCAGTTACATTTTTATTTGGTATCCTATGAGGTACAATATCCCAAAATGATTCCAATCTTTCAATTCCAAACTTTTCATCTGGAGTAGATTTGACATGTGTTAATACACCTTGATCATAAATTAATTTAATTCCGCATCCATCATATTTAGGAGTAAGATAATACTTAATCACTTGATGACCAGTTCTTGTATTAATAACGACACTATCAGGACTGACCATTTCCTGACTTGCCATGAAATCTTCAATATTAGCTTGGAAATTATTATCTTTACAAATAATTTTCTCCAAAGGTTTCTCAGGCATGTTTTCAGTTGATAAGTTATCTTCCCATTCAACTAATGATTTAACACTTCTTCCAGTCGTAGCTTCATACTCTTTTACTAAGCTATCATAAACTCTATCCAACATCCTTGGACGATCCATATACTTATTAAGATAAAACTGATTAGCGGCAATTCTTAAAGTTTCCTCTAATTGTTTTAACTCCTCAGATTTGGATACTGATGATGGATTTTGTGCATTCATTTTGCTCATTTTTACTTTGTTTTAATGAATCTTTTAACTCTTTAAACTCCCTAAATTTTTCTGGATTATTTACAGATAATCCCTCAACAGTCATATTCATATCATCTACTAATATATAAGATGTATCAGAATAATATACTGTAGGTTTTATCTCGTAACCACTTTCTTTTAGTTTTCTTAATAGAATAGCAATTTCGGATTCAAGTAATTTCATTCTACTTTAAACTTTCCAATATTGACGTGATCTAAGAAGTACTGTATAGTGCCATCTTCTACATTAGTTGTATCACCATCCATTAATCGTTGTAATTGAGATGTGATTCCATTTGGTGCTACCCTTTCTTGACTAAATTTCATGACACCTCCAAGAATGGATCTAATTAAATTTCTCAACTCATAAGCAGTCTTTGAATCTTTGGATGAAATCATTTGTGTAAATAATTCCATTAAGATCATAAAGATTTTATACTCATTAACATTAAGATTATTTAATTTAAGATTTATAGTAGATCCTTCTTTATTAAATACTAGTAACATGTAATCTTGATCATCTTCTAAAGTAATATTATAGCTAGTCATACACTTTAAAGGTTTTCAACCCTGTTTGAACGTCCGAACCCCTCTCCCTGCTATCTTGATGAAAAATAAACCTAGAGTAAATTTCTCTACCCTAGGTTTATTAATATAACAGATTTTTACTCTGAATCATTTACTATTGGGTGATTAATGTCATCACCTCCACCTGCTACTAAATGAGCAACTGGATACCCGCAACCTGGAGTTGGGCACTTAATAAACCTATATCCACCAAGCCATCCAGAATCTTCAGTATCAGGATACTGATAAGTAAATACACATCCACATTCTGGACATTTTCTAGTATAGGTAGGTCTATTTTCCAAGTTCCCTGGAGTTTGTACTTCAATCATAATAGGTTATTTTTATGAACAGCTCCACAACAGTTGCACTTGAAATAGTGAACTCCATTTTGAACATAAGGAGTAATATCATTACTGCCACATGAAGGACAGTTATATCCATTACTAAAAATCTTTTGTTCAGATTGAGTATCGCATCCCGTTCTTACACCGATGTCATTTGCCATTCTTAATTAATAAATATTTACCAGCTTCATCAATATAACTGATACCAATAATATTATAAGAAGCTAATCCAAAACCTATGATTAAATCTAAAATATTAGCTCCATTACCACTGCAGATAAATTCCTTATCTTCAGTTTGAACTGAGTACATTTCATAGGATTGCAAATTAGCTGATTCATTTAATAAGATAGTATCAGTCAATGATGCAGCAACAAATCTCATATCTGTTAATTTAGGAAGTGATAGACTAGATACTTTCTCCATTGCACTTACTAAATTCGGAGCTTCAACATAAATACATAAAGTATCATTGGTATCCTTAATTCCTTGATAAGATAGTACGTATACTTTACATCCTTGATTAACAATCGTAGTAGAACTTTCACGTTCATAACTGAAACGCTTATTAGTAAAATCGACTGGACATTCTCTCAATTGAGTTTGATTGTCATTTCTAGTCAGATTAACTTCTGGAGTACAATTAAACCAATCATCACTAAGGATATCTGCTTGAGTATTTAACCAAGGAATTCCAGAATCCATTGCATCTCTTTTGACATAAATTAATTCTGGATTAATAGATGCCATTTCAAGAAACATAGAACCCCAACCTTTACGTCTTACGGTTCCACCATTACGGAGAATTTTTAAAGCTTCAAAGAAATTCATAATTATACAATTTGATAGTTAGATAAATCAATTGAGTACTTCCCAATCGGCACTTAACATATCTGTTTGAGATGCTAACCATCCAGTAAGGATTTTATTGTCAGCAGTTTTCATACAAATAGTTCCCAGAGCTTCCATTTCACCTCCATTAGCATCTACTATAGATTTTAACATCGGATCTTTGCACCACTCTGATTTAATAACTGTAGCAGGTTTCAACCAAAGGAACATACCTTTGCCATTCCAACCACTTCTTGCTACCTTTTTACCTTCATGCAAGGCAGTTAATGCTTCACCAAAGTTCATTTATTCCAAAATTTATGAGTTATATTTTCTAAAACAGTTTCATTTTCATTATGATGTATTTTATACATAATTTGATTAGTTGTAGGTTTATTAAGTGGACCTTTATGCTCAAAATAAGGTCCTACCTTAATATAATCAAATAAATCTTTATTGATAACATCTGAAATTTCATCTTTCCCAGAATACCATGCAACTTTATAAGGATAATCAGATCTCACTTTAACTGATAATGCTAAAGTATTGAGATAATCTGGATCTGAGTCACCTCCCATAAAACATATACAAGTTACACCAATATTATTATCAATAATAGTAGATAATCTTTTAATAGTTAATTCTTCACCTACATCATTTCTTAAGTATGGACTATGGCATCCAATACAGTTGTTCGGACAATTAGTAATATTGATAGCAAGAGTGATTTCATCAGGAACCTCTGCCATCACTACATCATAATTAAGATACTTCAGCATTTTCTTCTAATTGAATTTCAGAAATGCCATCAGCATAATATCTTCTAGCTGCTTCTTCTTGTCTAGGTTCAGAGAAATTATGCACCTTCTTCAAATAGCCAATGATTCTAGTTGCATAATCTATATTTGAACTTCCACATTCAGGGCATGCTTTAAGATATCGCTTATCTATATGACCACAGTCATTACAAATAGTATTAGGAATATTAAAGGTAAAGTAATTAGTACCTTCCTTTGCTGCTACCCTAAGTAATTGCATGTACTGTTGCTTGGATAAATGGGCATCAAGATTACAATGTAATGCAGAACCACCATCTAAATACTTAACAAAATCTTTTCCATGCAATTTAAATTTATCTAATATTGAGATAGAGTCATCTTCAACAACATAGAAATAAGAATTATAGCAGTTTCTAGTGGATGGCACTTGATAACCATCTTCTTTATCCCATTTATAATGTTTGACTCCAAGATTCTCAGCTGGAACCATTTCAGTATTAAACATCAATTCCTTAGTTCTAGCTTTCTTATTTTCTTCATAGAATACTTTAAGAATCGAATCACAGAAGTCTCTATATTCATCATTTACACCAACTTTAATTCCTAAGAATTCAGCAGCTTCAACAAATCCATTTACTCCAAGAGTTAAATATTGTTTATTAAGAGTTATGAATCCAGCTTTATAAACTGGTAGTGCATCCATATCATAATATTCTTTAATCAGCTCATTATAAGCGATTTGGAATTTATGTACTTTCTTAATTATATCTCTCAAATAAGCAACATAGTTCTTACCAGTCCGAATTGCTTCTTGAATTAATCTATTCAAATTGATAGTCATAACAGATTTTGAACCTGTCATTATACCACCAGCTCCAAGACTATAAGAGAATTGGTTATCAGCTACTTCATTTCTTAGCCTACAACAACTTGATAATGCATCTGGATTATCAGACATATATGTGAAGAATGAATGACCTTCAGCATACATTTCAGCAACAAACTCAGCTGAATCTAAATCTAAGAATCCACCATTACCATCAGTTAATAATGAGAAGCTTTCAACGGGGAATGTCAGCATGCACTTTGTTCTCTCCTTATTGAACCATTTCATAAACTTCTTTTGAATCCAATTTAATGAATTCCAAACTGGAGGAGTATCATCTGGAAATACAAAACTGTTGAATAATCCATTGAAATAATTCTTATCGAAATAAGATATATTCCAGAAGGTTGATTGATATCCACGTGCCGCTGCTGGTTGATTCATTGTATAAACTACTTGTTGGAAATACTGTTCAATCTGAGCTTGAATAGTTCTAGTTCCATCATTCAATGACATTTGTTGCCAAGTGAATTTACCTTCTTCATCTATACATGAATTATACCATTTACTCAGTTCATCATTAGTAGCTCTTCTAGTTGAATTATCAATAAGTTCATCCCTCAACTTATTAAGTTCTTCACTACCAAAATCTACTACTGCTAAATCATTAATAGTCAAGAATTCTCTAAATGGGACATCAGTGGATCTAATCAATTCTCTCAGTTTAGGACCCATCTTATAAAATTCACTAGAACGCAAGTAATAATCATTACCCCACTCTTTTCGAGCAAAGTAATCAAAATACATCAAGAATTCACCTGTGGCTACTGCACCCGCAAATTGAGCCGACACAGCGAATACCAGATTGACAAATGAACCACAAAATGAATCAAGGTTCCTTGGAGTAGCGCTAAGTCCACCAAGATCTTTAAGACCATTAGTTAAATATGGATA
>Ga0255059_10000024_pt1 | contig 24428 bp, 5 predicted proteins | sample 176RNAGHGlowgp2_FD_183551 | JGI IMG/M metagenome (GOLD analysis project Ga0255059, IMG submission 183551) | Metatranscriptome of sheep rumen microbial communities from Palmerston North, Manawatu-Wanganui, New Zealand - 1766 RNA GHGlow gp2... | ecosystem: Host-associated > Mammals > Digestive...
GAATGCCTTAAAGAAACTTTTTGAATTAAATGCTTGATATATAGAATGATAGGTGATGCAGAAGTGTCCTCTTTATTGTGTATATGCATTAATGTGAAAAAGGATCTTATTTTCTGGAAAGTTTTAACGGTTTGTAGAATAATACGAGAATAATTTATATACGATGAAAAGAATATTTTCTTTGATATTGGCTTTGATGGCTGTGCAGATGATGTGGGCAGCCCAATTTACTGTTACAAACACATCTGATGACGCTGAGGAAGAAGGCTCTTTGCGATGGGCATGTAGTCAAGCATCTTCAAATCCGTCAGTTGAGATTACCTTTGATATTGAAGGGAATGGCAATAAGGTCATAAAATTGACGAGCCAAATCCAAATTCAAGGAAATGTAACAATAGATGCAAGTTCTAGCAAGGATTCTATTATCATTGATGCGAATGATATGGAATATTCGGATTATTGTTTTTATCTTAATAATTACAACACGACCAAATTAAATTTGAAAGGTCTTGTACTAAAAAATAGAAAGACTTCAGCCATTTATTTATCTTCTTCCGATTATTATGAGAACACAGTTGATGTGCAGATAGATTCATGTTTTTTCTATGGTGATATTACAGCGTATGGAGGAAATCTTTTAATAAAAAATTCTTCTTTGAATCATAGTGTTATTGCCTCAACTTCGGAAAGTACGTATTTAGAGATTGTTGATTGTGAATTTGTGAATGCTCAAAATTTAAGCGTTCGTCTTACGATTGACCCTGCTAAGTTTGTTTGCTCTAGAACTACATTTAGCAGAGAAGGCACAACATTATTAAATCCGATCTATTATGTTTCAGAGTCTAAATATTCAACTCCTGTTATAGATACAGCATATGTCAGGAATGGCAAACTTTTTGTGAATGGTCATATTTCTTCAAATGAAGTTGTTGATATAGAGCTGTTCACTTCTTCTAATGCATCTTATAATTCTAATTCTTCTGATAATCGTTATGAGTGTAAAAAATATTTCGGAACCACAAAGACCAATTCGAATGGAATATTTAGTTTAGAAATGACATTGCCAGAAAAAGGTCTTATGTTGAAGCAACACTTTGTTTTGTCTGCTTCAGCTACTTATGCAAAAGCACATACAAGTTCATTTACTTTTTATGATGTAAAGCAACCTTATTGGGTGGTAAATACGACATTGGATGAAAAAAGTGGATCTGATTTTATAGTCGGATCGATGAGATGGGCATGTCACTACGCAAGTGCAAATGATACAATTGTTTTTGATTTCCCAGGTAAAGGAAAAAAAGAAATAGAAGGATTTAACTATTCGACCAATGCATCTGTTGATGGATCAACATATGCTGACACAATTATTTTACATGGACTTCACTGTTACAATGTCAATAAGATTGTTTCTGAAAATGTTTCTGATGGACATGGATTTTCTATTGCAGGTGGTAAGATGACTAACTGTATTTCTCGAAACAATAAAACAGGGGTAGAAATCTATATAGAAGGTATTAGTGTTGAAAATTGTATCATAGAGAAAAATAGAGATTTTGGTATTCATGGATCTCATTCTTTTAATAAAATAAAGCATACTATAATTCGTGAGAATAATATAGGTGTTTCTTCTAGTAGTGGTGGTAAATGTATTGAAGAATGTGACATTATAAACAATATTATAGGCATTAGTTCAACGTCCCACCCTTCTATATTAGATTCTGTTATTTCTTGTTGGATTTCAGGAAATGACTCCGTAGGAATGTATGGTTCTAGAATAATTTACGGTAATAATATAGGATTGGATAGGAATCAGAAAACAGCGATGCCCAATGGATATGGTATTATAGCAAGCCCTTATACGGATGTAATAAAAAATAATATAGTTGCTGGAAATAATCGTTGTGGAGTTCTCGCTAGTGAAAAAAATAGTTTAGATTCTATTAGTGGAAATTTTATTGGTACAAATCGTAATTTGGATATAGATCCAATTCTTGGTAATGGTGAGGATGGACTTCGAGGACCGGGTGGCGCTTTAAGTCATATGCCAAGTATTTCCAATTGTTATTTTATGAATAATCATGGTTCAGGCATAAATGCGATGTTAGAAGGAACTGTTTCTTCGTGTGTGTTCAGTAACAATTCAGAGAATGGAGCTATTTTTACTGATTTTATTGGCCTTCCAAGATTTAAGCAATGTTCGTTTTCAGATAATAAACAAGGAGGCCTGGTGCTATTGGGACAATCAGATATAATAGATATAGATAGTTGTGAATTCTCTAGAAATGAGAATTATGGTTTGTCTATATCTCAATGCAATTTCGATTTGACAAACTCGACATTTGACTCTAACAAAGGAACAGCATTTGTTTATGATATTACAAAATATGATGCTACTACATCATTACTTTCTGATAACAAATTCCTGCATACGAACAAAGCGTATCCTGCAATTAAAACGACCGACCCTTATCCTGTGCCTGAGTTCACATCATGCAAGATGACAGAAAAAACAATTGTGATAGAGGGAAAAATTGATACGGCAGCTAAAGCTAAAATAGAGTTGTTCTATACATCACAAGGAGAGCAGACTGCGGAAATGCTTGTCGATTCATTCTATACAAATGCCGACGGTACGTTCTCTGACACATTGGACAGATCCATGTTTGTTGGAAAAAGTATCATAGGATTTACGGCTACAGCCACTTATGGAAAAATCACGTCTCCTTTATCAGATGTCGTTTATCCGGAGATGGGAAAAGTTGATCTGACTCGCACTGAATTTTATGTCAAGATGAATGGCTATGGCGATGGATCAACGTGGGATAAGGCTATGAGTCCACAAACATTTGCATATTATTTGCCACAAGCAAAAGATGGTTCTACTTTCCATGTGGCTCAGGGTACGTATTATCCGATGTATGGAAGTGACATGAAACTAACTTATGGCCGCTTGGCACAGTATACGATAAAAAGCAACGTGACAATCAAAGGAGGATATCCTGCAAATGCGAAAAAGGGTGCAGTAAGTGATCCATCTTTATATAAAACTATTTTTAGTGGTGACTTTGAAAAAGATGATGAAGTTAGTTTCGTTAAAGAAACTGACGGCAGCTATTCTCTTACGCATAAAAATTATGAGGATAATGCAACATTTTTATTTGTGGTGTATTTTGTAGATAATACAAAATTTGTTCTTGATGGAGTTGTTCTTTCTCATTCTTCTTATTATGGCATTTATACATCTAAAAGAGCAATTTCTGCTTCTTTGGATTTAATTGTTGATAATGTTGCTTTTGAAGACATTCCAGGGGATGCAGTTAATTCAGGGTATCCACAAGTCAGTATACAGATAGATCATTCTTCATTTAATCGTAATTATAGTTGCTTACATTTGATATATGCAGATGTGAATATTCAAAATTCAAAATTTGAAGAGAATGGACCAGAAGCGTTGTTACGGAATACATCAGCTTCTGAAAATAGTGTTATTATAGATAATGTATCATTTGTTAGAAATTCAGGTATGATACATACAGATTCTGAATTTTTAATAAAGAATAGTATTTTTGATTCCAATGTTTATTCTCGTGAAAGCAACAATTTTCTTGTTCTAGGAATAAGTAATCCATCTACGAGTATTTTGAATACGCAATTTATACAAAATGAGACAAATGGTGGCTTAATAGCCCCTGATGGCCTTACAATAATAGACAATTGTTTATTTGATGGAAATAAGATGGGCACTAGTATGATAAATACTAGCAATGGAAATGAAATGTCTATGTCTATTTCTAATTCTACATTTGAAAATTGTGTTGTATCTAATGGGGCTATGATTGATTCTTATCGTACAAACTTGAGTTCTGTAAATTCTACTTATGTTAATAATACATCTGGAATAGCAACATTTTATGGTGAGTATGTAAAGTGGTGGAAATTATATAATAATACAATACTTTCAAATAATGTTCCAGATAATCATTCTATTTATTTAGTAGGTGATAATGATTTGAAATTGGTCGGTAATGTTATAGATGGTATTTATCTGCCATCTTCTTCAGAACCTATTGTTTCTCAAAATAACATTTTTCTATGTGACCTTTCCGAGAGAGGAAGTAAGACAGTATGGGCGAATGAAGAAAATGCTATTTCTTTGAATGCTTCTGTTTGCCCTGATTTATTTGATGGAAAATATGATTCGAAAAACGATAAGTTTGTAGCATCTTTGAAAGACAACGGTGGTTTCACACCTACCGTCGCTCTTAAATCAGACAAACTTTCGGACGGTAAATCCATTCGTTTCCCACGTCTTGATGATGTTCTAACAGACCAGCGTGGAGTGTCTCGTCTTCCTGAGACTTGTATGGGAGCATACGAGATCGGCTGTGGCAACGATACGACAATCGCGACTGTAGCAGACACAATTAATGTCGGAACAAAAATCTATGGACAGACATTCACAGAAGTGGGAGCGCACGACGGTATCTTTGAAACCCTCCAAAACGTAAATGGATGCGATAGTGTTGTGATGCATAAGGTTGTGGTGAGACCGACTGCAATGAACTATTATGTGAAGACAAAGAGAGTAAATAAAGGTGATGGCAGCAACTGGGATAATGCCATGAATGATAATGACTTCATTACATATTTGCCTTTAGCCCCTGAGGGTGCTACTTTCCATGTGGCAGCAGGAGAATACTTGAAAAAATCAGATAAATTAAAAAGTATATCAGTAAAAAATGATGTTACTATAATAGGTGGTTATCCAGCTGATGCAACCAAAGGTGCAGTGTCGGACCCTAAAAAATATAGCACACATATTTCCTTATTTAGAGAACTGACCAGTGGTAATGATGCGGTAAAAGTAGAGCTGTATAATCTGAAATTCTCTGATTTCAGTATTGTAATGAACAATTATGCCGATTTTACTTTGGTTGTTGATAAGTGCAAATTCCAAGGCTATGGCACGGGTTCTAATGTTATTTATTCAGGAAATAAGTCTGTTATTAAACTGACAGATTCTTATTTTTCTGGAGAAAACAATCCGACAACTCTAATTGCTGGCATGTATGGTGGTACTGTTGATATTTCTGGTTGTACTTTCGCCTATTATAGAAAGTCAGATTCTTATTTGATCGACATTTCTTATCCAACTTATATTTCGCTGATTAATTCTACTATTGTTTATAATGTACTAAATGGAGTTATAGGAGGTGCGTCTACTCATACGAATAAATTATTGAACAATACGATTGTTGGTAATAAATTCGGCAATGAATTTTTCCATATGACGAAGCAACCTCCAGTATTTGAGGGTAATATTTATGCTGAAAATGGATATGAGTTTGTATCGACATTCTCTAATACAAATATTTATAATAAGAAAGTATCGGATATCCTTGAAGGAACAGTCGATGAAACCTCAGGTCTTTTCTCTCCTGAATTGAAAGACAACGGTGGTTTCACACCAACCGTTGCTCTAAAATCAGACAAACTTCCAGACGACAAATCCATCCGATTCCCACGTCTTGATGATGTTCTAACAGACCAGCGTGGAGTGTCTCGTCTTCCTGAGACTTGTATGGGAGCATACGAGATCGGATGTGGCTCAGACACGACATTCACTACTGACACAATCAATGTCGGAACTAAGATTTTTGGCCAGACATTCACAGAAGTGGGAGTGCACGACAGCATCTTTGAAACACTTCAAACCGCAATTGGTTGCGACAGCGTGGTTATGCATAAAGTTGTGGTTAAGCCAACTTCATTGAACTATTATGTGAAGACAGAGAGAAAAAACAAGGGAGATGGTAGCGATTGGGATAATGCCATGAATGGTGAAGACTTTGCCACATATTTGCCTTTGGCTCCTGACGGTGCTACTTTCTATGTGGCGGAAGGAACTTATTCTCCTTTTGTGAAAAATGGAAGACAATTTTTAGTAAACAATTCGGTAACGATAAAAGGTGGTTATCCGAATGGTATTAAGAAAGGTGATTTAGAAGATCCTTCTCTACAAAATAAGACAATTTTTAATGGAGAAATTATCGAAAATGACCAAAAAGAAAAATTATATTTGTTCATTCTGACAAAAGAGAATATTAAATTCCGTATAGAACATTCTTATCTTCAGTCTTCTAAATATTCTATTCTATCAAGTGATCCTAATGACATTATTGTCCTTGACTGCTATTTGTCATCTTCTGATTATGGTGTTTTTGCAAACGCTTCTTCTGACATCACTGTTGCAAATACCATATTTGCCGACAATAAAATTTCTGTCAGATCTAACATCTCTGGAAAATACAATGGTGTTATAAAAATAAAAGATTCTGAATTTATTGAGGATAATGATAATACGCAGAGTTTTGTATTGGCAGGAGACTCTTTGTTTATGTATAATGTGACTTTCTCTAAATCTAATGTAGACAATATACCATTAATGTTCAATAAATATATAGAACTAAAAAAATGTAATTTTATTGATATAAAGCAGAAGTCTTCGATTATATTATCAAATGCTGATTCTGCAAGTGTCGATAGTTGTGTATTTAGAGGATGTAAGGGAAATGGTCTTTTGTCAGAATCAAAGTCAATTCAAGTTTCGAATTCAATTTTCGAATCAAATGAAGTATATGATGTATTTTTTGCAACTGTAGATTGTGATGCGTATTTGTACAGAAATACTTTTTCTAACAATATAACATCAAGTTCTGTTGTGCATTCTGCAAAGAAAGTGACTATGTGTAATAACACGGTTACAGGAAATACTGCTAAAAATGTATTATTGTTAGAAAACAAACAATCCATTTTAAATAACAATACTATTGTTGGCAATACTTCTTCGTATTCGATCAAGTGTAACGATATAATTTTTGGTGGAAACATATTGTTGGCGAATGGTGATGGTTCAGTATTTAATGCTTTCGAAACATCTCAATTTATTGATAATATAATGCCTCCAGCTGTTTGGGGTGATAGATTGTTTGATTTTACAGGAAATCTTATAATAGAGGATACAGATACACAATATGAGGTTTCTTCTGAAATTTTTGAAGGAGAACAAACAAAAGAAGGTTTTGTTCCAACTCTAAAAAACAACGGAGGTTTCACACCAACCGTCGCTCTAAAATCAGACAAACTTTCGGACGGTAAATCTATCCGATTCCCACGTCTTGAAAATGTGCTTACAGACCAGCGAGGAGTGGAGCGTCTGGATTCAACTTGTATGGGAGCATACGAGATGAGATGCACTGGTGACACTACTTTCTTGCGTGATACAATTTTTTGTGGAGAGAGTTTCAACGATAGTGTCTTCACTCAGGTTGGACGTCATGACCTTATAGAAACCTTCACTGACAGATATGAATGTGACAGTGTAGTTCTTCTGTGTCTGTTCGTTAAGCCAGTTCCAAGTGAGGTTGGATATTTCGTGAAGATGGAACGTAGCGGAATGGGTGATGGCTCGTCTTGGGATGACGCAATGAATGGAGAAGATTTTGCTGCTGTATTGAATTTGGTGGAACCTAATTCTAAATTCCATATTGCTGAAGGTGAATATCTTCCAGTTTATGATATTGTTGGTGGTATACCTTCTAAAGATTACGATAAGGTGTTCTTCTCGGATAAGTGCGTAAGCATAGATGGAGGCTATTCGGATAAATCAAAAGGAACAGAATTGAATGCTGATCCTGCCGTCTATAAGACCATTCTGAGTGGAGACAATGAAGGCAATACTCCTGCCAAGTTTGATGCTGCGGGTGAGTATGCTGATTATAGGAAAGACGATTGTCATGCGATTTTCCAGGTTGAGACGAAAGATGAAGGCTCTATTGTTATCAGTGGCATCGAATTCTTCGGTTCGTACGCCCACAACTCAGGTGGAAGCGCTGCTGTTAAGATTCAGGCTGAGAACGCAAGTTTCAGTGTTGAACGCTGTACTTTCACTCAAAACAATTATGGTATGATGGCTTTTGATTGTTCTGGTAAAGTAAATGAGTCTTATTTCTATGGCAATTATTACACTGGTTTCACTAATTCAATTAGTGAAAAAGATACTACATATATTACGTACTCTACATTTGAAAATGGTTCAAGTGGAGCGTTAAATCTTTACAATCAGGGTAATGTTGTTTTGAGTAATAATACTATCTTGAATGACGGTAAGACAATGTTTGTGAATGATGTAAATGCTGAATTGTATAACAATACTATCTTGGCAAATATTTCAACAAACAATGCTACTGAGTTGTTGATGATAGGAAATATTGTTAAAGGTTCCGTTTCTGAAAAAGGTAAAATAGAATCTCAATACAACCTTTATACTGATGAATTATCTGCAAACTTTATCTCTAAGTTTGATAAGACATCTTCAGTTGAGAATATCCTTAAAAATATGGAGGGTGAGGGTAATACCACCCAAAATAATGGAGGATTCACTCCTACTATAGCCTTGAAATCAGATGTCTTGGCTGATGGTACATCTCTTCGTTTGCCAGTTACAAAAACAATAATAAACGACGACCAGAGAGGTGTTGATCGTTTGCCTGCAACATGTATTGGTTCATATGAAACTATTGAAGTTAGTACAGTTGAACCTTTTGTTATGGATGCTGTTTATGACACAATATGTGGAGGTTTAGATTATGTTAATGGTAATTGGTCATTAAGTGCAGAAAATTTGCCTGAGAGTGGAGATGAAGTATTCAAAAATGTTATAGGTTCTTCTTTGGCTTGTGATACTGTAGAAATTCTTTATCTTCATATTATAGAATCACATAACGTAAAAATCACATACACAAATGCTAGCAAAACCGTTTGTGCTGATGGTCCTGGAGGTTCGGTTGCTTTTGCCCTTGAGCAAAATAACAATTCTTCATGGTCTGTTACTTTGTGTGACTCAACTAAAGAAAGTGTCGATTCTGAAATACTATCCGAAACAAGTCAGTATTTTATATTTGACAAGTTGATGCCAGGTGCTTATTCAATCAACGTTCATAATACACAATTATGTTCCACTGATACTACATTCAATATTACAGTTGATAACATTCAGAAACTTCATGTAGAAGCTCCAGATACACTTGTGACACTTTGTCGTAAAGAGTCTACTGCTGATTGTGAAATCAAAGCATACGGATACAATTCATCAATGACAATTTATTTGGATGATGTCGCTCTGTCTGAGAATTTAGAATTGGGTAACTCTTATATTTCTAGTACAGAATCAGATTTAGCAACTATTTATATATATGCATTACAACCCGGAATTCATCATCTAACAGCAGTTAACTCATGTGGTGATAAGTATGATTTGAAAGAAATTATGGTGATTGCCCCTGATGAGTTGCAGATGTCTATCTCAGATAAGATGATTGATGGTTTTAAGTGTAGTAAAGATAGAGGTTTTGTTGAGTTCGCAATTTCTGGTGGATTCGAACCAATATTCTCTGTGGCTTCAGATTCTGTCAATGTAGAAAAGAATGTGGATGGTCAGTCAACGATAAAAATTGAAAACCTTCCTGATGGAAAGTATCATTTTTTATTGCGTTCAAACTTAGAAGAGTGCTCTGATTCTTTGTCTGAAACAGTTTATGTATCTACACCAGATACGCTTAATTTAAGTTTGATGTCAAATGCTGAAGCTGATAAATTGTGTGAGGATGGAACACTTATAAAGGCAACGGTTACAGGAGAGAATGAAGAGTATCTGTTCACATGGGTGACTCCACAGGGAGATTCTATTGTGACTAAAAATTCTGTTTTGAATAATGTAGGAGCTGGTACTTATATTTGTAAAGTTACAGATTCAAACAATTGTTCTTCTGTTTATGAAACAGTTAAACTATCTACTGTTGATGATTTGGATCAAATTGAAGTTAAATCAATTTCTCAACAATCGGTTTGCTTCAATGAAGATGCATTTGAATTAAAAATTGATTATGCAAATAACAACAAACAACAAGCAGTAACAGCTTTGTTGAACGATCGTGTATCTAATAAGTTAGTTAAATCTGCTACTTCCAAATTAGAGAAAGGTGCTCTTATATTGGATAAAGTTCCTTCTGGCAATTATAATTTGATTGTTAGGTATGGAACTTCTGATTGTGAGATCTCGTCTGATAAGTTTGTAGATACTGCAATTACAGTTGTTCGTAAAGAAGGTTCACTGTCGATAAATAATCCAGTAATTTATCCACAAACGTGTTATTCAAAACCGGATGGTAAAGTTGTTATTACAGTAAACGGTTGGGGTAAATACAATGCTTTTTGGAACAACAAATCAACTACTCCTTCTAAGATAGAAGGCTCTGTAGCAACATTTGAGTTTGGAGGCCTAGGTGGTGGTGAATATCATTTTGTTGTAAAAGATGATTGTGGTGGTTCTGATTCTGTTGTCATCAGCAGCAAGCAAATGCCAATTCCAGTACCTGTATCAATGAATGTAAAAGTATTGAAAGATACTGTATATTGTGCAAGAGAGAAAAGCGGAGAGATAGAACTTAGTTTAAGTGGTGGTATTGAAGGTCATTCTTCTTTAACTTTAGATGGAGAAGAAATCAAGTACCTTTCAACTCAAAAAATATCAACTTTAGGAAAGGGTATCCATAAGATCGTATACACATCTGAAAATGAGGCTTGTTCTGGTGATTCTAAATACATTTCATTTAAAATTAAGGGTCCTGATACTCTTTTTGCACAGTTTGGATTGACAGGATTTGATTGTGATGCTGCTGAAATGTTTGCTGATGTCACAGGAGAAACAGCACCTTATATTTATCAGTGGAGTGATGGCTTGACAACTTCACGCCCTTCATTTAGGAAAAAATCTCCATATCCGGTAGAATCAGGAAAGACATATTCTTTAAAGGTTAAAGACCTTGCTGGTTGTGACAGTATGGTTACGACTTTCACGGTTCCTACTGCGGATGTTCTTCCCCAGTTGTTGCTTGATCCAATTGGATATCCAGAAAAATGTCACAATGGAAATAATGGTAGTGCTGACATTTGGTTCTCTACAGGAAATATTAAGTTGCCATTTGGCATGGTTGTGACTGTAGTTGTTTCGAAGAACGGCGTGGTAGTAAAACAGATTGAAAAAACACTGTCTGATAAAGAAGCTTATTTGGTTCAGTTAGTAGATTGTCTAGCTCCTGGACTATACGATGTTACTGTACACTACGGTAATGCAAAGTGTGTGATGGAAGACAAGTCTGTGTCTGGTACATTTGAAGTTGAAGCATTAAAGAAGCTAGAGTATAAATCAGATTTGACTGTTTTGCCTCAAACATGTGAAACTCCTAATGGCTCAGTAACTGTGCTTGTTGATGGATGGAATAATAGTCATATTGTGACATTATATAGGAAAGTATCATTTAACATATTGTTTTCTCGTTTGAATTTTGATATTCCTGTCTTTAGTCAGCACATGTCTCCAAAAGTAGAAGGACAACTTGCAACACTTACAATAGGAGCACTCCCTAGTGCAAAATACTATTTGCAAGTTTCTGATGTTTGTGGTAATAAGATTAAGACAAAAACATTCTTTGTCGAAAAGAAGTTGACGGAGGTCTCTGATCTTAAAATAGAAAAGGTGTTGTCGTGCTTTAATCGACCTAATGGAGTAGCTTCATTTAATGTGACTGGTTGGACAAATCAGCATGTATGTAAGGTCGCAAGAGTGGAAAACGATAAGTATGTTGATGTTATTCTTCCAAATCCTGTAACAATCGATGAGGAAAATAAGAAAGCGTTCTTCCGTATAGACACTCTTAAAACAGGAACATGGCATGTTCGTGTTGTAAATGAATGTGGAGAGGATAAGGTTTATGATAAAATAACGATGCCTGGAATTAAGAAGTATGAATTGATTGTAGAGCCACTTTCTAGACTTAAATTAGATTGCCCATACGATACTAATGGTATGATTTTGTTGACTGCTAAGGGAGGACGACCATATGCTCCTATTTTGGCTGGCTTCGAAGAAAAAGTCACATATCAGGTTCCTGACGGATATACATATTTTGAAAAAGAGAAGATTGTATATGAAGAGAAAAAAGAGCCTGAAATGGAAATGTATGTTATCAAAGATACTCTAGTGATTGGCGTTGGTGATACTACATTCTCAGAAAGATATGACTATAGAATCAAATATGATGAGGATGGTAATATAGTTTATCGTACTTGGATTGATACCGTAGTTGTATTTGAAAAAGATTCAATGCCTAAGTATAAAAATGAGGACTCTATAAGATTTGTTGACATTTCTAGTAAAGTTAAGACTTTAAATGTCTATATGAATGGCTTATTAGACTTTAGAAAATATGCTTTGGTGTCAAATCTAAAACCAGGTAATTATAGTTTGATTTTCAAATCTGATCTAGAGGGTTGTCTTGATTCGGTTGAAACAAAAGTCTCTGTTGTTGCACCTAAGAATATGATTTTTGATAAGGAGATACTTCCAATCAGTTGTTCCCCTCGTCATGATGCAGAAATAGCAATCAGACCTCATAGAGAAGGTTATGTTTATAATGGAAACCTTGTGGTTCAGCCAAGTTCGTCGTATATGTATTACCATCCAGTTGGTGTGCTTAAGGATGGCAATTTTAAACTACTACAAGCGACAGATGAAATAGGTATCCTTGATGCTAAAATAGCAGTCGCTGCCAATGAGGTGAAAAACGATGGCTTATATTATATAATGTTAAGTAATAATTTCTCTCATCAACAATATACTCCTGTTCCTAGACAAGATGATGATTTCATATATGGAGACCCGTCGATTGTTTCTGTCGAATGGTTTAAGGAGGTTAATGGAAACCTTAACAAGTTAAATATGCTAAGGGCTGATTCTTGTACTGATTTTATGGATGATACTTCATTTGTAAAAAGATATTACCTAAATGGATCGGAAATAGGTGACCTTCCTGTATGGGGAGAATCTCCATTTGGAAAGAGCTTTGAGTTGAACCCAAGTTCTGACAATTTTGATGCTTGCTATATACCAGGTGTTCAGACTGTAGCAAACCTTTCTGCTGGTCAGTATGTAGTAAGAGTTACAGATAATAAGGGTTGTGTGTACAATGAAAAAATTGAATTGAAAAATCCTCAGGAGGCATTGAAGATTGACAGTGTAATATTTAATGCAGAAGATGCTTATTGCGATCCTCTTGCTAGACGTATACGTGTACATGCTAGTGGAGGTTGGGGAAGCTACACATATTTGTTTACAAATGAGGATGAGCCAGAGTCTTATGGTAATTCTCTAGGATACAAGACGACAGAGGATTCTATTGTAATAAGTCAAGACAACATCGTAAGGTCTGGTTTTGCAATGAGTGCATTCTTGGATCCAGGATTATACAAGGTTATGGTTATGGATAAGTTTGGATGTATCGCCACTGCTGATGAAAAGTACCGAGTTAAGGGTGATATTTCAATTCCTAAGAAAGACACAATTGTTCCGAAATGTCCAAGAATGGATGTTGTAGTTCCTCTTTCTTTGAATGGATCTGTGGATGGTGCTTTATTTGATGTTGATGTATATACAAGACGGGATACTCTTTATACACCAATCACTTCTCCTTTCGCTAAAGATTTGAAGGTCGAAAATGGAGCAATTACTTTGATTGTGCCTTCAAAGGAAAAGGGAATAAACAAGTATGGTTTCTTCGTTCATGAAAGTGGCAAAGAATGTGGTGGTGGATATGTTGAGATTATAATCAACGACACTCTTCCAAAGATGGTTTTCTCATTGAAGGAACTTTATTCGTCATTGTGTTATAGCGAAAATACAGGAAAAGTTGATCTGTATGCTCAAGGAGGAGTTTTGCCATACAGTATTAATATATGGAAGGATAAAGACGGTGAAAAAGTCCAGTATGGTAATGTTACTGTCTCTTCTCTAATTGAACAAAAATTGAGTGATACAGTCTCTTTGTATTATACTACAGTTGAAGACCTAGATGCAGGTGTGTTCAACATGACACTTGTTGATAGTAGAGAGTGTCCTCAGGAATTGGAGAATCCGATTACTATTATCCAACCAGAACCGTTAAAGGCAGAATTCTTCACAAGTGGAATTTGTCCTCATGTCAGTCAAGTCGATTCAGATAATCTTATCGAAGCTGTAAAAAATGACGGATGGTCGCCAGAGGAAGGAAATGGATTTGTATTTGCACAGAATGTGACAGGTGGTGTGGCTCCTTATTCGTTCTCGTGTGAAGGAAAGACAAGTGATCCAGATGATACTCGTTTGGCTATTTCTGTCAATGGTGAGTTGGGCAAGGTATACGATTGTGTTGTATATGATTCAAACAATTGTGAGTATAAGGGAACTGCTGAATTTAAGGATGCACCTTTCCAAGAACCTATTATTGATTTTGTAACTTCACAATGGAGTAAGGAAAGTGATATCATCACCTTTATTGACATTTGTTATACGAAGGAAAATGATACAGAAAAACTGATTCTAAGTGATAGTGTCACTTATGAATTTAATGATGAAGTTTTGGAACTTTTGGATAAACGTATGTTTATTTATGATATAGAAGGTGGTAGTGTAAATGCTCAAACTCTGATCAAGGAAAGAGGTTCTCGTTCGTTTGAAGACTCATTCTTTGATGCTAATTTCACTAGATTAGTGGATAAGGATCAGGCAAAACGAATGAATTTTGCACAATTGAAGCGTGAATATAAAACTACACCAACAGGAAGTCATTATATGGAATCTTTGACTGATGTTGTTTCAACTCCAGTGAAAATGACTGCGTATTTCTCAGGATGTGCATATGAAATGAGTTGTAGCAAAATATACATTGCTCCTTCTGCTTATAACATTGGTGATAAGGTAGGAGTCTTGCCTAGAGGAGGAGAAATAGTTGATTTCTACGTGGCTCCAACAGTTGCTGAAAATACATCTACTGCATACATCACTTTGGATTTGCAACCAGGAAATGTTGCAAATACTACTGTTGATTTGCAGTTGTTTAGCATGGATGGAGGTACGTTAGTACAAACTGTTCCATTAAAACCTGGAAATAAAGATGCCTCTGGATACTACAAGATTGAATACATGTTCAGTGGCTTGGACAATCTAGCAAGTGGTGTCTATATAGTTATCATGAATGTCAATGGTAAAGACAAGAGATATTCATACATTATTAAAAAATAAACGAGTGATATAAGGAAAATGAATATTGTTAAATATCATAAGTTATTATTGGTTATTTGTTTGTCCATTCTTAGTTTGATGAATGGACATGCACAAATTTCATCAACACGTCAGAATTTGGACGATTTCAGTTTGAAAAAAGGTGTGACTGCAAATGGTGGAATATCTTTTTCTAATGAATTATTCAAAGGTAGTGATAGTTTGGTGACACGTGATCCTTATTCATTCTATTTGAATGGTAATCTTAACATCAATGTTTGTGGAATAGCAATGCCATTCTCATTTTCGTTAAGCAATACCCAACGATCATTTATGCAGCCATTCAATAGGTTTAAGTTGGATCCTAGTTATAAATGGGTTCATTTATTGTTGGGAACAAGTTCTCTTTCTTATTCACCATACACTCTTGCTGGTCATACGATCAGTGGTGCTGGTGTTGAGTTGACTCCTGGCAATTGGTATATTTCAGGTATTTATGGACGTTTGAAAAAGGCTGTTGAATATGATCCTTTAGTGGATAACATTAATACTATCGCTTATAAACGTATGGGATATGCTGCAAAGGTTGGCTATAATTCAGAAAAGGGTAGTTATATGGTCACTTTTTTCCATGGAGAGGATGATGAAAACTCGCTTAAGCAAATGATACCGGTGGAAGGTTATATTACTCCTAAAAGAAATACAGCAGTATCATTGTCTGTTAATCAAACATTTTTGAAGTATTTCTACATTGCTGGTGAATATGCATTGTCTGCTTATAATTCAAATATTATGAATGACGATGGAATAGAAGTCGAGTCGTCAAGTTTGATTGACATGTGGGGAAAGGAAAATGCGGATAAAAGTGTGGACGCTTATAATTTATCATTAGGATATCAGGGCAAAATTTGGGGATTGAGTGTTAAGTATGAGCATGTTGATCCTTATTATTCTACTTTAGGAGGATATTGTTTTGATGATGATAGAGAAAACTACACAATAGTGCCTAATGTAAAATTGTTGGAAGGAAAATTGAATTTTTCAGGAAATTTCGGTCTTCAGTATGACAATTTGGACAATATGAAACAATCTGATAATAAACGATTGATATATTCCGCCAATTTATCGTATGCATCTGGGAATATTTGGAGTGGAGGCGTAAATTTTTCTAATTTCAAGACTCATACGCGTATGAAACCAGAATCATATCCATTTATGAGGGATGCTCTTGATAGTCTTAATTTCTATCAGGTATCCAACTCTTTGTCTGCATTCTCATCATTTTTATTTGGCGACAAGGAATCGCCAAACAATATAACAGTTTCGGCTTCTATGCAAAAAGCAAAAAGTTTGACTGAGGATGTCCAAACTTCTTACAATGATTTTTACAATGCGAATACATCTTATTCCAAAACATACAATGCAATAAAGTTGTCTTGGAGTGCATTGTTTAATTTCAATTATAGTGATGTGACAAACATGAACACCTACTATTATGGTCCCGGCGCTAGAATCACGAAGTCTTTTGTTCAAGATAAAATATCAACTTCTTTTTCTACAATTTGCAATATGAATCAAGTTGAAGGCCGAGAAATGGGTGGTATGCTGAACAGTCAGTTAGGCGCGACATACACAATAAAAGCTAAAAACGAGAAATTAGGTTCTCATTCATTCTCGTTAGACGGTAATTTCACACGATATTTAGGTTCGACGGCAACGTCAACAAATGTTTATGAGTTATTGGCAAGAATTACATATTCAGCTAATTTTTGATATATAATCGAATTTATATTTATTTGTTCTTATGAAGTCTATATTAAAGAAATATTACATAGCATTCTTATTAACACTTGTAATGTTTTTACCTGTGCAAACTATATCGGCACAGACAAATACTGTATATCCAGTTGAACTTAATGCATTCCTGACTCCTCCGTATACTCCTTGTTTTATGGAATATACCGAAGCTGGAAGGTTTCAGTTGAATATCATCAGAAAAGACTTATATCATAAGAACTGGAAGTTTTATGTGAAAATGACAGTGGCGAGCTTTGGCGGTTCGTCTATTGTCGCATATTCAGATGAGATTTCTCTTGGTCAGGGGTTGCATACTCCGTTCCTTGATTTTAGACAGTTTATTAAAAATTGTCCAACCTTAGCTAATTGTCTAAAAGAGGGTAATTATAATTTAGTGTTTGAGGCTGTTGATCGATCTACTGGTTCTGATGTGTCTCTAAGCCGACCATTCACGGTCTCTGCTTATATGGAACGTGGAAAAGCTCCATATTTGTTTGCTCCATACGATGAACAAAATTTTCCAGTAGGAACTGCTGTGACAAATTTTTCATGGCAGCTGCCAAAGATGACTGCAGAGTTTCTACAGTATAAGTTGGAAGTTATTGACATAACAGACAAAGGAATTAGTGCTAATGCTGCATTCGAATCAATGCTGCCACAGACACCTGATGGTTTGTGCGAATATACAACTGCCACATCATTTGTGTGGAATAAAGCCTTGATAGATGGCCATACTTATGCGTGGCGAGTTTCTGCGGTCAATGCAGATAAATCACCAAAGACAGGATTTGAAAATAATGGTATAAGTAAAGTCTTCTCATTCACATGTGGAAAGAAGGTCGATCCATTTGAAGAGATGATGGAGAAAGAGTCTGAAAAGATTCTTACATCAAAGAAAGTTGACGATGACCTTGATGTGCTAAAAATGGATAAGGTCGAGATGTCGTTTAAGGACATCATGGCATTCTGGGTTAAAGATAATGATGAAATCCGTAAAAAATATAGTGGCGTATCTATTGAGATACAGCCATTGGGTAAGGATAAATGGACTCCTTATAGTATTCTTTATTCAGAGTCGGGAGATGAGACATTGTCACTGCCTATTTTAGTTGATAAAGACCTTACTCATGTCGCTAGAGGACAGTATTTCATATTGGATGAAGATGGAGAGCGTATCTATGCTCCTTATTCAGATACAATTCATTTTGTAATACCTGGAGAACCATCTGATGATCCTGAATGTGGGTCTCCGTTGCCTGAATTAAGTGATTGTAGTGGAAAAAATCTTCCTGAAAAGCAAGATATACAGGAAATTTATTGTCATGGAACAAAGATTGATGTAGAATCGATTTCGTCATATTCAAAAAATAACGATTATATTGTTTTGTCAGGAAATGGATTCTTGTCATTCAAGTTTGCTAAGATATTCAAATTAAAAGTTAAGTTTGATAATATTAAGATCAACTGTGCAAAAGAGTTGATGCAGGGAAGCGTCGTTACTGTTTATGACGAGAAAAATGCGCTTAAACTTGATTTGAATGAGATCTTTGGAGGTAAGACTGTTGACGGAGACCAGAAGACAGAACAAGTAGAATCTCCAACAATTAAAACTACTCCAAGTGATACTCCAGGTGATTTCTGGAAGGATGGCTCTGATATTAAGATGAGGGGTGCAGATGGTTCTGTGATAACTGTAGGTTCTGTTACATCTGTAAGTTCATTGAGTTATGATAATAGTGAAATCAAGAGTGATAATGAGAATGGTACGGTGAGATTTACTGATGCCACAACTCCTTTCGACGATGATAAGTTAGGCTTAAAGGATGTCCTTGCTGGATACTATATTCCATTCGATGAAGGTCGCTTATATTATATTCCGTATGTGGCAGTTACACATGGTAATGTATCAAAGGTGACTGTTAGCGTATCTGATAAGTGCAAGGATGTAAAATACATTGTCAAATTAAGTCAGGATGAAGTCCTAGAATTGAATGTTGAGAATGGTAAGGTATTAGTGCCTGGAAATAACACTACTAAAAGTAGCCAGGTCTATGCAATTTCAAAGAATAGCGAAGGTAAATATGTTAATGTAGGATCTTTGTTAGTCTCTAATTTTGCAGTTGAATCTAAGACTCTGCATATAGTTCCTTTGACGGATGAGACTGTAAGTGATGCTTCTGCTTTGCAGACATATATCAACAATATCTATGCAGGTCTTGGATATGAATTCAAAGTAAGTGTAGAGAATAAACTTGTAGATGAATGGATTACAGAGAATGTACTCAAAGACGGAGGCTTGAAGATTGCTGCTGACGATCAGTCTGCTTGGACTTCTATGACAGACGAGATGAAGAAAGTCTGCAGTATATACAAGGAACACAATGAAGATAACGTCAAAGATGGTGATTTATATTTGTTCCTTGTCCCTAATGCAGAGGAGAGCAAATATAAGGGAACTGCCGGTGATTTGCCAAGAAGCCAAAGTGTAGGTTTCATCTTTACTGATAATGCAAAACCAGGTACTGCAGAGTTTAATCATACCGTGGCTCATGAGTTGGGTCATGCTTTCAATTTGCAGCATCTATTCGAGCACAGTAAGAAAATTAAGCAGGGAAGCACATCCAACTTGATGGATTACAATACTGTGACTAGCAATGATCTACTTCATTTCCAGTGGCATAATATCCACAATGAACGTATATGGGTATGGCCTGTGCTAGAAGACGATGATGATGGTTTGTATAGATCATGGGAGCATCTTGGTTACACAATAATTGAAAAACTTGAACCAAATGAATATTCCTTCATCTTAAGAGATGGAGATAAAGTACTTAGATTTGAAATCCCAAATAATGCTGTTGATTTAGGATTCTGTGATTCATATTTACATTCATTTACTATTGATGGAGAAAGATGGATTGCTTTGTTTGAAGATGTTGATAATAAACATATATTCAAGGGATTCTATAAAGATGCTGAAAAAGTTGGTGATTTTTACAGGACAAAAGGAAAGCAAAAATTCCAAATTACAGAGAAATTGGATGTAAATGGAGAGTATTATTTTGCAGTAGCTAGAACATGTCCTGCGATTGATGTATATAAATTTAGTTATGTTAGTGGTTTGAGTATTAAAAATGATATAGAACCACGATACGAAAGTGCAAAAAATAATACATTTACATCTTCATACGTCAGAACTGTTGAGAATTATCTTAATTGTTTGGCAGGAAGGAAAAAAGAGTTTTTTAAGTTTATTATAGATCATTATAATAAATCAGGAATTACAATTTCTGTTGAGGATCAGAAGAAATTATCTGATGAATTAAGCCATTTCAATAATGTCTTGATAAATGGCATTGATAATACCGATGACATTTTCACAGAGAAAATCAAATTTCATGAATTATTGAATTATGGCTATTTGGAATTAATAGCTAAATTGAATTCCCTTAGCAAGGATTTAGGTCCTGAGTCTTTATTATATTCAATAGTTGTTGATTTTGACGATCCTGCTGCTTTTGGTACTTTATTTTACTTGACTGAGGATATAAGAAAGGACAATGATTTGTTTGAGTGCATATCTCAAATACATTTGTTCTCTCATATAAAAGAGGTCTCTTCTGATGCCAATATATTTGAAAAAGCAGAGGCAGTTTTGGCTGACTTACATAATTTAGCAGGTAGTGTTGAACTTCGATTGTTGGTTTGTTTGATGAAACAATTGGAGATTCCTGAAAATGTATGGAATGCAAATAGAGTCGACTATAAGTTTAAGGATTTAGATTTAACCAGCAAGTATATAGTTGATTATTTTACAACTCAAGTAGGTGGAGGAGAATGGGTAAAACCAATTATGGATGGAGTAGCCTCACCTCTTTGCAAGTTCGCATTAATTTGTGGGGCTTGGAATTCTATAGTTGATCAATTGGTTGGCTTTGGTGAACTTGCTGCAGAAGCTACTGATGCAGATGTGGCTGAAAATCTCAAAAACTTTTTAATTAAATTATCTGACTTTAAGTTAAGTTCACTACCTTCTATTACAGATGCATTAAAGGGTCATATAGGTGTATATACAACACCTGATGGTGTGAATGTAGATATGTATAAGGCTCATTATGCTGTTGGTTATGATGTTATATTTATTGCTTCTTTTTTTGTCGGCATAGGAGAATTTAAGGCAATTGCAGCTGGAAAAGATGTTGTAGAAGTTTTGACTGCATCAGCAAAAAGTATTCCTGTAGCTATAAAATCAATACCTCCTACTCTTAAAGCATTGAGAGCTACTGGAGTTAAGTTTGTTAAAGAAATTCCAACAATTGCAGTTAAATTAGGAAATGACGGAAAGGCATTCTGTTACGATGTTTATGCCAATGTCATTCTTAAAGCAGATGAATTAGGTATAAAAGTTTCTGAAAATGCAAAAGCTTTTGCTTTTAGTAGTCTGTTAGAAAAAGAAATATTGAAATTTTCAAAAGAGGGATTAAAAATCTCAAATGCTCCTTCTGATTGGTCTAGAGTTGTTGTCGCATCTTCTAAATATACTGTCAAATCTATTGATAATAATGTAGGTTATTTGGTGATATCAAGAGATGGAGCGTGTTTGCTTAAGTCAAAATATTTAGTTGAATGTGCTAATAGTTTTTCGACTAAACTAGGAGATGATCTAGGTGTATTTATTAGGGATTTCCAAAATGCATCTGATGATATTGTTAAATTATTAAATGAAGAAACAATAGAATCTTGGCAGAAGTTGAGAAACTTGAATGCTATAGATGAGGTCAGACAGAATATAAAGGCACTTCAAACATTAGCATATAAAAAGCAAGGAACACTAAACAAAATCCTAGATCCTAAGAAAATTTATGGAGAAGCATATGTGACTAATCATTTAGCTAAATTTAATGATGGAGCAGCTTGTTTTACATTTACAGGAACAAAACAATACGGAAATCTGGGAAGAGCGGATGGATTGTTTGTCATGACTAAGTCAGAGGCAAGGGCTCTTATTAAGAAGGCAAATGGGGACATTTCTGTTTTAGAAAAAGAATTGGGAATTCCTGAAGGAATGTGGCAGAATAGATTAGATAATGGGGAACAATTCTTGTTATTTGAATTTGAAAAATCTGAGCTTAGTAATCTACGTATGCCACGAGGCTCGGAGGCTGGTGCAGATCCAAATCTTTGGATTCCTGGAGGTCATTTGCCTGGAAGTGTTGATCCTGCAACTGGCAAAGTTATTCCGGGTTATAGTGAAGCAGTTGTTGATAATTTCAAATGGGATGCAAAGTTAGAATCCCATTCGTCAATTGTCCTTGATCCAATTTCTGCTAAGTATTCAAGCAAACTTGGAAGTGATGTGCAAAAATTTGCAAATGAATATAGATTCTCATCCGCATCCGATTTGCAAATGTTGATGAAAAATGAAAATCTTGTCGAGGCATGGCAGAAGTTGAACAATTTGAATGCAATAGATGAGGTTAGACAAAATATAAAGGCACTTCAGACATTAGCATATAAAAAGCAAGGAAAATTAGACCTGATGCTTGATCCTAAGTTTATCTATGGAGACGCGTATGTTGCTAAACATTTAGCTAAGTTTGATGATGGAGCTGCATGTTTTACATTTACAGGAACAAAACAATACGGAACTCTGGGAAGAGCGGATGGATTGTTTGTCATGACTAAGTCAGAAGCAAGGGCTCTCATGAAGAAGGCTAATGGGGATATTTCTGTTTTTGAAAAAGAATTGGGAATTCCTGAAGAAATGTGGAAGCAAAAATTAGTTAGAGGGGAACAATTCTTGTTATTTGAATTTGAAAAATCTGAGCTTAGTAATCTACGTATGCCACGAGGCTCGGAGGCCGGTGCAGATCCAGATCTCTGGATTACTGGAGGCCATTTGCCTGGAAGTGTTGATCCTGCAACTGGTAAAGTTATTCCGGGTTATAATGAAGCAGTTGTTGATAATTTCAAATGGGACGCAAAGTTAGAATCACATTCGTCAATTGTCATTGATCCAATTTCTGCTAAGTATTCAAGCAAACTTGGAAGTGACGTACAAAAATTTGCAAATGAGTATAGATTCTCATCCGCATCCGATTTGGAAATGTTGATGAATAATGAAACTCTTGTCGAGGCATGGCAGAAGTTGAACAATTTGAATGCTATAGATGAGGTTAGACAGAATATAAAAGCACTACAAACATTAGCATATAAAAAGCAAGGAAAATTAGACCTGATGCTTGATCCTAAGGTTATCTATGGAGATGCATATGTTGCTAAACATTTAGCTAAGTTTGATGATGGAGCTGCATGTTTTACATTTACAGGAGCAAAACAATATGGAACTCTGGGAAGAGCGGATGGATTGTTTGTCTTGACTAAGTCAGAGGCAAGGGCTCTTATGAAGAAGGCAAATGGGGACATTTCTGTTTTTGAAAAAGAATTGGGAATTCCTGAAGGAATGTGGAAGAAAAGATTAAAGGATGGGGAACAATTCTTGTTATTTGAATTTGAAAAATCTGAGCTTAGTAATCTACGTATGGCACGAGGCTCGGAGGCCGGTGCTGATCCAAATCTCTGGATTACTGGAGGTCATTTGCCTGGAAGTGTTGATCCTGCAACTGGTAAAGTTATTCCGGGTTATAATGAAGCAATTGTAGATAATTTCAAATGGGATGCAAATCTGGAAAAACATTCATCTGTTGTCATTGATCCACTTACTAAAAAGTGATCTAAGTCAGATTCAATGGATTTTTGATGGACAAAAGACGACTCAAGGTATAGTTACTGATGCTATCAAAAATGAACTTAAAAATTGGGATGTGTCTAGTATTGTCAAAAAAAATGGAAATGTAGAGGATGAAAAGAAAATTTTATAAATTTGTTTTTAACTCCGAGAATTGAGGAAATATTTAAGGTCTATTAAGAATGAAACTATTAATTAAAAAAAATAAGGTATCTGATTTTTGTATATACCGAAACAATGAAGTTACTGTCGTTGATGGTGTATTGACGATAGGAGAAAAATCGTATTCACACAATGAAAATGAATGTGTGTTTTCAGAAAGCGGTGTGCTTTCCATCTTTATGTTCAACGGGAACTCGTTTGTGAAAAAATGTGAGTGGAGTATCTCATATTTTTTTGATTCATCATTATAGGTGATAAAGTATATGCTTATTCAAGAGAAACTGAAGAATTTTTGTTTTTTTAATTAAGATTATGAATAAAGAAAGATTGTCAGAATGGAAGTCAGATAAAGACTACGAAAAAATAGTGTCAATAATAAAAAATGGCAGATTAGATGATTTTGTTGCAGGTAGAGTTCTAAAACAGGGAGGTTATACTCAATCTCCAGCTGATGACATTACTGATGCGGGAATTGTCCTTATGTTTTTAGATGCAATAATGACAGAAGGATATATAACAAATCAGGAGATAAATGATGCTTTGTCTAAACTTGAAATTTGTACTTTA
>Ga0255059_10000025_pt1 | contig 23988 bp, 53 predicted proteins | sample 176RNAGHGlowgp2_FD_183551 | JGI IMG/M metagenome (GOLD analysis project Ga0255059, IMG submission 183551) | Metatranscriptome of sheep rumen microbial communities from Palmerston North, Manawatu-Wanganui, New Zealand - 1766 RNA GHGlow gp2... | ecosystem: Host-associated > Mammals > Digestive...
AAGTTGTACTGATGAGATAGCTAATTAAATTAAATAAATATGTATAGAAAGAAAAAGAAACCTAAACCTACTCCTCCAGATCAAGATCGAGAAATATCAGTTGACACTGTATTTCGTAAAGATTATTTTATGAGGAAATCATGTTATACAGTTATCGGAGATGAGTTTTTCTCTATTGACATTTAAACATTTAAAATAATTTCAAATCATTTAAAATCATTTAAAGCTATGGAAGAAAGAACATTAAGACAAATTTTGAATTTTCTTTAACACAATCCAGAAAAGTATTTGGATTCACCAGTAGTTGAGGTTCACATCACATTGAATGTTGATGGTGAACATTGGTCCTACAATTATCCTAAAAAGGAAGAAACTGTTGAAGAAACTAAAGGTTAAAGTTTAATTTAAACAAATTTAAAACTAATTAATCATGGTAACAAAATCAGAATTTCAGCATGATTTTGAAATTATTCAAAGCATGCTTAACAAGTACTCTAACAATGTAATCTGGGAAGGTCAAGAAGGACAACCAGAACACTTTGACAATCAACTCAAACTAGCAAAGATTATCTTTCTCGATATCAGAGCTGGTTTATTCCATCTGCAAGAAGCATTCAGAATGGGAACTCAAGAGGATGTCATTAAATTCAAACCTGAAGAATTTAAAGATATTCAGAGTTTAGCTGATGTCAATATCGGAGATTTCATTAGGTGTAAACAGTGTATTGACTTGGCAGGAAGAGTAACCTCTATGGATAGGGATTACATTCATTATAAATCAGAAATGGATGGATTGGATCAACCTATTCATAATAGCAATATTACTCATTTTCAAATTAGATCTAATCAATCCTAGATTATGCATCAATGTGATTACTGCTGTTGGTATTATGCACCTCGTGGATGTGAATGTCCATATCCAATGAAAGATCAAGCATGTGCTAAAGCAGCTAAACTTAAAGAAGAAAATGAAAAGGTTATATCAAAAATTCACTAAATCTTGTAGTGATTTTTAATTTTTCTCCTAATTTCAGACGGACACCCCTTCGTCTGTAAAATTATAAAATTCAATAGTATGGAGCCGAGATTAGTAGAATATTATTGCTGTAGATCTTCTACTAATTATGAATTACTTGATTATTTTCTTCATGACTTGAATTTGTATTATATTATGATACCATGTACATTTGTGTATAATGGTAAGAAATACAGAGGTCATGTTTATGAGGATGATTATCGAGTTTTCGTAAGTAGTAGAAAGAAAGATGGACCTCATCATCTTGAGTGTACTATGCGAAGGAATAAGTATACTGGTATTGTTGAAGGAATGCGAAGATTACAAATAAAATTTAGTATTCCGATAGAATATAAGTCTACTTATGATAAACTCAAAGAAGAGATCAAAGAAAAGAATGCTATTCGTAAACGATATAGAAAAATCATTGGAGACGATGTTGTTTATGATTGGTTGATTGATCGATTCTACAAAGCTAACAGGACTGCTGAAGATCTTAAAATTATTTGGGAAGACTTGCAGTCATTTAGAAAGTCTTATCCTAATGTACCTTTCAGTTGGATTATTAGAAAGTATGATAAAGAAGGTTATGATATCAAGAATCATGTCAAAGTATTAGACTATTGTGAACGTAATAAATTATAGTAAAAATGTCAAATATGAGTTATTGTCGATTTGAAAATACCCATGAGGATTTCGTCGACTGCCTTGATGCCTTGAATGAAATTTCAAGCTTGAACAATCTCAGTGAAAATGAGCAGAGTGCTGCATTGAAAATGTATAAAGTAGCTCAACAGTACATTGAGAGGTATGAAGAATTAAATCCAGAAGTATGTCAAGATTGAATGTGAATGCCATTCGAACTAAGATGGCTAGTGAAGAATTTGCTAAATTATTCTTATCGCAATTCTATCCAACTCATATGGATTTAATTGATGATCTTGAATTTGAGGATGTAACTTATCCTAACTTACTCAATGAACAGGTAACTATCAATTGTTATAATAAATTAGAGCAAGCTGTAATTAAAATCAAATTTGATTCAAACAATGATACGATACTTGTCGAACCAGCATTATCTAGATTAACTAGATTCTATATGCCTTTTGTATTTGCTGAAGATGAATTTTAAATTAAATTAAAATGGATATTTCAAAATATTATTCAATTGAATACCATAATCAAGAAGGAGAGTTAAATAGCACTCGAATTCCTGCTGAAATTGGACTGCCATATCTATTAGAACGTATCAAAGAGATTAAAGATATTGGTGCATCCGATATCGCGGTTAAGTATATTAATTCAATGACTATCTCCGAGATAGTGATCAATACCAACATCCAAGTAAGGAATGGAATCGTAGATCTCACTGGAAAAGAATTCCAAGGTAGATTTGGTCACGATGCGATTGATGCTATCATCGGACCTGGAAAGTACAGACTTCCATTCAAAGTTTATCATCACAATAAAGAAACTGATACTAGTACTCAATCAACTGAGAATATTGCAGTAGAAGTTCTTGCAGTATTCTATGAGCATGGTCAGAATATCGTAGTAACCGATGGTGAACGTGACTTCTTCTATATCTTCTACTACAATGGTGCAGAACAAAGATTCAAACCTAATTGGGATTATACTGACGAAACTGAAAAGGTATTTGAATGGATTAACATTGAATTAGAAGATCAAACTCCCAGCTAATTATGGATGAACTTACTGTTAGTCAATTACAAGGTACGAAGGTATCTCAAGTATTAATATCCGATGGTGATATGGAACTTGTTTTCAATATCACTTTAGGATGGAATAGTAATCTCATTGAGTATCAGATTAATTATAAAGGAGTTACTAGAGTCACTGCGAATAATCTTTCTGCAGCAGTATTACACTACAATTATGTTAAACATAAATATGTAAAATAAGCTTATGAAAGAATTAACAATTGAAGATCTTTTGAAGTTTAAACATGAAGAAGTAATTGCATCAAGACCTGGAGTCAAATTGATTTTAGTTACTGAGATTCTTAACGATGGGCTATGGCATCATTATATAGTTTATACTGGAAATGGTTCAATTATTCATAATGATATTCATTGTGCTATTCGTACATTCAATCAAAATATAAGAAAATTATGAGCCTTTAAAGAAGGCTTAAACCCTTAAACTTGTAAATACAAGAAATTGTTTTCACTTAAAAGTTGAGCTCGACACATATTAGAGCATTAGGCATGAGATGGTTTATAAAACAACCAAAAAGAATTGAGCTACAACAAAGAGCTCTAGAGACCGCATTAAAGATTTATAACAGAGATCCTAAATTACATAAGGATACGATGTTTTGTCCATATTGTGGTCAGCCATTGATTAAAAATGGCAAACAAGCAAGATTACAGACATTATGTGAACATGTTTCAGGAGATGGTTCTTATGCATCTCTAAAGGATGTTTATGTTTGTAGTGCTGAAGGACTGTTTGATGGACAATACCTTCTTGAAGGTGATCCAGAAAGTCAGATCGGATGTAAATATGGAATTCTTCATTGTTGGAATGGAGGTTTCGAAGCTGGTGGAAGCTACACTAGCGATTTCCATAAGAAGTTATGGGATATGGAGAAAGAATCATTTATCAATTACAGAGTCATCAGTCAATATCTTCATGAAGATTATCAGTATGACTTTAAGTCAGCACTTAATACTTTTGACTGTTGTAGTGAGGTCTACATATATCATAAAGGATTGAGAGATAAACGATATCTTCCAGCTTGGTTAACTTTCAATCAAATTCAGCTTACCATTGATTATTCATATGAAGCTGATAATTTTGGAAGAGTAACTAAGACTTGGATTAAACTTGGATTTCTCAAGAAAGATGATAATGGTAATCGTGGATTCTGTATTATTGGAAATTGGCCATGGCATACATGGAGTTTCTTGAATAGAGAATTTAAAAGAGATATGAAGGTAGTTAAAAAGCAGAAAGCTAAAAATGTAGATCACATGAAAGCTTTATTGAAAGCTTTTGAACCTTCTTTCAATCAATCTTGGATTTACCGATTGCATCATAAATGGATTTGCTTCACTCATCTGAAACTGTATAAGTCTTTGCTTAAACATTATAAAGTAGAAGATTTATCATTAGATACAGTCCACAAACTCCATCAAACTTATGGATATTAACAACAATTATCAAATAGGGTCTACGAAGTGGACTCCATGTTTAACTAACTTAATTAATAATTTAAAAGTTGTGCCCGTCACGTATTAGGGTAAACTGACATGCGTAAAGCTGTTCTATCAAAACCTCAAGGCCAGAAAATGAGAGAGAATCTGGTCGCATTGATCGACTCACTAAATCCAGTCGTAGCTTCAAATCTCTTTAATGAATTCGTATCTAATACGACTAGGGATGCCGTTATGGTTCCATGCAGTAGTTTTGGAAATTGTACTCCGGAGCTGACTGTAGCTGGAATGGTCTTCAAGCTGATCATTGAAGAAGGTGGTACTTCAGGATCATTTGATTCTGATGCTATTAAAGACATCAAAGAATACTGCAAAGTATACTTTGAACATTATGCTCTCGAGTGGTTCTACTTTGTAGTAAATTATCGAGATAAAGCAGTACTATCCTCTGAGTTGGCTTGGAATAAAATTGTTCAACCAATCCTCAGAGATAAGATCACATTCCATGATCGTACTAAATTGCAGAAAGGTGATACTTCTGAGGTAGTTCAAGAAGGAGGTCAAAATGGCAGTAGTGATTGATAATAAAATCAATGTTACTGCTCTAGCCTCAAGTGCCCTAGGTGGAAAGATTCTTCATAGAAATCAATGGTTAGCTCCAGAAATTTCTTTGGAAGAAGGAATTGAACTTGCAAATGAACATCTGAAGAATAAATATATAATTCGTAAAAATCAAATCTATTACAATCTTAGATTAGTACTTAATGATGATCAGTACGGAAGTCAAAAGGTTGAGTGTGATAAGATTTTGGACTGGCAGGATGGATTCGAGAAAATTACATCTGAAGGTACTAAGTTAGAGTTTTAAGTTGATCCTCCCTTGGATAATTTTCTGAGGGAGGATTTAATTTTTATTTAAATTTAATATTATGTCAAATAGATATCAAAAATGCAAATATAATAGAGTTAGCAATGATAATCCAAGAGAATTAATTGAATCTTGGTTATATTCACATTACCAAAGTGATACGGATATTTTAACTATAGTAGATGATCTTGGAGAAGCTCCACACTTGTGTTTTAAAACATCTGACACTAGTTTAATTGATGCTATAGTTACTTTATCCAAACTACAAGGGATTGATATTGCTGAAAGTGAATTTAATAATCTTACAGGTTTTATTAAGATTAATGAAATCAAATTCAGAGAAATAGAAAAATTTAATGATTCAAATTCATTAATATTCATGGCAGTTAAATTTACTGGTGATGAAACCTACCAACAGTTAACTAATTTCTTTAGTAATGAATTAGGAATTTCTAAAGGAAAGAATGTAATTGGAGTATATCACTTAAGTGATAATGTATATGGAGATCAAGGAAGATCAGATTATTTAATTGAATTCGATAATCCAGAGATTCAATTTAATCCAATGCAAAGATTAACTTATGGTAAGGATATCAAATGGACTTCAGACTTTATAACTAATTTTGAAAAAGATTATAAGTCATGACACCATTCAACTTAGATAAATATAATGACCAAGCAGTATGTACAAAAACTGAGATGGATGTTGAAATCGTAAGGACAGATATTAAGTCCACATATTGTATTATCGGAATAATTCAATGTCCAGATGGAACTCAGATTGTAGACTGCTTTGATAAATTTGGTATTAGTGCTTCATTGTTTGATAACAATTTGTACTTTAAACCAAAAGTCTATAAAGGAACTCTCAAGGTATATCTTAATAATGGTATACTTAACTATAACTTAATTATAGATGGAGTAAAAAATGATGAAGTATTAATAGTAGGAGATCCAATAGAAGAGTTCCAAATTGTATTTGAATCAGCTAGTGAAATTGAAGCAGTTAGGTCAATGTTAATGATGAAAGATATAGACTTAGAATCTGAACATGAGATTGAACCTATAACTGAAGAAGTTCCAGCTAGCGAATCAAAAGCAAAGTACCCACCAATAGAACTCAAGGTAGATACTAGTGGTTCTACCAAAGCAGTAAAGGTTAACCGAGTTGATGAAAGAGGTCATATCGAAATGATTTTTGAATCACTTAGTAAAGCTGCTAAGTTCGTTGAGATGAATCAAGTAACCTTCAAGAAGAAGGTAATGAAACATGAAAAGTTCTCTGATGGATTCTATTATATCATGGAACCTGATATGGAAGATTTCTTATTAGATTTAGCTGAGAAAACTAATGGCAAAGAAAGTAAATGATCTCATAGATAAAATATTTTCTGAATACATTGAACGAAAGAAAAAAGAAGATGGTTTCTCTGAAGAATTCGAACCTTTGGTTAAGGAAATATTTACTGACGGATTTAAAGCTCACTACCGTTATACTAAAATGATTATTGGTAGAGATAAACATAAATCCCGTGGAAGATCTAATAAGAGAAGTACGTACGTTAAAAATTGGTTTAACTTTACTTAAAAAATAATATTATGGCAAAGACTAAAGATGAATTAATTAAGAGAGGTAAAGAATTAGGACTTAATCTTAAGAAGACGATGTCAAACTATGAATTAGAGCATCGTATTAAGGAAGCTGAGGAAGCTCAGAAGAGTCCTAAGTCCGAAGAGAAGAAATCACCTAAGAAGGCTACGGGTGGAGAATACTAATGAATACCTGCGTACGTGAAATAAGGTATTATGTTATGAATGATCCAAGACCATTAAAGTATATGTTTCATAATCCGAGTGAGGATAAACGTAGACTATCAAGGATCATTGGTGATATGATACCCTATCGTATTGGTATTGAATTTGAATTGTTTGGAACCTTAGCAAACTTACTTCCAAAGAATACAACCTCAAGTAGCGATAAAGCTAAAGCTCTTAAAGAGAAATTTAATTTATTTGACTATTCTGAAGATACATATAGCTGGAGCGACTCCAAAGAAGATGGTGGAAGTTTAAATGAAATTCGAGTATCTATTAAAGGTTCCAAGCAGTTAAACTCTCTATGGAATGTCTTAGCTGCTATGAATGAAAACTGTAAGATTCCTGCTGAAAATGGAGGTATCCATATTCATATTGACTTCAATGACTCTATTAAAAAGTATGGAGATGATAAAGCTAGGGAACTTGCTAATAATTATTTCAATCAAAAAGAAGTATTAGATGAAGTTCTTAACATTTTTGGAGGATATAAAGGATCTTATAATAAAAGAGGTAGCAAGATTCAATCTAAAGGTGGTTGGATTAACATATCGTCTAAGAATTCGGTTGAATTTAGAATCGGAAGATTGACATATGATTATAAAACTATTATCAGATGGATTGTAAGCTTATCTAAATTAGTAGCTAAAGTAAATTACTTACTGGCTCATGATATTAAAGTACCTAAGCTAGAAAAGAAATATAAAGAGGAGGCTACTTATCATCTGTCAATTGACCCAGATGGCTTGATCTCAGTCAATGATGATAATAATGTCGCTCTTTACACAACTGCAATCAATAATCATCTGACTACGTTAGCTGCTGCTTCTACTGCTGCAACAACTGCAGGAAATGGCAACTGGCAAGTTTATGATCGGATTTTGGATGCAATTGATTCCCTCAATAATTCTGAATACAATAGCACTCAAAGGTGGAGGATGTTGAATGAGATCGCGACTCAAGCAAATATCCGTGCCGCTGAGGCAGCTAACTACACTTCAAACCGAGGTGATTATGGTTCAGCATTTTGAGGTATAGGACCATCATGAACTATCACAGGACTCAATTATAGTTGATGGTTCGTGAACTCTTAAATATTGAGATACGGGAGTTTATATTGTACTCGATGTGCAGATAAGTTCGAAATTAGATGCATTGAACAGTATTTTACTACAAATGTTCTAAGATGGTCGGATATGTAGTAATTAATGTATGGGTAGGGTAATTCGGTAGTTTGATTTGTTAGTGAAGCTCAGCTATCGGAGATCCCTACCTATGCAGGATTTTAATTTTAAATTAATTTAAAAAAATGGAAGATACAATTGCTATTCACAAATGTTGTTATATTTGTGAACATTTACATACATAAACATGTCCAATAAATGAATTACTTGAAATAGCAAAGAAACATAATGAATTAGAGTTATTTCATGCAAGTAATCAATTTCAAATTAGTTGTTTAGGATTTTCTTTACATGAATCATTAAAATATTTAAATGTAGAAAGATTCAAAACTAAATAATCATGGAAGATAAAATAACAATTAATAAATGTTGTGCAATTTGTCAACATTTAGATGAACCAGTAGAACCATCGAAAGAAGTATGTCCATTATCAAAAGTAATAATTTCTGCAAGAGAGATGGATGATTATTCATTTGATAACGTGGCAATGTATCAAGTATCTTGTGATAAATTTGAATTAAATAAATTTATTTCTGGATCCAAACCTAGAAGTAAACAAGATGGTTTTCAAGTACCAAAAAATTTTGAATCTCAAAACTCAAATAATGATCTAGGAGGAGCGGATTCATCAGTACTTTAATTATGAAAAAATATATTCCTATACTTGATGGTTTGGGCATCGATAGTAATGATTTGGCTGATGTATTAATTAAATATTTTGAATTCCCTAAAGATTTCAGATATTTAGATATAGATAATAATACATTGGTAAGAACATCATCAGTTTATCATAATCAAGTTAAAACTGAAATATTAGAGACTGATGAGAATCGAGTTGAACTAGCTAAAGCTTTAAAATTGATTATTGACAACTTTAAAAATTATGGAGATTAATAATGTGTAAATTTTGTGAAAAGTCAGGAACTAAATTGATGGACTTATTAGTTGATCAAGATGGTTTTATGGCATGCCTTGGACCTATAGGTCCTATCGGAAAAAGAAAATATCCAGATATGACTGGTGAGTTACATCTTAACTATAATGGATTTTGTACATCAATTCCAATTAAGTACTGTCCAGTATGTGGAAAGGAGATTAATTTATGTATAATGTAGCAAAATTATTGCAGACTGCAGTTAATATAGCAATCTATGAGCCTAATCAGTGGGAAACTGTTCAAGGAGAAGTTCATCCATTAAAAGATACTGAATTTTGTTTATCTGAACGAACTGTTGCTAAACTTCATAGGAAGGATGTTGATATTCCTAAAGCCTTCGATGAATGCTATAACAATGGATATTTCAAAGTTCCAGGATTAAAAACTGAAATTGAAATACTCCAAGATTATGGTAATAATGAAGGTCCCACTCCAGAAGGATATTTCGAACTGTGGGAATGTTATACTACTCCATTAGTAGCACCTTCGATTTGTTGGTATGATGGATTCCTCAGTTTGATTGGACTCCAGATGAATGAAGTTAAGCTATATAAGTTACTTCCTCATAAAAGGATTCTTTATGATGATATTAGATCTAAGAGACCATTTAATATCAAGTATTTAGTTGAACAAAATAACTTGAGTCTTGAGTCTAAAATCATTATGAGGATTTATCTCCATCATAAAGTAGAAGAGTCCGAGGTAATAGATTATGAATATCCATATGTTTATGGAGATATAATGAATCATCATGTATTTAATCTCATGATGAATAATTATATTCAGACTAATCTATATGCTCAACCAGAAAAATATAAGAAAGCAAAATCGATTTATATTGATGAGCTTACTCTTATCCATTGGAGATTCTCATATGATGGTAATACGAATGTATGGTCAAAAGATCAAGTTAGATTTGAAATCGATATACCAGGATACTGGAGACTTGCTCAAGACTCAGTTCGTACTTATTCTAGAGAAGATGATGTCTATGTTTGGTATAAGTATGAAGTAGATGCTCTTCTGCATGGAGGACATTTTGAATTTTCTGAAGAAGAAAATGATTGGGTGTTAGTTCATGAGAATAAAGAAGAGCTCGCTAAGAAATATGAAGATGAAGATGATGTTCAAATAATTTAATAATATGATTACTGTAGGAGATAAAGTAACTTTTGATACTAAAGATTTCGAACAAGCGATGTATGATATCGCTTATAAGGATAAGATCTTGGCAGTAACTACTATTAAGAAATTATTTAATAGTGGTTTAAAAGAAGCTAATGATTATATGAACCAAATCGTAATAAATGTGTGTAAATGACTGACGAACAAATAAGTCTATTTGTATTTGAAATCGAAGGTACAATTGGTACTTCTCCTCATTCAAGAGATGCTCTTGCTGAAATAATTAAGAAATCTACTTTGGCTGAGGAAGAGGCTATTAAAAAGAAATTTTTAGATCAATATAAGAAAGTTCAGGGACAGATTAATCCAGCTTTAAGTATAGGAAAGTCTTATCTAGCTTATCTCTATAAAATCTATTATGATATCTTCGGTGAAGAATTAAATGTAGAAAAGGTATGTTAAATGAAGCATTAAAATTTATAGAATGTGATCTCCCATTGGATTATAATAGTATTAATCAATTAGCTAAATATTCGGATTATCATTTCGTTTTATTAAAAGAGCCATATGAGGAGGTTGATATGGATAAACCTTGGATTAAGAAAAAAGCTTATAAGTATATAACTACTATTTTGAATATTCATCCAAATGTAGTTACTCTTGGACATGACTTTTTTAGAGTTAATCATGATGTAATTATTGCTGGTTATATTCCAATTAAATTTGAATTTCCAGTTGATGACAAAGTATCAGTACAAATTTAATCATGACTAAGGAAGAAATTTATGAGAAAAGAAGTTGTGCATTTTGTGGATGGTTAACTTCTGCATTAGATTGGTGGTGTACAAATAAGAAAGCTGCTAAGTTGAGAGGAACTACAATTCCTGGTACTCATCATTGTCCTTATTGGAAACCTGATAAGAAATATATTAATCAGGAATTGTATAGACCACATAAATGGAATCTATATGAAAATGGAGAATTCATTGAAATGTTCTTCTCTCATAAGCAAGCTAAGAAAGCTAAATACTTTAAGACTAAAGAAGTATATAAAAATATGTTGGACTTAACCTATGAACTTAAAAAGGTTGATTAATTATGACTGAAGAAGAATTCCGAAAACTGCCGAGTTGCATTCGGTATAAAAATCCAGGTAAAGATTGTTCTAAGCTTAATGATGATGACTGGGATGAATTAGAAGATTGTTGTGAAAGGTGTTTAGGATTCAAATATTTTTATATTAAATATTATTCTGGAGCAATGAATGAATCTTATGAAGAAATACTTAGTAAAATGGAATAGTTATGGAATCATTTGAAGAAAGACTGTATAAGCATTATATCTATACAGATACATTACGAAATATCGCAGTAGATATTGTATCAGAAGTCAATAATAATTTTGGAAAGATAGTTCTTGAAAGAGATCAATATATTAATGGTAAATATTTGACACTTGAAATTCTTGATATGGATCTAGAAGATGAGATCAAGGAATTTATTGAGAATATGATTACTATTACTGATCCAAATTATTATACTTTAGAATATTCTTTTGAAGATAAGAAAGTAAAAATTAATTTAAAGATATAATATGGACAATAAAGAAAAAGCTGGTGAGATAGCAGCTGAAACATTAAAAGAGAATCATCCTTACACTAGTAGTTTCATTTATACTGGAGCATTGAAGATGGCAGAATTTAAAGATAACTTATTTAAGCAAATCCTTAATAGTGTCAATCATTATGCTTTCAGTGACTTTGAGGAAATGAAGAAATGGATTCTGGAGAGGATTGATAAAAATGAAGTTTGATTATAAAAATAATTTATAAATAATATTCTTAATATGAAATCAGGAATAGAATTGATTGCTGAAGAAAGGCAGAGGCAAATTGAAAAAGAAGGTTGGACTCTGGAGCATGACATTTTTGAACATCGACATGGACAGCTTGTCGATGCTGCTGTTTCATATGCTTTAACAGAAGAAGAAAGAAAGAAACTGTGTCATTTAGTTAAGGTAGATGAAGATGTGCCACCAACATGGCCTTTTGAAAAAGAGCATTGGAAACCTTGTCCTCATGATAGAATCAAAGAACTTGTCAAAGCAGGTGCTCTTATTGCAGCAGAAATTGACAGACTTAAAAATGAGAAAGTAATCTGTCCAAAGTGTTTGAAACCTGTTGGTGACTGCGAACAATATCCATTCTATCATAATAGGATTAGGTATATATGTCCTCATTGCAAATACGATGGAGATAGTATTGAATTTGAAACAGTTTATTCAACACATCCAATACACAATATAAACAAAGATGAATAAAAATGGAAAAATAAAGAATTATAAAAGAATGAAGTGTAATTATGGTAGTTGATTCAAAATGGTGGACATTAAAACCTGGAGCTCCGATTACATTTTGTGAACATATAACTGAAGAGGATTGCGAAGAGACTGTCAATGGAGTAACCTATCTTAGAAAAAGAGTGGATAAAGTTGCTCGAACATATTGTTTCTGGCCTGGAGTAAGATATATTGACGACTGGATTGCTCATACTGGGACTCTTGAAGAATCTTGGGAATATAGAAATCAATTTTGGAAAGATAAATCTCCAGAAGAGTTTTATGTTGAAATATCTCATCCAGTTGCTAATAAGAAAATTGAATTGAGTCATAATATGATTCAAGGAGATAAAATAGTATTTAATGAAACTTATTGGTTAGAAATAGGTCATAGTAGTAAATAATCTTCCTAAATAAAATTAATTATGTCAATATTTTTTGATAAGAAACCTAAAGTAGGTAACGTATCATTAGTTGGAATTCTTGAAACTGAATTTCCATTAAGTCACGGAAATTATTTCGGACTAATGATCAATAATAAATCTATTCCAGTTGCTAATATGAATTTTGAAAATTTTGAAGAAGCTATAAAAAGATTTAATATAGAAACTTTGAAATTTGAATTACATGAATTTACTGGTTCAAAATGTATAACTATAATGGATGAAAGAATTCCTCAAGATTGGTATCATCTATGGACTATGGGATATGCTAATGGTGGGTTAAATGAACTTGAATTTGAACGAGTCAATCTTAGTATAGGTGAGCGATTTGGTGGTAAGGTAATTACAGTTAGTAGTAATTTATTAAATAATTGTTTAAAAGATCTTGCATCAAGAGCAAAGGTAGAGGCTATTAAATTTTATTTTAATTTAATGGGAAATACTGTAAGTTTAAGAGATGCCAGTGAATATATTAATAATTTACTAAATTCTTAATTTAAATTTTATATTATGAAAAAATATAACTATATTGGAATAACTAAAAAAGGTTTCACTTTATTACAATCATTAGCTGAATTTTCTGTATTAAAACATAATATTGATTCAATAGAAGCATCTGATTTTATAATGGTATCTCAAGGTTGGGGTGGGGTAACTGATAATATGGATGATATCCGATTGAGATATAATCTTAAAACAACTTCTAATGAATTAGAATTACCAAAAGTACTCGATTTTTATAACACTGATCATGACTGTGGTAGATCATCTAGTAATTATGTTCATGTAACTGGAATAATTGAGTTAGTATCTAAAAAATATGTATGTATCTATCAAGATAAAGAAAACTCAAATGATAAAGAATTATTAAATAGTATCTATGATAAAATTTGGAAATATTCTGACGATCAAATTGATGTGATATTAAATAAACAAGAATTTAAGCAATACATATTAAGTCATACAGTTGAAGAATCATTGAGGAAAATAGGTAATATGATGTATGGATCAGGTCTTTGTACTGGATTAAGATTAATGAAAGTTAATCTACATGACATATTAGATATAGATATTGAAAATAAATTAATTCATTGGAAAGATAAAAACTTAAATACAGATAATGGATAATTCAAAAGAATACATTGTAGCAGCTGCATATAAGTTACTTCCTATGCATGATAATTTTCCACTAGTTAGAAAATTAATTTTCAAACATCCATCTATTAGAAAGACTGGGGAAATCGGTGGGAATAAATATGATGATATTTATTCAATTCGAATAGGTAGACATCATGCTGAGATACTTCACTTGTATGGTGATATCGTTGATCATTTGACTGATGGATTTTATACTTCATGGGGTCGATGGGTTGATAGATATCAGGCTGCAAGGATTGCTATTAACTGTGGTCAGTGCAAAGAAAATGAATTGATCATGGGAGATAGGCTCGACAGTAGTGACATTTTCAAATAGTTTAAAATAGTTTAAAAAGTTTAAAGTATCATGGGTTACATTTATAATCATTTCAATTTTGACCAATTAGAAACTTTATCACAAGAACAATTACAAATCTTTTGGGAAGCCATGGATTGTAATTTTCAAGGTAAAGACTATAGTTGGGGAGATTGGGAAAAACTTTTTACTGATTTAATTTGGGCAGATGGATACAGTTTATTTCAAACTAATCATCTAAACATATTAGATCAAATCTGCGACACGAAAGAACATGCAGATATATTCTTTAGATGTTATCCTTCACCACAACATTTTGAGGATAGTAGTTATTATATTTCACATAATGTGGAAGATTCTCTGGATCCTCAAATTCGAATGAGAGGTTTGGATAATTGGTTGTTACTTAAACAGAAGTTGAATGAAGTTGTATCAAAATACTATAGAGCTAAGACTTGGGGTAAACAAAAAGTTCCAGCTAAAGTATTTAAAGATAATTTCAAGTGCATTGAACTTACTGAAGAACAAAAATCCAAGACTAAGTTTAATCTTGATGAACTGGATTCAATTATTAAGAATCGATCAGTTTATGTTAATGATCAATTAATAGGTCATGCTAAAGAAATTGGAAGCTCATACCTTCCTGTTGGTGAGGAGCAACATTATGATGATGAGGATATGATGTATTTTTATCATGACATTAATGTTGGATTCTTTGTAATTAAGTTATATGAACCTATAGATCAATTAGTCAAGAAACTCAAAGATACTATTAAAGATCAGATGTTTATAAAACTTACTACTCATAAAGAAGGTAATAATTATTTCGTTCCGAGAAATTCAAAAGTAATTCTTTATATGGCTTCTGCAGCTAATAAGGATGGACTGTACATCAAAGATCTCAGTCAACTTAAGATTGATGGAGATAAGATTTTTATTGCATCTAAGAAAGAACCTAAAACCTACACTAAAGAATATGTCCCATATCACAAACCCTCCAGACCTGGACGTTACTTCACGTCTTATTGATTACTATGAAGAGCGATTTGGAGATTTAATTCTCAAGTCATCCTTCACAGTTGATTTAATGAAAGATGGATTTGTACTGCCAAATGGAACTATTGTCAAAACAGGTCAATGGTGCCATAATCATATCGCTTATCAATATATTGAAAAATATACTAATGAGCGTAATGAAAAACTTCGTAAAACTAAATCAGCTATAGAAAGATTAGAGTCTCAAGGAGAACTAAATGAACAAGATCAATATTTCTTAAATAAACTAAAAACTGATTTAGCTGTAATAGAATCTACTCAAAATTATCTAGAATTATTTAATCAAGTCAGTAAATCAAAAGGAATTGATCCTGCTGAATTTGTTGTAATATATTTTGGATTTTTGGGAATATCAGATCATTATTTGATCTATAATAAACGAAATGTTAATTCAACTCAAATTCGCAAAGTCGGATGTGATTATGATTATGAAGGTGAATCAAGAATAATAATTAATAAATAATATTATGATACAATTCGTGCCAAGTTATAGACCCATGACTATGTCAGTTGACTTGATGGGTGCACTCGCAGATAATATAGCAAGAGGTGTCAGAAAAGGTTGGGTAGGCTCTTATGCTTGGGATTATCTTATTAATGAAGAAGTCGTTGGCAGTAAAAGAGAATTTACTAGTATATTCAAATTATATGATACCTTTGAAGAAGCTCAAGATGCTATAAATAAAGTCGAATTTAAATTTACTCATGATACTATTGTCGGTAAATCAACCTATAAGGTTGGAATTGAGATAGTAGAAACTCGTGATGTTAAAAAGCATAAGAATGGCTTCGCTCCATGGCTTATTATGCACAATACTAAAAAGAAAATGTACTGGGTATGCCATGAAGATTATGACTGGTTTGTTACTAAAGTCCTTGCTGAAAGAGTCGAAAGATTTGATTCATTAAGAGATGCTAAAGGTAAACCTACATATGGTAGACCTCTTTATGAATACATTAAATCTTCCAGATTCAAATCATTGGAAAAATATGATCTTAATAAAGCTAATAAAGAAAATCTTCGTAGACTTAGATTAATTAAAGATCTTCCTGGAATTACATCAGTATTTAAAGAAGAGAATTTACAAGTTCCGTCTATTGAACAATTAAGTGAACCAACTATGCATCTGATGAGTTATATTAAACCTTCAGATTTTAATCAGCTTGACTGGGATAATAGACAAAATCATACTGGTTTAGCATTCAATATTAGTACTGGTGAGATAAATGATGGTAAAGGACTTATTCCAGTGAATGAGGATAAACCAATACTTGTTATGGCTTGTGGTTGGTTTAGATTTACTCCTTGGGAAGCAGATGTATTAGGTATGGGTGAACCTGGAGGATTATTCCATAATAAGAAAAGAGAATCACCTAAGGTATATCCAGTTAATATTGATCAGTTCCCAGAATGGACTGTTGAATATGAAATGGGTATTACATCAGATATGATGTATAGATTCCGTCATCAAAAAGATAGATGGTTCACTTATGTAGATAGAACTATGGATTTACAAGAGTGGAATAATTTATTGAATAAATTTGATGAAGAAACTTATAATTTAGTTTGGGGTGATAGAGAAAAATGGGGAACTAAAGTAATATCTTAAAATATAATTATTATGACAGACATGATGTATGCAGTAGGTCAGATGCTTAAGCAATCTAGAGACCTCGCGTTAAGAGCTACTTCTGAAGAAGAGCGTCACTTCTTTGATAGAGAAGCCTATATGTGGCAAAGGGAATTAATAAATCATAATATCAATCCTGCTTCAATAGATTCTCTTGAATTTCAAGTAAATCATGGATTCTATGATGAATATCCTTTATTAAAACAACAAGCTCAACAGATACTTGCATCTGGATCTAATTTAACATAACATGGAAAAGTACATAATTGATTCTGTAGATAATTTTCCTCAGCTGAAATTTTTATGCAAATACATCGATGGTACTCATGGTATTATTGCTGGTGGATGTTTCAAACACATTTTCAGTGGAGTTAAAGTAAAAAGATTTTGATGTATTCTTTGAAAATGAACTCAATTTTCACATGGCAGTAAGTTACTTTGAGCACTCAACAGATGATTATAAAATAACATATGAAAATAATAATGCTATTGGATATCGATCTCAAGGAGCTTCATATTGGTTTGATTTAATCAAAGGTAGATGTGGTACTCCAGATCAAATATTAGATATGTTTGATTTTACAGTTACTAAATTTGCTTTATATAGGGATACAAAAGTTTCTAATAACGTAATTTATGTAGATGATCTTAAGTTTGATATAGTTGAACCAGAATATAAAGTTATTTATCATCCCAAATTCTTTGAACATTTAGTTACTAAGAAATTAGTAATAGATGATCAATTACTATTCCCGATTTCGACTTTCAATAGAACATATAGGTATCGTGATTATGGATATCATTTATGTAGAGAGTCGAAAATTAAATTACTTACAGAACTTAAAAATGTAGAAGATGTAATAATAAATTCTGATATGTATGAAGCACTTGATTAAATTATTAAATTATGATTAAAGATAGTTTTTGTTCTAAAAATTTACTTGATATCTTAAAAGATACCGAGTTTTATGACGTAATCTGTGAATCAATTGGAGAATCAATATCAAAATCGGAATTCACATCATTGGAGATAACACATTCATTAGTACTTAATTGGTTAAGATTAGCTAAGCAGTACTATATAACAATTATGTTGGATAGTTATACTGAGTCTATACAAGGTCACTGTGGATATTATTCTGTTATTCAAAAAATAAATCATAAATTTGAGTTAATATCTCCAGTTTTTGATGATCCAGATAAAGTATTTTTTGATGATCCAGATGAAGTAACTGAAAAAACTATAGAGTATGTAATACAAAATTTAATTTAATTATGGATACTATAACTTTAAGAAAATTATCTTGGAAATCTGTATTTAACTTTGGTAAATATGAAGGTCAAAGTGTAAAACAGGTTTATGATATGAATCATACTAGAGTATTACGATAGTATTATTTTAATTTATCAAAAATATCATTTCTTCCAGAAATATTAAGAGCTATAGGAATTAGTGAAGAATATGAAATACCTAAACCTGGAATTGATCCAATTAAGGGTAAAGAATTAGATAAAATACATGATTCAAATTCAAAGAGATTTAGGAAAGCAGTTTATGATGCTGGAGATAAATCTAAATTAGAAAAAATTCAACATGAAAAATCAAAAAATAAAAAAGTAAGTCAGATTGAATTTCTTAGATCTGAAATTAATGATGATAGAAAATTTTCTAAAGAAAGGATGCAAAGAATAAATCATGGACATAAATTAAATTAATAATTATAAAATCAGTAAAGTTAAATTATGTGGAAAATAATTATAGTTTTTATAATTTTAATAGCAATAGTTGTAATCATTTCATTAGCAGTACCAGGAGATACAATAGTAAATCTTACTCCAGCATATGTATTTGATGAACTTAAGTTAAAGATTGAAAGTGACTTGATATTTTCACGAACAGTGGATATTAAAAAATTAAGAAAAGAAAATAGTTTCTATTTAGTAGTATTAGGAACTAATTCTCAAAAATCATATTTAGAGAATAAGTTAACTTTAGGTGGCACATATAAATGTAAACGATTTACAGGTTCTTTATCTGAATTAAATTCAGGTGATCTCTTAGTATATAAAAATGAATTTGGAAATTATTACATTAGAGAAGCAGAATATTGGGTTGATAATGATCATATTGATATTTTCAATCCAGATGGAAAAACTATTCAACATCTTAGTTCGGAATTAATCGTTGGTAAATTAGTATTATGATTGATGAAGTATTTTGTTCACATGAATTATGTAATATCTTATATCATCATTTAAATTGTACTGCAAGGTCTCAAGCTTATTATAATATATGGGATAATAGTGATCAAGTTGATTATTCTACTGGAGAAGCTCCACATCTTTATATTCCAGCATGGACTCAACAAGTAGTACGTCAATGGTTACGTGAGATACATCATATTGATATAGATATTCATACTGACTGCGGAATGTTAGGTATTATTTGCTATACTCCTTATATTCATTTTTATAGACCTAGACCTAAACCTGAACTATTAGATGAAAATGATGAGTGGGAAAATCGTTGGATTCAAATGACTATTCATCTTAAATATGAAGATGATAAAGGAGTAGTTCCAGCAATAAGAAGTTTTAATAAATACGAAGAAGCAGTAGAAGCTGCATTAAAGAAAGTATTATATAAACTAAAAGAAAATGGACAATCAAGTAACTGAATTAACTGAAGGAGAATTTACAATTCCAAAAGGATATGAATTTTCTGGTATTAAAGATGGGAAAATAATAATTAATAAGATTCCAGAAATAGAAAAATATACGATTATTCGTACAAGTGCTAATCATATGGGAATGTTAGATCATTATCAGAGTGATGGTCGAGCATCATTCCTAATAGATTTTAGTTACAGTATTAATCCTTTTAATGACATTGATGTAAATTACATATATACTAAAAGGAGTAATATCTGCTGTGAATATTATGAGATTATTGAAAAAGATAGCGATGATTATCAGTTATTTATGGATATAATCAATGGCTGTGGTCACGATATCGATCAATATAATAATGTCATTAAATATACTCCAAAGAATAATAATTTTGGTATATTTATTGAAGAAGGAGAATTTAAACCAATTGCATTACAAAGATCGGATATCATCTACAGTAACATTCTAGGTGGTATGTATAAAACTTATAAGTACGATACTTATCGTGCATGTAAAATAAGTTGTTATAATCTTTATAAAAAAGTATTAAGATGTCAGTAGAGGAATTAAATGAAATCAAGGATTGTTTACGAATGGCTCGTAATACATTCTTAGGAATTACAGCTCTTGATACACCTGAGGAGCGTAAAGAGAAAACTGCTAAGAATGAAACTGCAATAGTTCGGTATATTAATAGATGCTTAAAGTATTTTGATGAATCCGAACTAGAATCGAATATTAATAGTGATATTAAACAATTTAATAAACCTCCATTTGAATCGGCAATGGATGTAGTCTAATAATTTAATTATGGATAAAGTATTAAATGGCTGGGGTGTGTTGATGGCACTGCATCTCTCACAACAGTCAAATGTGCCTGTAGGAAAAGTAATTGATTTATTGAATGAAACTGGAAAGGAGGATTGATATGAATCTTATTGAAATATTAAAAGATGCTCCTAAAGGTTTAGTTCTTTATACTCCTACTTGGGGTAATGTTGAACTTGTCAGAATACTTAGAAAATCAAATCGTATTGTAATTAAATCTATTGAGAATGATGATTTTCAAGGGGATCTTGATATGTATGGTAAGGTTAGCGACCTTGGAGAATGTATCTTGTATCCTAGTAAAATTAAACGAGTTTGGGAAGGCTGGCAATCAACATTATTAGATTTTGGTATTTATGCTACGTCATCTTCTAATGGATTCACCTATTTAATTAAAAGTAAGGTAAAAGAATTTGATAAGATTAATGCATTTAAAGATGATGGTACTTATGTAAGAATTAACTGTGATGATCTTAGATTTAGTACTAAAGATGAAATTGTGAATTTTAAAACAAATTTAATGAATCACAATATTAATCTTAATATTAGTAAAGGTTCAATCACAGTTGATCAGTTCAAATTAAAATTCAAGATTGGTGATAAAGTTATCAATAAAGAGTGTAATACAGAAAGAACTATTGAAGGATATAATTTATCTAAAGATTGTTATCTTACTGATCGAGATGATTTCATTGATTTCATTGATCAAGATGATTGGGAGTTTATTGATTATGAATATTGCTCAGATTCTGAATTAAATATTTTAGATCTTAAGAAAATTCAAGAAAGTATTTTATCTAATCAATGGGTATCCGTTGAAGATAAACTCCCAGATGCAGCTGGAATAGATGATCCATTATCTAATGATGTATTTGTTTATCGTGGTCGTGGGATCTATGAGGTTGCTAAATATGACTATGAAAGTAGATCTTGGAGTATAACCGGAGTTACTCATTGGATGGATATACCACCTATTAAACAATAAATAATATGACTGCAAGAGATAAAGGTCACATTGAAGAAATTATTAAACATCTTCAATTCGTGGAAAAACAATGTGGAATCACATTATCTGAAGAAATCAATTGGCTGCGAGAGCTGCCTGAAAGAATGAACTCCGATGAATGGAAACAATGGGAAATGAAAGCAGCTATTTCTGCATTAGGAGGTTTATCGGCTAATAATAGTGATCGATCAAGATTTCCAGTAAATAATGCGATTAGTTATGCTGAATCATTAATCGATTATTATAAGACTAAGAAATGAATGGTGAAGAATTTAATATTGAGAAAGCAAAAAGTGGAAATTATTTAGTTTTTACTCGTGAAGGTAGTAAAGTAAAAATTATTGACTTTGAAAATGAGAAAACTAATTATCCACTAGTAGTAACAATTAATGGCGAACCAGTACTTTATGATAAAACTGGGAAAAGCATTCATAGTCCTTCATATGGAGCCTATGTTACAGATTTAATATTAGTTACTAAAGATCAAGAATTAACTCCCTACGAATCTCGAATACGTGATTTATGTAATATAACAATTCGTAATTTAAATTTCGATGATAATTATGATATTAAATATCTAGGTAGATTAATAAAAGATATAGTATTTCATTTTCATCCAATTCTATCAGATATTGATTTTATGCCTAATGCATTGAATTCAATTCGAAATAGTATTATCAATTCTCAGCCAGTTTATAATAGTGAATTATCTTTATTTAGTGATATTATTAAAGAATTAATGGAATATTCTAAATTAATGAAATCTATAAAAATATGAGTATGATTGATGAAATTCCGACTTATTTTATTAAGAACGGAATTATTTATATGCATCATGAAGGAGAAACATATTATGATGTCGACTGGGGTGAAACTTCTGATCCAGATTGGGATGAAAAATTATGTGAGGATACTTTAGAAAATAGAAGTAAATATTTTCACATTTATAGTTATGATGAGCATAAATATGTTAATTAAGATTACATAAATTAAATAATTTTTATCATGCTTATAATGATTACTAATAAGTGCTTTGAAAATTGTCCTCATTGCATGGAAGATTCAAATCCAAATGGACAGATAATGGATGCACGTGCATTTCATAAAGCTATTAAATTTGCACAGTATATTGGATGCGGTAGTGTAATCTTATCTGGCGGAGAACCCACCACACATCCTGATTTTTTCAAGTTTTGTAAATCTTTAAATGATGATTACAAAATGCCATTTACTATAGTATCCAACGGTACTTGGTGTGATGATGAAAAAATCATAAGACAAGTAAAACGAATATGTTCTGATTTTAAGTATATGATTGGAATGCAAGTTTATACTAATAAATTATTTTATAAAGATTATGATAAGATTCATAATAATAAAGCATTCTTTGATTCATTTGATGGAAAGATTACTTTAGATGAGAGTCAAATTCGTTCAATGCAAGATCTTGGTAGAGCAAGGACTTGTGAAATTGCACAAAAAATGTGTGATGAAAGTGAGTATCATATGTCATGTCTCAATGCAGCACTTATCTCAAAACAAGTAAGTTATCCAACTGAATATGGAAAACAATTAGAGATGAATGCAAGACATTTTTGTCATCCAATGGTTGACTTTAATGGATATGTACATCTTTCAGAATCATGGTTATGTCCTAATGTTGGAAATGTAACTAAAGATTTATTTGATAAAATTTGGTTAAATATTCAATTATATCAACCATGTGGTAAATGTAAAGGTTATAAGAAATTTATTGAAAGTACTAATCCTAGGATTATGCTTGCAAGAAAAATAATAGAAGGAGATATTTAAATGGATCCAATCAGTTCAGCTAAATTACTTCGTGCTATGGAAGATCCAGATATGTTTATATATCATTCCATGAAGCATGTAAGTAAGCATCCAAAATCAGAAGTAGCAAAAAGAAATGCTGCAGCTAAAAGACATAAGAAAAATAAAATGAAAAAGACTCATCGCCATGGGTAAAACAACTGATACTAAGAAACTCAAAGCTCAGTTAACTCAACAGTTACATAAACAATATTCTGGAGAGATCTCAAGATTACAAAATGAATTGAAAGAAGAAAGATCTACTAAAGAATATTTAAGAAAAGAAAATAACGATCTTCGTAATAAAAATAATAAATTACAATCTAAAATAGATGAATACGAAGATTGGATTAATAGGCTACAAGAGTTTATGGATATGAGTGATGAAGATAGAAAACAATATCTTCAACAGCAACAATCTAAATTTGAAACTGAACAGTTATTTAGTAAATATTTAGCTTCCAGTAAACTTTTTCAAATGATATTGAATTATTAACCTTTAATTAAAAAATTTAATTATGAATATTAATAAATTTTTAGTTCCATCAAAATCCACTTTTTTATATAATAATGGTAAAGAATTAATTCCAGTATATTTTGTTCATGCTGAC
>Ga0255059_10000027_pt1 | contig 23084 bp, 29 predicted proteins | sample 176RNAGHGlowgp2_FD_183551 | JGI IMG/M metagenome (GOLD analysis project Ga0255059, IMG submission 183551) | Metatranscriptome of sheep rumen microbial communities from Palmerston North, Manawatu-Wanganui, New Zealand - 1766 RNA GHGlow gp2... | ecosystem: Host-associated > Mammals > Digestive...
CGAAAAGTATGTAATACAGAGTTGTGAGTGGATGTACAAACCTCTGATACTGTCTGACTATCTTCCTTGAGACTCAGCAATTTCAGGAAGATAGTCAGACAGTATCAGAGGTTTGTACATCCACTCACAACTCTGTATTACATACTTTTCGAATACTGGAGATAGTAACATTTCCTTCAAGCATCTATTCGACTGCTTTATCAAGAACTTCTCGTCCTGACGAACCAGATCCTCGTTCCAATTCAGTCCATTTCTCTCCATGACATATGCAACATACATATGCTCAAGCCAATTCTCATAACCTTTATGGAGATCAACTTTGTCAGTTGATTCCTCGTCCATTACCTTGTCAAAATAGTAGTCCAAATCTGCAGTTGAGATTGCATCGATTGCACCATACTTCGACAAGATTCTATCAGGGATCCAGTTATACGGAATCGTTGAATCCTGAATTCCTCCGTTATTAACGCACTCAACTAGTTTATCAGAAATCAAACCACAGATCCATCTAAGATCATGCTCATATGGATCACGACAAGGATTGATCATATTATTCAAGATATCTGACACTTCTTTCTTATCAGGATCAGAAAGACTATTATAACAATCCTGATCAAATACGTCAAGGATATTTCCACCACTATTTATGAAATCCCAAATCGATACATATTTCTTTGGACCAAAAGCAATACGATTAACAGTGCTTTTAAATCCATCGATATAATTTGACAGATCAGTTTCCCAATCAGGATAGTGCATATACTTCTGAGCCTGATACTTCAAACCTGCAGACTCCTTAGGACTACGGAGAAGTCGAGCTTTGACCAATGTATCATCTGCATCTTCATATTTGATCTCATACCCTTTGCAGCATAACGTATAAGGACGCTCATACATCGTATTGTGAATCTGCAATCTCTTCTTCTTCTTGAAGATCTCGTTGATCAGATAACTCCAAATCTTATCTTCCTCGTCCTTCGACATATGGAAGTCAAGAGAGTCAATACTTACATAAACTCCTCCTTCTTTCTTACCAATAGAGAATCCAATGATCCTACTTCCTTCTGTCATTGGAGGTCTTGCATTTGTCTCAATATCGTATGAAATCTTTGGACTATCAATCAACAATCTTTCATAGATGCTAACGAACTCTTTGAACGAATGTGCAGATAATACTTCCTTCTCTGCAAAGATATCTCTCCATTCACCTGACACTACTTGAAATGCTTTATACAAATCCTGCGAGAACTTCAATGTGGTATCTTGATCGTCAATTCTCCTCAATACATAAGAAGGAGACATGATAGCAAGATAAGGATACTCCTTACCACCAAAGTTGACCTTATAGATATCTCCAGATACGTCTGTAATCGGACGAGAAGTTCCTACCAATTCCTTCAACAATTCTCCACCAAATCCAACGATCACTTTTGGATCACAACGGATAATGTCTTCAGAAACAGTACTAGGACTCATTTCAGTCCAGCATGCAAATCTCGAATCTTGAAGTAAATTCATTGATCCGAGCAACGAGCATACGAACTGACCACGAGTCCCAGACAAAGGGTACCCTGATTCAATATCCTCAGGGTGACTATGATGATCGATTATATATACGCTTGGTGAATTTGTACCTTTAAATTCCATTTGAAGATCCTCCTTCTTCAACCCTTCACCTTATAATCGTTTAAGAAATCGAATAAAGTCGACTCTCAATAAATTTAATAGAATCTTTATAAGAATCAGAAATCAGATAATGATAGTCCCATCTTGCAAATCTTCCACAAAGTTTTATCTCAGGATTTTCAAATTCGAGACCTTCAACGTACGAAGATATTACTTCATTAGGAACTATCTTTCCACCATAATGAACATCTGTATAAATGCCACTATCCTCTAACGACTCAGCAGTCGTCTTTACTAACTTTCCTTCTTTGTAGTAATGATTATACCTGTAATACATCGTATCAGGATCAGTATCATATACGACTTTGATAGAGTCAAAATCGTCTTTATTTTTCTTTTTCTTTATCTCAGTGACATATACAGGAGATGACCAAAAGTCAAATGGAGGTACAATATGGATTAGCCTCAAGAATACCTTAAGAGGTACAGTACTAATCAAGTAGTCATACTTGACTGTGATTTTATCTTGTAAGATTACTTCTTTATTTACAAGATCAACCTCTTCTGCATTTCTTTCAATATTCAAGTAACTACCTGAAAGATCAGATGAAATCAGATAACCTTTTTCTGAACTTCCTACTTTATTAAATGATGATGTTACACTCTTTCCTATACTACAACCTCTTGACTTTTTCTCGTAATCCTCTATAGTACCATTACCAATTTTATCGTAAGTGATGTCAATCTCTTTATCCGTCACTCCTTCAATCTTTTCATTCAAGTAGAATAACCCTGCAGTCTTGCTATCTTTAACTCCTACAAGAAATACTTCAAGACTAGGATGCTTATCTGACAATGCCTTAGCAATGACCTGACCACCAATACCTGCTCCAAGTATAACTACATTACACATACTACAACTCCTCACCGATTTCTTCAAATCCGTAGACTCTCTTAACCTTATCAGTCACAGGATTGTAATCTTTATTATAATATTTATGCAAGAGATAAATACGATTAACACTATCGAGACCAAGAAGTCCATTAACAATCCTAGGATCGTCGTCAATGACTGCTTTAATTCTTGAAGTCTTAGCAATATTGTTAATCTTATCTCTTTTCTTACTATCACTGATCAGTGCATCAAATACAAACCCATTCTCCTTCAACCACATAAAGGTATCAAGATAAAGATTCTTGTACGTATCAAACGGACGAGAGGTCAACATGATATTGTAATAACCTTTCCCCTTTGACAACTTTGTCAGTTCAACTGCACCTTCATTGACTTTCTCACTACGAATCATTCCAGACTTTCTATAATAGTCCTTGTAAGACTTGATCTTCTCTGTAGGGACTCTTCCTTCAAGATACTTATAAATATCGAGATTGTCAATTAAGTCAGTATCGATCTTGGTACCTTCTTCAGATGCGATATAATTGAGAAATGTTTTAGGGTAATCACTCAGGACTCCGTCAATATCAAAAATGACAATTTCTTTGTCCTCAAGAGGAAGATACTCCTGCAAGTATCTCTGCTCCACGAGCTCGGACTTCTCGTTAAAGTACTGATAAAACTCTTCTGGAGTGATTCCCCACAAGAGTCCTATTGATAGCCAGTACTTATAGATATCAATCCATTCAAGAATAAGATCTCTCCTATTAACACTAACAGTATCTTTCTTGTGATGGATCTTCCAATTGATTGTTTCTAGCAGACTATTGACTTCTGTGATCAGGTGCAAAGAGTACTCTTTAGTCATGTCCTGAGGATTCTTGTCAGTCGTAAAGTTCTTATTAAACAATTCTTGACGATTCCAAATATGATTTAATAATTCAAACTCATTTTTATCCATGAGAAACCTCCCTTCATGTTATAATCGTTTATAGAATCGAATAAAGTCGTGAATCGTTTAAATTATTCCTGTACTTCCAAATCCACCACGTGATTCGTCACTAAGTTCTTCTACTTTAACAATATCGAATTTAGGTTGATTCTCAATGATCCTAAACTGACAGATCCTTGATCCTTTAGGAATTATCATATCACGAGTAGCATAAGCAGGAAATCTCCACTCGTCTTCGTTACCACAGTACGAATTGTCTATAACTCCAAAAGAGTTAGCCTGAAGGATTCCGTAGTTCTTAAATGTAGAACTACGAGGTACGACTAATGCTTCGTATCCTTCAGGAAGTTTAATAGCTACTCCAAGACGAAGAATCTTAAAGTCACCTTCTCTCAGATTATATTCTTCAGCAGTTCTTAGATCAATCCAGTCTCCTCCGTTAATGAATTTCAACTCTTCCTGATCTCCAAAATATTTAACCTTAATCTCCATTAATCAATTCTCCTAGAATCTTCTAATACTCTCATAGCTGTAGTTTTACAAGCATCGATGCATCTCATCTGAAGACTGATAAATTCTTTTACGTCCTCAAGATCTTGGACCTTCTGAATTGCACTTGCATAGTTAGGTTGAAGAGTCCTAATTTCTGCTTCAATAGCATCCTTGGAAGGACGACCTAATTTGACGAGTCTTGTATACTGAGTATCATAACTCTGCTGAAATTCTCTTTGAAGTATGTGAATATTTCTACATATGAGGAAGTAGACATTAGATAAACGGCACTTTAAAGCATCGAAAAGCATCATCTTCATTTTAGCTTCAGGAGCAGTCGAAGGAACACTACTCATCGTAGCATCAGAAACTTCCTGTATAATCCTAGACTCTTCAGAGTCTCCAAATATACTATTTAACGTATCTTTTAGCATATCACTTATCCTTTCAATACAGTAGCAGACGATGCTGCAAGAAGACCTATAATTTGATCAGGGAATATAGTGCTCATCTCGTACTCTCCAAGGAGTCTGTAGGATTCCATCAAATTAGGCTTACCAATGACTCCTTTAATCAAATCCTTGATCAGCATCTCAAATCCAGCAGGAGGCTCTACGAGACGAAGATCAATCAACTGATAGTTGATTAAGAACTGATCCCAATTATCAAGTAGTCCTCTAATCTTTTTAATGATAGCTCCAGAGTTCTCGTCACAATACTTTTCAAGGACTGACTTATAGTCTTCGAATTTCTCGTTCATAACAATCTGAGCAATCTGATCAGCTCCTTTATCTCCGAGTCCTTTAGCTACTTGAGGAATATTATCAGAACCATCTCCTACGATAGACTTACGGATTGTAAATCTCGGATGACGATAGTATTCGTCAGAGTCTTCCCAAGAAATAATTTCATCTCTCATTGCTCGACGGATACGAATATTAGGAGCTACTAGCTGAATCAAATCTTTGTCATCTGTAACGATCACACCTTCTTCACATACTTTAGAAAGAAGGTACTGGAGGTCATCTCCTTCCCAGGATGGAAGAATCAAGGAAGGTACTCCGAACGATCTAAGGATTTGTATGAGATCAAATCTCTGACGATGATACTCTTCAAGATACTCGTTCTTCTCAGCAAGTCCAAGAGCAATCATTTCATCAGATGCTTGTCTTTCACGATTAGCTTTGTACTCAGGATAAATCTCAGTACGTCTCTTTGACAATCCTCTATCCCAACATACAATAGGAAAATATCCAGGAAACTTCTTGATCTCAGATTGGAAGATCCGGAGGAATCCGTAGACTCCTCCAGATTTAATTCCTTTACTCGTCATAAGATCTTCAAGTCCTGGAGTTTTAAGAGATCGATGAAGTGCATAACTTCCATCGATGATCAAAACTTTATTCAGATACTTGTCCATCGTTCTCTCCTTCGACGATTTCTCCTGTAGAGGTATCGACTGTTCCAGTCAATGCTTCAAGGAGTTCTTCTACACTTTCTTGAGAGTCCTCACTGACGAGTTCTGATTCTGGTGCAGTCGTCTCTTGTCTGTTTATATCTTCATAAGTCAGTCCGAGATTGTTCATAAGATCAGCAATCAACTGAGTTCTCAAGTGCGAACAAACTTTTGACTGTAATGAATAATTCTCGCAGATTAAGTCAGTCCAAATCAAACTCAACAGTTTAATAAAATTCTGATCTCCTGCGATCAATTTATTATCCCAGAGCTCGACTTGTCTGAACTTTCTGTTACCTTCGAATACAGGGAACTTATCAATGTAAGGTTTATACTTCTGGTACCACTCATCTTTCCAAGTCCACCATGCTCCATTATTCCACAGACCTAAGTCAATCATCCAGTAGGTCAAACTCGTATTCTTGTTAACAGTACCACCATTTCTGATATCTATTCTCACTCTGAAGTTGTTCATGAGAGGTGATATCTTTGACTTGAGTAATGACAACTTACTATTCTTGATTGCAGGAAATACTCCGTCATACTCAGTTTGACCACCATCGACTTTAATCCTGAGATGAATATTATGCTGAAGAGCATTTCCACCAGAACTCGTGATCCCTGGATGAAATCCTGACATATCTACTGTTGCTTGATTCAAAAGAACAATCAGGACATTTAACTTTTCGATAAGAGGGAATAATTTCATCAGATGGTACTTTAAGATTCTTGCCCTCTCCATTGCTACCATTCTATTGTAATCAGCTCCTTCGTTAATCTGAGTACGAAGTCCTGAGTTAGCAATAGTATCCCACATGATCATAACAGGGAATCCGTCATAACGACTATCATTAGCCATCTTGGTCAAGATATTAGTAATCTGATTGAATCCGTCCTCAAGAGTAGGAGCTCCAGTACGTGGAGCACGAGAAGGATCAACTCCGAGCTGACGTAGTCTCGTATCATCTGTTGACGATTCCGTATCTACAATAAATGCTACTCCATTTGGATACTTCTTCTGAAAATTACCAAGAGTCTCATATAAAATCGACGACTTACCTGACGCATTAGGTCCAAATACTTCTACTAGTGATCCAAGAGGTAGACCTCCTCCTAACAAGCAATTCAAAGCAATAATAGGAGTTTCTACATAAGGTCTGTCTGTAAGAGATCCTTTGTCACTTGATACGAACTCAAAGCTAGAACCTTCTATCAATGATGCAACAAGATTAGTGGACTCTTCAGAAGATACATTTTCTACTGACTTTCTTCTAGCCATAAATCCTCCTTACTTATACTAGGTCAGGCTATGACAGACCTGACCTAGTAAATTAGTATTAGTTAAACGGAAGTGCTTCCATGCACTGAGCTTCTACAGGACAACAAATGCACTGAGGAGTACCAGGCTGATGCTTACCGAAGCATGCAGGTGATCCACTATTCTGCTGAGGTGCAGGAGCAATAGGTGCTACTGCCTGACTCACCGAACTTACCTGAGGAATATAAGGAACTCCTGTAGAAGGAGTCTGAGTGAAAGGATTTACTCCCATGCTCATAGAAGGATTGTACGGAGTATTCTGATTCTGAGTCGCTGCAGGAGCAGGACTCGTATAAGGAGTCAGAACCTGATTCAACTGCATCGGAGGAGTCTGAGGTGCCTGATTAGGAGTACGAGGAACAATGTACTGACGATAAATCGCATCAGCGTACTCTTTAACCTGAGCATCAACTTCCTGAGTGATAGATCCAGGTACTACCTGCTCGTTAAGATCTTCCATAGAATCAAGCTCGTTCAAGAACTGCTCGTCAGTCTTACCTGTAGCAAAGGTCATGTAAGGAACTGCAGTAGTCTCGTACTTATACTGACCATCATTAGATACCTTAATCTGAACAAACAATCCTGTATCAGCATGGCAGAAAGCCTGATCCATGCCAGTAGGTGTCTGAGCACATGCCTGAATCAGTGAATTGAGCTGAGTATATACAGACCAAGGGAACATGAGCAATACAGTCTCTCCAGGATTGATGACTGTATCTCCATTCTTATGAGGGATTGTGGAACTGATAAACTTAGCAAATGAAATACCTCTCGACTTGCTAGCTTTGGTTCTTCCAAAAGGATCAGCTCCAGTTACATTCTTCACATCGTCCATGACCTTGCAGATAGGACATTCGATTCCATACGTACGATAGCACGGAATCTTTTCGTGACGATTGATCAATCTTACAATCTGACCTGACTTCGGATTGTACAGAAGTCTGAAGATGTAAGTGTTACCAGGAGCAGGATAAACAAGAGGATACTTGTATGATACTCCACCTTCTCCGTTACCATTAGATCTGTTGACAACTGCTTGTGCTGCAGCGATTGCTGCCTGAAAATCATAAGCCATAATTTTCAATCTCCTTTAAAAATAATTTATTTAAGACTACTCACCTATGAATTGGCTTTCATACTTATCGAATGTTACATTTGATTGTTTTTCTTCTTTTACCTGTAATTGTTAATTGACTCCAACAACCATATTCTCTTATCTTTGTATTAACATATTCAATAACTTCTTGGTCGCTTAAATCAGAATCATTTAATATACAAACGAATCCTTGCTGAACAAGATTATACTCGTTCGATACGAGTCTGCACCTATCAATGCTATCAACAATCTGATCTAATTCGTAATACGTAATCATTTTAGTCACACCTCTCTTCAATCAGATCCTTAATCGGAATTTCATGACTATTTTCAAGACACCCTTCACATACCCACTTGAGACTATTAGGATCAAAGAATAAATCTCCCTTAAATCCACACTCCTGACATTCACTATCCTCTTTGTATTTTAACTCAGGGAGATTAATCATACAATTACTGCAGATCTCTTTCTCATCGTCTTCAGAGCAGAACCAGAAGTAAAGATGAGAACTTCTCTTATTACAGATTTCACATTCGAACTCAGGTTCGTACATTCTTTCTCGTTCGATTCGATCTCTCCTATTCATTTCTGCTCCGAGAGACTTAAATTCTCTTTCTGACAATGAGTCACTAAAAATACTCATACCCTAGTTCTCCTTTCTTGAAAGAGCCTTCAACCCTTACACCTTATAATCGTTTGAAGAATCGAATCAAGTCGGACAATTAAATTATTTCTGAGATATTTTCTAGCATAGGATTATATCTCTTTGACTCTGAAAGTATCTTAGCATACTCGTTCATCTTACGACTAGCAGCATAATCAGCAGAATCTCTGTCATCAGGCATCCTAGTATATCTTATTTCGATATTAGGATTAATACTGTACAGTAGTCTACAAGCTTTATCAGACTCTTCTTCTGCACCGTAGTCGTAGTTTACGATTATCATACTTGGTTTCTTCTGAACTATCTGACAAGCCTGACTCTTACTTAAAGTTTTACCTAACGATGCTACTGCTCGCTTACCTGCAGCTACTGCTGTCAATGCTCCTTCGACAAGGATAATTGGATCACCTTCCTTAATCCTGTGAAGATTGAATACTATCTCAGATTTCTTTATCTCACTAGGATTATGATATTTAGGAGTCTGACCTATATAAGTTCTTGCAGAATACGTATCTGTATATACGATATCATGAACTCTATTTGGTATGATGATCCTTCCAAATTCTTGAGAAAGGTTACCTACTCTCATATCATAATACTCCATTTGATCATAGGTGAATCCTCTCTCAAGAAGATACCTCGTAGCTGTATCTGAAGTTGTAACTTTATTGATCGGTATCTTTAATCCATATGTTTTCTTATCTTCACTTACTATTGAATTCAATTCATGTAGAAGTTCTTTATTATCTTTCTCAAGGTCTTCATGATACATTCGTTCCTTAGGAGTCTCGTCATACCTAACATGACCTGATACTCCGCATCGATGACAATGATACGCATACGTTTTAGTATTTACGTACAGATGACCTTTAGTATCAGGAGTACCCTTATTGTCAATACAATAAGGACACTTAAATACTACCTCATCAACTCCGTTGTCTCTCAGAGGATCATGACCAAACTTGGCTATGATTCTATATGGAACTTGTATCGAAACTTTACCCATTACTTAATACCTGATGCTGCTTTTAATGCTTGATACGTACCTTCATCAACTTCTTCAATCTGACATCTTGAATAGTCTGTCTTAAATCTGAATATCTTACCTTGCTCACCTTTACGACATTTAGCAAGTAACATTGATCCTGCATTTGATCCTCTTGAACTTAGATTCATTGTCAACATAACATCAACACACATCTGCTTCTTAGATGACTCAGCTGCAGCTTCAAGAGGAATAATCTCATAGCTCCAATAATACTTAGAAGGCTGAGATGCTACGAGAACAACTGACTTTGATACTCTTGCTAATCTTTCGAGTGAACTATAAAGAGTACCGCCTTCTTCGTATAAGTTACGACCTTCTTGGATCAAGTTGTCAGGGTAGTCAATTATGATCATACCAAAATCCTTACCCAACTGCTTCTCGAACTTATTGATATCCTCAATCAATGCATCAACCGCAATTGAAAGTGAAGGATACGCAAGGATGAAGATATGATTGAATATGTTGTTAAACTGCTGATTGCAAATATTAACAACATCCTGCTGTTTCTCAAGTGACATCATTACAAGATTGTTTTGAGGAGTCTTCGAGATACAACTCAGATATCTTATGAATCCGTCGTACTCAACCATATCACCAATGAAGATATGAAGTACGTCAAATCCTTGCTTTGCAGCACATACTCCTTCGTTGATCAATAACATTGACTTACCAACTGCAGGAGGAGCCACAATCATATTAACAGTACTAGGTTGCCATCCTTTGAACATCAAACAAGCATTCAATGAATTAATTGAACTCTTGATGATTCTTTTACATGACTCGTCTCCGACTGAAGCTAATCTTGCTTCCTTTACTTGATCAATATCGTTCATCATGAATACTCTCGTAGTACTCAACTGAACATCAAGTGCTTTTGCAAGATCACTTACAATCGTATCACTCTCAAGATTAGGATTCACCTTCATCTTATCAACGAAATTTTTCAGAGCACTTGACGACCTGACCTTCCTCAAGAAGTCAGTTATCTTATCCTTGATGAAAGTTTCATCAGGCTCTTCAAACTCGTACAATCTACAGCAAGTGTCCTTTACTTCAGTTATCGTGACTCCTGCAGTCGTATAGAAGCAATCATCAATCATGATCAGCATCTCATTCAATCCAGGAATCGTATTATATTTATCGTAGTAAACCGAAAGGGATTTATAGATTACTTTACAAGATCCATCTGAAAAGTAACCATCGTTCATCTCATCCTTACATATAGAGTATAAGTAGCTATCTTTTAACAATGCAGCTACTATTGTTTCTTGAGTCTCTTTAGAAACAGTTGCCATTATTCATTTATCCCTTCTAATTTTCTAAAAGTATCTTCTACATTCGTGAAGTCTATATTATCAAAGATATTACTTTCAGGAACTCCGATGTCTCCTCTATACATTTTCAGTCTTTGCTTAGATTGTTTATTCAAGACTCGACTTCCATTATCAGCAAAATCAAAGATATATGCATACTTCCCGTTCTTAGTTTTACGGAGTACTCGCCCGCACCTCTGTATGATACGTCTATCCTTCTTTCCACTGCCTGCAAGAATGACTGCATCAAGATTAGGAACGTCGACACCTTCATCAAGATGATTCGAAGCAATCAAGATATCAATATCTCCATTGCTCAAGTCGTCCAATACACTTAAAGATTCTTTGTACTTATACCTCACCTCGTTTATTTCAGTTTCTCCGTCGTCATCAGTCACATACCCTCGTCCTGCTCCAAATGATATACCGAACTTACATCCGATCAAGTTTAAGAACTTACCAATCGTGAATGCATGATCTTTCTCCTGAACAAGGATAAGTGCTTTACGATTATACTTTGACATCACACTAGCTAAGAATGCAATGAGCTTAGTTCTAGGTGTACTCATTACACCTACTTTAACAAGACTAGCCCATTGAGATTCTTCAAAATCCTTAGGAAGTGCAATGCTATTATTCAATCTCATTACAATAGGAAGTGCGATGATACCTCTTTCAATATAATACGCAGGATCCATATGCATCAGAACTCTTCCTGAGCATCCAACAATCAAAGATGCATCATACGACATCTGACGAATATCAGTATTGAATATCTCTTTCTTATCAATTGAAAGTGCAGAAAATCCTAACGAATACTCTGCATTTGGAATCAACTCATTAAGATGAGACCAAGTATCGCACTTCAGATGGTGACAATTTGATACCAATATATTGTCTGCAAAATAATTATGATTATCTTCTACTTCAATATTGTATCTGTAATATGCTTTCTTTCCTACATTCGGACGTACTGATAATACTTCAGCATAAACGTACTTTGCTATCTCTGAAAATCTAAGATTATCTATATCAATCTTGAGCTTATCACCATTTTTCAGATCACATGCTCTAACATAGTCTTTGTCTTTCACATATACTTTATGATTGTAGGTCAAGGTTATTGCTTCTTCTTTATTGGTCGCAGGATTCTTGTAATACACTCTCCAAAATTTTTCATTAAATTGATTCTTGAATTTATTCAAAATTCTTTTAGGTTCATAAGTTCTAGTCTCAAGATTATATGACATCACTTCATTTATCTCATCACTATCGCAGATTTCCCCAATCGATACCTTACTCCCATCAGGAAGTAGTATCATTGCTCCTTTAGGTAAACATTCGTCGTAAAATACTGCACCTACTCCTTTGAGTAGGTCAGGATCTTTTTCAGACTGAGATATAAGTGATTGAACAAGAGAGGTATTTACTCCTCTCTTGATTTCCTTATCAGGATGACCAAATGTAGATACCTCTAATCCGTTAGCCTGTAATGTCTTTGTTATATTTTCTACTGTTGACAATGTTGGAGCTATTACTAATGATTTAAGATTTGGATTATACTCATTTAATCTTTTGACTATAGAAGTGATTATCGCAGACTTACCTGTAGCAGTTGGTAATTGTATTACTCCTCTTTTAGCTATCAAACCTTTCTGAACTGCAGTTACTTGATCTTCTCGTAAGTCAAATGAAGATAAAGTATGCTTTATTGTTTCTCTATCGAGTTCAGGAGTTATTATTATATCTTTATCAAGGTCGTTAATAACATTATACTCAGAACAAGGAATCATCTCCACTAGTCCTCTAGCAAAGATGATAAAATCATTGTTCTGAGTGTATAACTCTCTTCTCTGTTTTTCATACCTAAACTTTTTCTTCTTACCACTATAATAATCAGGTACTAAAACGTCCTCGTACTTGACGAGGAACGTTTCAGTAAACTCTTTTGTACCTGATTGATTCTTTGGAAGATAGACAATGTTCTTCTTTATGAATAAACTTACCATTTTGACCTACCACGTATCAATTTCAAGAACCTGGATGCAACGAGTGGATCTCAACAACGAAGTCAAACTACTCTTTACAGGGATAAACAATCCGGATCTGAAAGGAACTGCGAGGTGCTTCATAATCGGCTCCTTCTCAAGATCGAACAAATCGAAGTAAACTCCTCTCTTCCTCGTCCAATCATAGTTCGACTTTTCTCTGAACTGACGAGTCGTAACATAACCTTCGACTGGAGCAAAGAGTCCGTGACCGTATAAGGTGTAGCATTCAAGTCCGAGATTCTTTTCGAGTTCTTCCTTGTTCATCGTAGCTGTGATTCTGCACAGCTTAGTCGTCTTAACGTAGTCAACTCCAAGTTCAGGATCAACTCCCTCGTACTGCTGATATCTCAGTGCTGCTTCAATCAGGTCAGAATAAGAACGGAGAAAGTACTCAGGCTTCATCGGTTTACCATTAACCAATGTATTCTCCTGAATAGCTATCTCCTCCTTATACTCGGATAATTTGTCTTCCCAATGCTTCTTGATCTGCTCTGTTCTTTCCTTGTAATTCATACCCTAATCCTCCAATTCTTAAACTCGTTTGGCTTTCCGCCCTTACACCTTATAATCGTTTAAGAAGTTGAATCAAGTCGGAATCAGGAAATTTATTTAGAACTTTTTCGAATTCTTAATCTCTTCGATTGACTGACCCGTAAGCTTAAGGTACTCAGGGAAGTACTTGCAGAGAGGTCTCGGAGTAGTTCCCTGAATAGCCTGAGTATTCTCGAGTTTCATCAAGCAATCCTTCTTGAACCTACAAGGTCTCTCAATTGCATTGATGATATTGTCTCCAAGATAAGGTCTCAACTGATCCATGATAGCTACTGCGATATCATGAACTTCACCCTGAGCCTTTGCACAAGTACGAGAAAAGATCATATGGAACAGACTCCTCATATTGATACACATCGTGATAGTCGAGAATACGTTCAGAGGAAGAATACCTCTTGCATCTTCTACTTCTACTCCTTCTGCAATGAGACGATTGTACTCCTTCTCGACTTTCATCATACCTTCTTCAAATTCTGCAAGAAGCTTAGGGTCTTTTGCAATACGATCAGGGATATGATACAGATGATTGGTTGCAAAATTCTCCTTAGGTACAACTCTCATCGATTCAATTGAAAAACTTACTCCAGTACGTGTACGAGTGATCTGCTGCTGCGCAGCACGAGATACGTTGTCAAGATACAAAACTACACTGATGTATTCAAGTGGAGTACCAAATGACTCTTTGAGCATCATCAGAAAGAACTCCTCCAAGTCCTCTCTTGTATAACCTTGATCCTGACAATACTTTACTGGATCGTCTCCTACTCTGTTACGACTGACCTCAGCTGCCCATCTTACAATCTCAAGAGCATGATCAGTAAAAGAAACGATTTTTGCATACGGCTTAATAACTTCACTCATAAAGAAGTCCTCCTTCGGTTTTCTAACTTATTATCGTTTGTAAAATTGAATCAAGTTGATTAATGACTAAAACTTTGAATTGTCACAGTCAAGGTTTTCGTAGAAAGCTCCGATATATAAATCCTTGAAGTTCCATAATCTAACTTCAGGTTCCTCACTAATAGTCTTATAAGCATCCTGAAGTGTGATTCCGTCAAGGATTCTTCTTGCTATCCACTTATTAGAATTATACTTAATGACGAGTTCTTCTACGTTAAAATTAGGAGACATCTTACCTGTCATAACGTATCCATGACGTCTCTTCTTAGTATAACCTAATTTAGCGATAAGATTCATAGTCTCTTCAATAGAAAGCATCGTCTTGTCTGGATCAGGTCTACTTGACGTCAGTGATCCTAACTCTACGATTGAATTAAGAATGTCTAAAGAGTCAGGATCCTTCATGTCGTACGATCCTTCATCTCCAATTGCAATGATCACTCCGTCTTTGTTAGAGTAAGATAGCAAGTACATCCTCTCTCCTACCATGTCAAGATTAAACGAGAATCCGTTCTCAGGATTGGGATTAATCTGATCCCAGGTCAAGAGATTGTCGTAGTTAATAATACTCACCCTATCTACATAATCCTGATCAATGAAGTTTTCGTACCATTCTACTGCATTATCTGATACGACAATGAATGAAGAAGTAGCATTGTTAACATAAATCTTATATCCTTCGATTGATCCAATATCAGATACAATTTTACCTGCGAACTCATTAAGGATCTTAAGTACGTTAACATTTCTGTATCCCATGATTGATAAAAGCTTATTCATATAAGCTTTAGAAGTCACGTACAACATTCCATTAGTACGATCCTCAATCGTATAATCTGTACCAATCAATGCAAAATCATCTGGATTGATAGGTCTCCACTCACTACTGAACTTGATCATTGCTAGTCTCCTCCTTGACTCTATTAGCATTTATAAGATGGATGTCCTTGTGGCATTCAGGACATTCAATCACGACTGGAGTTTGAGCTAACTGTGCTATGATTCCCATAGCATCTCTGAATCCGTTAGCCTTCTGACGATTCTTAAATTCATTCTTGTAGGTCTCTTTGTACTTATTCATTACGAATAGTGCTTCTTCTGCGTCAATCAATATTGCCATCTTTGTCCTCCATTCTACGTATAGGTCTAGAACTTATATCAGTAATAATCTTCCAACGATTATCTTCTGATTCGTATAACTGCTCCTCGATAGACACTAGAAGGTTACGACTATCGTCAATTTTTAATCTACGAGATATACAATCTTCGTAAGCTTTTATGTAGTTTGACATATCATTTTCGTATATGTCTTTACGAGGAAGTCCTAGTCTGATTTCTAAAGCAAGTCCTGTCAATTTTTCGTCAGATACTTCTTCTTGTAGTTTCTTTATGTCTTCGTCAGAGATGATTTCGTTAAGAAGATTGTTATAGTACTCTTGTACTTCTTTCAAGTACGGAGATTTGACGACGTACGAAGTATATCTCCCAGACTTAGTCTTTTTAACAGGATGCATATACTGCTCATTAACACTGATCAGTTTAGGATTGTCAATGGTGAATCTAATCCTCATTTACTATTCTCCTTCTTGCACCAATTAGTCTTTGATACTTTAGATTTAGTATATCCTGGATCCTCATTGAATCCCTTCACCTCTCTGAGTACCTCGTAGTCTCTCAAGTTGATGACCTTCTTACCAGACCATATCTTTGACAGATCAACTGACAATCTTCCTTCGTCATTAGGACAACCTTCGAAGTCAGAGTATACACAAAGATAAGGATACTTGTCAGTTACTATTCCTATGATCTCTTCTCCAAGAGTATCGATTTCACAAGCAGTCGATGCTCCAATAGAATGAACAATCACTCGTCCGTCTTTGGTCACTGAGTATATACGACTAGTGAACTCTTCACCTTTACCATCAGTAACAAAGATTTTACCTGAGTCAAATGTAACTCTCGGATCAGATAACATACTATCTTTTGTCACTGAATGCTTGAATGATTCATAGTAAGGAAGAACTGCTTTTCTAAGTTCTTTGTAAAGACTTATCAAGTACTTCTTTCTATCGTGAGTCTCAATGTCAGATATCTTTTTCTTGAGATCGTCCATTTCTGATAAGTGAGATCTGGTCAGATAACTTATAGGTTTCTTAACAATATCTCTAGCAACTTCTTCATCACAACTAGAAGCTTTTATGATATTCATGATCAATTCTTCAGTCGTGATTGATGATACGTCTTTGAATATTCCTAAAGACTTGCAGAGCTCCAGCACTTCGTATAACTTAAGAGAGTACATATACTCGTGAAGATCAGTATCATTTTTCTTGTCAATTGCTTTATTTAGATACTCTAATGACTTTTTAACTGAATAGTCAAAGTTAGAGTATACTGCACATCCGTCCTCTTCGAGGACTCTCCTGAATCTTGAGTTATTGTAGGTAGCCCATTTCAGTCTATCACGGAGATTATTGATGTCCACTGACTTGTCGTAAATTTCAAATACGTACTTCATCGTAGTACTACTTGCGTCTCTAAATCCTACTTTACCTGAAGAGAACCAAGATGTACTTTTATCTACCTTCTTGATAGCAGCATCTATATACTTCCCGTACAGTCCTTCTATGAGGAGTGAGTCGTCAGATATCTGAGTGACAATCGAGTAAGACGATACTAGTCCGTCATAACTATTAACTGAATTCTTTATTGCTGACTCATCCATATCTAAGACAAGATGACCAAGATCAGGTTTCACTAGTCTCGACGAAGATCCTTCATTCTTAATGTAGTCGATATAATAATCAATTACATCAATAAGGTCAAGAGGCATCACCTTTGTAGAGAGACCAATAGCAATTCCTTCGGATCCGACTATTGTACTGTATGGGATTAAGCATGGAATAGCTGAAGGTTCCATCTCACCAATCTCTCCAACAATATAATCAGCATAGTCAATAAACTGACAGAAGTTTAGTCTTGCTACTTCATTCAAGCACAACTCAGTATATCTCGGAGCACTTGGTCCAGCACTGACTGATCCAAAGTTACCTTTAGTACTAAAGGTAGGGAATCCAGAAAGTGGACTAGCCATATTATTCAGAGCTCCAACTATAGAACTATCTCCATGAGGATGATAAGCCATTACTAATCCAGCAGCCTTAGCAGTTTTCATTAACTTACGAGACTGCTGATTCATGGTATAGATGATTCTACGTTGCACAGGTTTGAGTCCGTCATAAACTGAAGGTAGTGCTCGATAAGCTAAAACGTACTTCGAGTAGTCAGTATAGTATTCTTTTGCTACATCTGACGCATCGTAGTCTATTATCTTATCGATTCCATTATCTTTATCAAGTAGTCCGTTCTTCATTTCATTCCTCTTTCAAGAATAATCTTCCGTACTTATCAAAGCTCACCAAGGCACCATCTTCTGCATCCATGATTCTTTTCATTTCTTCTTCATTCTTGAACTTGAACTGACCACCATTCGGAGTTTTACCAATGAACTTTGTACCACTGATTGACTCTCCTTTGTCATTCTTGAAGTCATAGGTAGAGCTCTCGAACTTAGAGATTTCGACTGTAACCTTTGTTGCCATTATTTACCTCCTTATGAAGCGTTTATTCGCCTAAATCCACCTTAGATTATCAAAGGCGGAGGGCGGTTCGCCCTTCTAATTTATTACCGTTTAAAAGGCTGAATAAAGTTGGTGATTTATAACTCGTACTTGATTACTCCTTGATCCTCAAGCATCCTGAACTTGGCTCCTGACGATGTCATTATATCTCTAAATACATTTATGTCGTCAGGATAATTTATACGGACGAGTCTTCTTTTAGAAGGATCAAGAGTAGACTCCCACAACTCGTCAGGATCCATTTCACCTAGTCCTTTGTATCTATAAAAATCTTTAGACTTGACTAGTCCTAAATCATTTACGAAATGATATCCTGACTTATCCTTCCATCCATACAATGGAGGAACAGACGTATATACCATACCTGCTTTAACAAGATTAGGTAGCATAAATATGCACAAGCTAGCTAACTGAGCTCTGATTTCAAGTCCGTCAGCATCTGCATCAGTATCGAATATTATCATGTCGTACCTTGACTTAGCAGGATCAGAATCGTCACCTACTCCTGCACCGACTGAGTTGATGATTGATCTTGCTTCCTCGTTTCTTAATGCATCTTTTATGTCATCGAATCTTGCTACATTTATTGTTTTACCTCTAATTGGTAAGCATGCTTGAGTACGTTGATCTCTTGCTCTCACAATTGTACCTAGTGCAGAATCACCTTCAACAATATGGAGCTCAGTACCTTCTCGTACTTTAGAACTGCATTCTCTAAGTTTACGTACGACTGAAGTCCTACGAACAGATCCACCTTTTGATTCATTAACGATCAACAGTGACTTGATTTCCTTACGAGCAAGTAGCTTGTTCTTAGAGTCACGATACTCATGGAATCTCTTAAGAAGAGATTCTCTGATCTCATCGTTATCTTTCAACCACTTATAAATCTCATCCTTGATCATACTTTTCAACTTATCAAAGTATGATTTATTAGTAGTCAACTTCTCCTTTGTCTGTGAGCTGAATTCTGTATTGCTTATGAATACTGCTACTACTGCCTTAAGTCCAAGATAGATATCATCCCATTTCAATCCAGTTAAGTCAAACTCATTCCAAGCAGAATAGACTGCATCATCCATCATCTTATGATGAGTACCACCTGAAGAGTTGTACAAGAGATTTGTATATCCTCTGTAAGCTGATCTTACATCAGAAGTATATCTTATTGCAATCGTAGCTGACTCTCCTGTATCTTCATCTTTAACAGTAAACGAATGACGGTAGTACTCAGATACACCTTCATCATCTTCTGGCATCAGATCATAAATATCAGAAGTAACATCTACATCTCTTTCTACACCTTTCTCAATTACTTTCAAGGTGCATTTCATACCAAATGCAGTAGCTATCTTGCATCTCATTATCACATGACTCAATGGAACTACTACACTATCAAACATACCAGGAGTAGGTATGAATTCAACTTTTGATCCAGAGTCATCCTTTTCTGTGGAGTGCTTATCAAGTGATACAGTTACTCCTTTACTTCCTTCGTAGACTACTTCAGAATGATCTCTCCAAGTAGTCACTTTAAAGTAATCACTTAATGAATTGGTAACTAATAGACCAACTCCATTCAAACCTGAACTCAGACGATATGATAAAGTATTAAATTTACCACCAGAGAAAGCAGTAGTACATAAAAGTTCTACTGCTTCTAAATCTTTCCCTGAATTTGGATCATGGATAATTCCTTGAGGAAATCCTCTTCCATGATCAGTAACACTGCAACAGTTATTGTCATAGTTTATGACTACTTCTGTTAAAGAACTGTATCCTGAAGAAGACTCGTCAAGTCCGTTATCAAGAATTTCATTAAATAGAGGAGCAGGTGAGATAGCCTCTCCTATGTACATTCCTTTTCTTGTTTGTATATGCTCAGAAGGTGTTAGTACTTTTATGCTACTGGTATCGTAGTTGTCTGACATTTCTTTACCTCTCAGAAATTCATTTCATTTTATCTAAGAATTCTTTAGCAAGTCCAGGAAGACTCTCTGCGAACTCTTTACCAAATAGTACTTCTGCTCGATTAGTCAGAGTAGCAAGTGCTTTCTTTTTATTATTATCCTCAGGATCTCTCATCAGATAAACGTAATAAGATACGATGATCCCTTGCATCTCTGTACAATTCTTTTTACTAAATACTCTCATTAAGTTTCCTCCGTTTTACTTCCTCTAAATATTTTTCACTATTACGTGCTTTTGTCATAAGTTCTTTCAAACGTAAGTACTTATCTTCACAACCAAACTTTGTCCAGGAATGACATATGACTTTTCCTGAGTCCAGGTCGTAACATGACCATACAATCAGCTGATCACCATGACGATCTCTGTTTGAGTATCCTACTCTTTCTTTTAGATCAACGTATCCTAGTACTTTCTGAGGAGTTGGCTTGGAGTTTATCATTAGTAATACTTCGAAGTATCTCCTCTTCATTTAACTCTCTCACCTCCAACTCAACTGTTTTAAATAATCTTGACTTCTCTAATTTCTTGTCATCAATCTTTAATCCGTAGGATATTTTCTTGTCATGAATGACGTAGTAGATTGTTCCTATATAATACCTTCCAATCCTGCTGAGGAGTCGTGAGATTACGAATCCTAGAAGTAAGAACTCTATCCTGATCAAACCTTCGTTCATAAATCTCCTTTCATCTGGAGTCCTTAGATAAGGACTCCAGCAAGCATCTCAGCAGTGAGATCGAACTTCTTGATATCTTCGCAACGATCAATCAACGGCTCAGGGAGAGCATAGGCTACACCATTTACAGTGAGGTTCATCGTTCCGATAATCTTGAAGTTGTCGTTGATCTTAACTGTTCTACCCTTGTAGACGATCTCAGACTTATTGTCCGTGATGCTCTGCAAGAATCTCAGAGACTCGAACGGGAGAAGATTGACTTCGTCCATCACGATCGTCTTACCTTCTGTCATCGCGATCTGAAGAGCAGAAGGAGTGAAATCAGCTTTTCCGTCATTGAACTTGAAGTCTTCCATCAGGTCGCTAGGAAGCATCGCACTATGACATACAACGCATTCTCCCTTGGACTCCTCAACAGCCTTTGTAGTCTTACCTGTACCAGCAGGACCGTAGTAGATCTTCAATCTCTTGTTAACAATATTGCTTGGCTTGAAATCCATGATGTCAAGGATTCTTTTGAACTCAGCACTTCTAACCTTATTGCTGATTTCATCAGCGTAGTTGTTATCAGAAAGTTCGAAGTAGTTTGCTACGTACTTCAGAACTTCATCACGATTGTCCATCCTTGCAATCGTATTCAAGAATCTCATACTAGGACTGTAATCAAATTCCTTGAAGAAGTTGATCATGTTCTCAGAAAACTGCTGAGCTTTTCTCTTTCTCTCAACAACTGCCTCATCGTTGAAAAGTAACAGATTTCTGAGATCCTCTATGGTACTTTGTACGACACTATCATCACGATTACGGTTGTAGTACAACTTATCCATCAGAGATTTCTGAGACTCAGTGACTCCATAGCTACCATACCAGGTATCACTTTCATCAAACTTCAACCAAATCTGACCATCGCTTCTTGACTTCGAAATCCATGCTCCGTTAATCTTCATACCTAAGTCCTCCATTCTTAAACCTAAACCTTGGGAGCTTTCCGCCCCTTCACCTTATAATCGTTTAGAAAGTTGAATCAAGTCGGTCAGAGGAAATTATTTTAAACTTCTTTATGTACCTTTTAGCAATCGCATCGTAACTCTTAAAGTCTTCAGACAGAAGCCACTGACGATACGTACGTCTATCTGACATACTCTTCCAATCTACATAGAATGCTAACAAACATTTTCTTACAAAGTCATCACCGATAGCTTTAGCTATTTCTAAGTAGAATCCGTTAGTCATGACTTAACCTCTTAGTTTAGTTAATAAAAGAAGATATGAACTTAAATGGACCATCGTAGATCCACAACCAGGACAAGTCCTAAACTCTACAGGAATCTCTCTATGATCAAAGTTCTCTGTTACTATATGACCACAACAAGCACATTGACTATGCTCCTCCCTCGTACTCTTCTTGATCACTTTCTTCCAATACGATATTTCCATCAGAACCTCCTCCTAGCAGTTCGTCTACTCTTTTAACGATACAACGAGTAGCTTCAAGAAATCCTTCTACGTAACCAATCGTATAATCATCATTCCAAAACTTGTTAGTGCACTTTTCAGACAATTCTGAGCAGAACTGTTTTACTTTATTAAGATTGTCATATGACAAGTTTCTCTTTAGTTTATTGTAATCTTTGTCACTCAATAATTTCTTATGATGTAAAGATCTCAGTATACATTTACAACTTCTCGGTGGCATACTAGTTCCTCCCAATACTCTTCTTCTTTTTACAATCACTTTTCTCGTAACTACTGCAAGGTATCATCTCGTACTCAGATCCAATTCCAGGATATAGTGCACAGGATGATCTGTACTGTTTCTGACGATAGTGCTTACAGTCGATGCAGCTACGAGGTTCTTCCTTCTTCTTTACAACAAACTCAGGATTACAGTCGTAGTAAAAAGTACAATTCTTACAACTTAATCCAAGAGTCTTTCTTGTATTGCATATAGTAATTTTATCAGTCTGATGATTATTCATTTAATGAACCTCTTCAAATCCTTCTATGTATTCATCGTAAACTATTACTTCAGTGACTACTCCTTCGAACAATTCTTTAGCAGTTGATACATCTCCTGCCTTGTACTTCAGAGGAAGACCATTCCAAGAATCAACAGCCTTTCTAGCAGGATCAGTATAGAACTCTATGACGTCATTAGCCATATATCCGTACTTACCTTGACCACCCATTGTATGTATGTCCTGCTTAACGTCACATGTTACACAAGGAATAACTTGACCATTCTCAGTGATGAAATCAATTAATCTTCCAATCTCACCATTAGCCCAATATGTACCTGCAGCTACGCAGTATCTCCATACACCATTCTTGTCCTGAACAATTCTCACTCCTGACTCCGTATCAGTATATCTATCAGGCTTACCATCTCCATCGAGATCCTGATTCAATAACTTATACTGAAGAGAGGTTTTAC
>Ga0255059_10000044_pt1 | contig 20831 bp, 28 predicted proteins | sample 176RNAGHGlowgp2_FD_183551 | JGI IMG/M metagenome (GOLD analysis project Ga0255059, IMG submission 183551) | Metatranscriptome of sheep rumen microbial communities from Palmerston North, Manawatu-Wanganui, New Zealand - 1766 RNA GHGlow gp2... | ecosystem: Host-associated > Mammals > Digestive...
AGGTGAAGTGAAGTATTCATTCGGTATAGATCTCGGAGTAGAGAATACTTTTAGTCTTACTCGAGAGGAAGCTATCGACATGATGAATCAAATTGGATTTGCATGTGAGTGGCAAGGTACTCCAGTACTTCCTCCTGAAGCAATTGAAGTTCTTAATAATGTTCACGAGCTAGGATATACTACAGTATTCCGTACTATTAATCCTGCTAAAGTTTTTGTAGAAAGAGAGCATAATTTTGATGATCTCTCTTATAGTCCTAAGAAAGTAATCAATCTCAATGATATAACTAGGATTAACTATCACGACTACATAGCTATTCCAGTTAATCAGAGAGTTTTTATAAATGGTTTAATAAATGAGTAGAAAGGAGATCAGGTATGCCTACTGTATTAAATGATGTTACAACTAACTTTAAAGTCGTTGGTTGTGACTATGATTGGTACAATAACAACGAGCATGATCAGTATACTCTGTACCTCGTCAATGCAGGTAACACTCCTTCTGATCCTATCATAGCTTATTCTGATATCTATTATGGTGATAGAAAAGCTACTGACATTGCATTCATCCAGGATGAGAATTTCCCTAATACCTCTGACTCATACGAGAACAATAAGATGTATGTAAACATCACGGAGTCAGGTACTAATATTTATGTTAAGTATAATGACATTGTACTTCCTACGTTGTCAGTAGCAGCTAAAGAGATCCAGCTTGATAAAGAAAACAATCAGGTATACATCATATGGAATGATAATTACGTTGATGAAGTTACGGGTGAGAATATGGTCACTCGTCTTCTCATTGCTCAGGATAGTGGTAAGATAAGTTTTAGTGCCATGGAATTCCCTGGTGATGGTAATCTCGTACTTACAGGTGATGGTACTTGGAAAACTGATATAAGTTATTCTGCAGGAGAAAACATTAACATCAGCGATCAAAGAGTAATCAGTACTCCTTCTAATACAGTAACAAGAGTTCTGACTGCTCAGGAGTACAATGATCTCCCTGATTCTAAGTATACTGATGGAATCGTTTACTGCGTGACTGATGGAGATCCGTCTCAGGATATATACGGAGTACTTAATGACAATACGACTTCTACTGGATCTACTTGGTCAAGTAGTAAGATCAACTCTGAGCTTGGAGCTATCTATACTGCAGGAGCTAATATCTCTATCAATGATCGTGTGATCAGTGCTACTGATACAACTTATGTTGCAGGTAATGGAATTAACATTAGTGCTCAGAATGTAATCAGCTCACTCCTGACTGCAGGTACAGGAATCAGCATTGTCGACAATGTTATCAGTACGGATGCTGCTAGTTATACTGCAGGTGATAATATAAGCATCAGTGCATCAAATGTTATTTCTGCAATCGATACTAAGTATACTGCAGGTAACAATATCTCTATTTCTGATTCTAATATAATCAGTGCGTCAGATCAGAAGCTTAAGACTACAGTAAGTAGTTCTGACAACTACTATCCTATCATTCTTAATCGTAGCACTACTGCTACAGAGAATACTGCTTACATCGACGAGATGTTCACATACAATCCAGGTACGGACTATTTCAGATTACCGACTTCAGGTAAGCTTGGATTTTTGAGTGGAGAGGATGAAATGAGCAGTCTTGACGTACTGTCTTATTCTTATTCTTCTAGTCGTCCTTCTCCTCATCATTTCTCTCTGTTCTCTTCACCAATCGCTAGTAATATTTATATTGGATCAAAGAATAATACTAGAAATATTACTATGAGAGGTAACCTCGTAATCGAAGGTTCTTCTAGTGAGACGAGAACAATCAATACAGCAGTAGCTACTTTAACACTTCCTTTTACTCCTTCTAGTTCTGCAGGTCAGGTATGGACATTGACTGTAAGTTCTAATCAAGGTTCTAATGTATATCTCGTAGCAGTAGGAGCAAGTAGTGGAATCGTTGTTAATCAGATGATCAGAGGAATCACGACTCAGGATGTTACAGTTGGAGTATCAAGTAGTTCTATAACGATTAGAAGTACAGGTACTCTTGATACGAATATTTCTTGGAATAAGTTCATTGATGCATACAGTGCATAGGAGGTCATATGAAAATCTTAGATGAAGATATGACTAAACTAATTCACGTAAGTCCAGATACAAATCTGACTCCTGCAATCATAAGTGATGCAATCAATCAGGCTTACGGACTCAGAACATTTGCTAAGTTCTATACGGATAAGTTCTACATACAAGTAAACTTCGATAGAATAAATCAGACGATCACAGTAGCATCAAACATTAGAGCTCCTCAGTTCACTTATGATTTATATCGTAATGACAAGTGGGGATGGAACTTACCGAGAGTAAAAGCATTCATTTATCAGTGGATGCAGATATCAAGGAGGACACTATATTGATCAATGATAATTTAATTCAAACTGTAATTGATACTGTAGAAAATGCTGGAGTCCAGATTGTAGGAATGGACATCGTTAAAGATGAAGCAGAGTTCTTCTTAATCATTGATCCTGACAAGATGGTTGAGAAAACTGTTGAAGATACATTGATAAATGTATATGGTCTGTTATGGACTGCTGTTTATGGTAAGGTAAATGATTTTAATCGTAACAAGAAAATCACACTACACTATGAAGTAAAAGGTGAGGAGAAATGAGAATATTGGAAGATAGAGGATATACATTCTCTGATGTAATTAATCAGATCAAGAACGATCTTGGATTCACATATGATGAAAAGGATCAGAGCTTCAAGATAAGTGAGAATACGTATCTGAGGATCTATGCAGACGAGTCAGGATTGGTTGAAGCTTATCTCGATCTACCTTCAGATACGATTGATTTGATTGAAGAGGATGGTGAGATTGATGCATACTTAGCTTCACTCGAATCAGTCAATCAGATCATGGACTATTTCTCAAGACTAGGAGGAATTTCAAATGAGAATAATTAAAGAAGGTATTGGTGATCTTGCTAAAAGGTATAAGATCAGTAAGGATGAAGTGAGAGATATCCTTAGCCTTGATCCGTCAGGTCAGTACGACGTATGGTTGCTTGATCAGTACGTCGAAGGTAAGCTTGGCAAGGATGAGAATGGTAAGTGGATGTACTCAGGTCAGCCTGCAGATAAAGTTATTGATTTCATTGAGATGACTCAGGAGGTATAAGAAATGAAGATTTTAAGTGAGACTAACAAGTACTTTGGTACAGAAGATGATTTTAAGAGTTTTTGCGTAGAAGTACTGAATGAAGTATCTAAGTCTAATGGTCTTAAGGAGCACGGAAAAGTAGGATTTAGATGGAGACCAGGAGACATTTATGTAGTCGACGAAGACTATACCATTACTTACAAAGGCTATAAGTTAATCATATTTATAGCATTTTTCTCGAAGAGATTAGATGATTTATCATACACTATATCTTGTATGCCTTTTGCAGGATTGTCAATCCCTGGAGTAGATAGGTCTAAAGTTAGTCTTGACAGTGCAAAGGTAATCGGTCAAATGAATTCTGATTTGAAATACGTTCTTGAGAAAGGCTACAAGTATGCTGAAAAGTCCAAGGAGGTATAAGATATGAAGATTCTTCAAGAATCAATCCAAGATATTGATACCTTCCTCAAGTCTAAGGACTTAGTAGATCAGATCAGAGGTAAGAAGGATAGTCAGGAAGTATGTCAGTTAGTCGTTGACGAGTGCTCAAATAGATTTGATGATAAGATTCAACCTATTGTTGAAAGAGTATTTGTTCTTTCAGTTGATCAAGAGATGACTGATGTAATCGAAGATGATCACTATGCAGTACGATATAACAATTACTACTACGACTATACTGCAGATCAGTTCAAAGATGCATTTGACGTAGCTGAGGAAGATATGCCAGTTATCCAACCTGTACTTCCTGAGTCGAGATTGACGAATACAGTATCAACAATTAAGAGATACGCATTACTTAAGTACGTGTAATATAAAGCTAGTGGAGGAGTAGCATGAAAATCATTGTATTGGATGAACAAGTTCTAAAGGAGAAAAGAAAATTGATAAACTTAACTAAGCTTAGAAGTGAGCTATGGGAAGAGATAGTCAAGTACGCTACTTCTATAGGATTTGAAGATAGTGAAGTTAGTGACTATTTCTTCTTAGAAATAACTGACGATAAGACGATGAAAGATTTGTCAGATGAAGGTAAAACTAACAATGACATAAACATTGAAGTCAGAGCTGAGCTTGACTTTGATGGTATGATGGATTTGATAGATAAGCTTAATCCTATAGTAAAGAAGTATGACGACGACTCGTACTTTGATATGTACGACTCAGGTATTGCTCAGTGCCTGATGCTTCAGGAGTCATTGAGTGAAGCATATACTCCAGGTACAGCTAAAGCTCAGGACTTAAGAGCACTGAGATTAGATTCAGATACTCTTTGGATTAATCTAAGAGATCTCATCAATGAGTATGATTTTGGAGAAGAAAATAACAAGTACTTAGAAACAGCTATGAAGATGACTAAGGAATTGTCAAATAAATTATACGAAATGGAGGAAAAGGAAGAGTATGAAGATTGAATCAGATCTGAGTAAGTATTATGATTCTGAAACTGAATTCAATGAATCAACATTCGATGAAGATGAATTTGAAGAAGCAGTGAGGTACGTATTTGACCAGGAAGGTATCCCAGTAGATGATTGTTATCCTTTGACTGTAGGATACATGGAAAATCCTAAAGAAGATATGTTTGCTACAATCAGTGCTTGGTTGTGGACTTTCCATAATGAAGATATTCCTCTTTCAGAATTCGAAGACTATAAAAGATCTATCCTCGAAGTCTTGAAGAAGTATTTCCCTTCTTTGGATGAGGAAGGTACGAGTATAAGTCTTTATCATACTGACTGGAGTCATGACGAGTACAGAGTAAGAATGAGACTTGTAGTTGAATATAAACTGTACAATGATGGAAATGAAGAAGGCTATCATTAAGTATGAAGGAGTAGTCAAATGAAGATTGAAGTCCTAGAAGGATATGATCCTGTTCTCGATTTCAAGTACTATATCGATATGGTCAGTAATGAAACAGGTGAAGTCTTGAAGCAGTACTGGGGATACATCCCTAATTCGTATGCATCTAAGTATAGTGAGTTTAGTGCCATCGATAAGATGTTTAGTAATATCACGAGGAGAAGAGACATTAATAAGTGGATGGACGACAATCTTCTTAAGATTGCAAGGATGGAGATCCCTGATATTAAAGATATGAAGATAGGTAAGAGTCCTACTTTCACTATTTATGTGAAGTCAATAAATGATAAAGGAGAGTAGAAATGATACTTAAACTCAATGAGAGATTCTCTCAGAGGATTCAGGTTGATAATCTTTATGTAAAGTATAATGGTAGAGATTTTCAAATTGAAGATGAGAGAGGTAAAGTTAAAGAGTCAGGATTCTCAACTGACGAAGATGCTATTGAAAGAGCTAAGAATATTCAGAATGAAGATGAGATAGACGAATCATTCAACCCTAAAGGATACTCAGACGAAGAGTGTATTGGTTGTGAGTACTCTTGGTACGGAGGATACAGTAATAAAGATAAAGATATAGAGTACTTTAAGAAAGAGTATGGCAGACAAGGATATACTGATATTGTAGTCAAACGAGGAAAGACTGATACTCCTGGACTCCCGATGTACTGGATCTGGGGTAGAAAGAAGAATAAAGGAGATGAAGATATGATTGAATCTTGTGGATCTAAGTACGAATCTGATGAAGTAGATGAAGAGAAAGTAGAAGAAGGTTGTGGTGGAGAAGAGAAGGAAGTAGACGAAGCATATGACAATCCTTATGGATCCAATCTCAACAAGTCTAAAGCATTTGACAATGCATGTGATTGCATCAATCGTGGATATGGTAAGGATTATTGGTTGAAGAAGTTCAAGTATGCTAATTCTACTGTAATGGATGACATCTGGGATTCTGCTCAGGATTATATGACTGAGTCTGTTAAGGTAGAAGAGAATAAGAAGGAGTTAGAAGAATCTCCTCTTGCTACATTTGAGCCTAAGGACGATTCATATGACTATTATGCAGTAGTTGATCCAGTCAATGATACTCTTGTTAACTCTGATATCTGCACCTCATTAGGTGAAGCAGAAGAGGTTAAGAGTGAGGCAGGAGATGGAGTTATCTATGCAATGGTTCCTGCAGAGGATGTTCAGTTCGAGAGTAAGAAGTTAGAATCTTATCCTTATGGAATCAAAGTAGGTACAAAGATAAAGGATACTAAGACAGGTAAGGTTGGTACTGTTACTAAAGAAGGTCAGTCAGGAAATCAGGGTCTAATCTATGTCGACTTTGGTGATGGTAAAGAGAGAAAGATTAATCCTGTTGATGATGCTCAGAGATCAGGTAGATACGAAATCGTAGAGAGTAAGAAGTTGACTGAGTCACATTGGGATAAGATCAATACAAGTGATCTTCAGGATATGATTGATCGTATCTCTTCACTTATTGAGTTGATGGACGACAATAATGTAGATGAGATTAGTCCTTCTCCTAATACTTATCGTCTATACAACTTCTTGAGTTTTGGAGGAAAAGGATTTATTGATCTTGACGACTACGAGAAGTATGTTCCAGAAGAAGAGTATGAAGACAACGAGGAAGAGTTCGAAGGACTTAAGTTGAAGACTGAAGCTTGGGATGATCAGAAGGTTAACTACTATCCTTTTAGAGAGTTCACTCGTGATGACTGGATGGGATACGGTGGAGCTGAGAACCTTCCTGACGGATCAGAACCTTTGATCTATGAAGGTGAAAATAGTGATGTTCTTATCTGTGGTACTGAAGACGGAGGAATTTCAGTTGATGCTTACATTTATCCTAACGACGATGCTCCTGGAGAAGAGCTTGCCTACTCTTCTAATGCTAGTGCTTCTTCTAAATCCTTCCAAACTCTTTCTGATGCACTAGCTCTTGGTCGTAAGGTAGTCATGGCTGAGAAGAAGGGATTGGATGCATTGATTGAGTTCTGTGAAAATAATCTTGAGAAATACTAGAAAGGAGATATAACTTATGATCACTCGTCAAAGTTGTTACCTAGCACTTTATAAATTGAAGAATGCAGGGATAAATATAGATAGTCAAATCGAACTGATGACAAAGAGTCCTGGAGTTCCTCGTGAGGTAATCTTATTCTTACGAGAGAACTCCCCTCAGTTCCAATACTATCGTTATCTTCAAAAGCATCAGAAGGCACTAGTAAAGAATATACTTAACTATGATACCTTTGATAATATTGGTAAGGTTAAAGTATGTTCGTCGTTGATTACTCGAGCGATGATCGCTATTGAGTATAAAGATTTCGATCAGTCTCTTATGTATGAACTCGACTTAGAAGGATTGTCTGAAGCATTGAGTAAAGCATTCAATGATCAGGATTATTCTAAGTTGAATGAGTCATTGGAGAAGCAGAGAGAAAGCATGAAATTATTTTTAAAGGAGAAATGATATGATCAGGAAGATAAAGCTAAGAGAGTCAAAGATTCCTCCACTTAAAATAGGAGATAAAGTCCAGTACTACGAAGAAGAGATAGAGTGGAAACAATTGTACGAAGTCGTTGGAGTCCTCGATACTAATGTAGGAGAAGAATTCTATCTACTTGATCCTATCTCAGATCATGCTAAGCTCGTTGTAAAACAAGAGCTAGATAACGGAGGAGTCAATCAGAGATCAATAAAATTGTATAATAGAATCTATGCTCTGATGAGTCGTTACGAATTAAGTAAACTTGACTACGAGAAAGTATGAAATTATTTTTAAAGGAGAAAGAATGATATGATTATTAAGTTGAATGAAGTAAGAAACTCATATGCTAGAGAGATGACATCTTCACACGATGAACAAGGTAATAAATTGTTCCAGGAGTTGAAGGATTATTTTGCTGAAAAGTATCCTGGGATGTCTAAGACGACAAAGTACACTTTAAGCAAGAATATCAAGACTTCAGGAAGTCATAAAAATTATCCTGCTGCTAATGCTACGATATATCCATTCGGACTGCGTTCAGATGATGCATGGGTCAGTATCTATAGTTTTACTGACGACAGACATGACAAGTGTATGGTCGTTACAGGAACTATCCCACGCAAAGATCGTGAGTATATCAGTAGTATCATCAAGGAAAAGTACCCTGATTTTATAGTTAAATAGAAGGTATAAAGGAGAAAGAATCATGATAGTTAAAGAAGCTACGTGGAAGTCAGACGAAGAAGTAAAAGATACAGTAAACAAGTTAATAAGTGAAATTGAAGATCAAGATCTGGCTGATGTACTCAGGAAGATCGTATTTGATTATAGTGAAGTTGACTGGGACAGAGTTGACGATATACTAACTTTCAGTGATTATATGATTAAAAGAAAGAAAAAGATTTAAAGGAGAAAGAATGAGATGATACTAAAAGAATCCACTAATAAATCGAGTCTCAAGTTGGGAGATAAGATCGCAATGTTCAGCGATGGAGAGCAGTTGGAGACATTTGAAGTAGTAGGTATCACTGACATTGTTGGTTTTAATAAGAGGTGCTACATCTTTGAACCTGCTAATGATCTGACCAAGGAGAACTTTGACGACTCAATTAGAGAAGGAGGTCCTGGTTACGAGTTCAGTTATCTAACATTTGGTGAAGATGGTCCGAACTACTTTGTCATGACAGACGAGGATTGGAGATATAGCGATTATCAGAAGATTTGATAGTCTAAGTTAAGGAGTTGATATTGAATGATCACTAGTCATCAATTAGCAGACTTAGGTATAAATCCTAAGGAATATGAAGAACTGAGTCAAGAAGAGAAAGATGTATTAAATCAGATTCTTGACGATATCTCGGAGAATAGTGAGTCAAAGTTATATGAAGCATTGTATAATGTAGACTACGACGAGATACCAGTTGACTTCATTACATTCATAACAGACGACCAATACTTAGGTAAGTCAACAAGAAATGGTCAATTCCTTTATCCTTTTTGGAAGAAGGAAGGTCAGAAAATCACGAGTAGAGATGATATAAATGAAGTAGCACTTTCAGGTTCTATTGGTATTGGTAAAACTACTGCTGGAGTCCTGATGATGTTATATCATCTTTACAAGACGATGTGCATGAGAGATCCTCAGGCATTCTTCAGTCTTGCTCCAGGATCAGAAATAACTTATGCATCTTGAATAATACTTTGAGTTCTTCATACGGAGTAGCATATAAAACATTCCAAGCATTCATACAGGAGTCACCTTGGTTCTTGAAGCATGGATCATTGTCAGGTAGGAATGAGCCTACGTATTATCCTGAGAAAGGATTTGGATTCATCGTAGGATCAAGACCTCAGCACACTTTAGGTAAGCATATTATCTGTGCTATCATGGATGAGGTATCATTTGCTCCAGGTCAGAATGTGAACTACGAGCGTTCAAAGATAATGGAAGTTTATACTAATATCCGTCGTCGTATGGAATCTCGATTCATGGTTCAAGGTCATATGTATGGAATGATGTTCCTCGTTTCTTCTAAGGCTACTGAGTCTTCATTCCTTGAAGCGTATATAGCAGATCAGATCAAGAAAGGTTATCCTATATATGTAGTTGATCAACCCTTGTGGAAAGTAAAACCTGGAGCATACTCAGGGAGATTCTTTAAGGTAGCAGTCGGAAATAAGTACATGCCTTCTCGTGTAGTCAGAGATGAGAGTCCTGAGTCAATAGAAGGATTAAAGAAACAAGGATATAATATCCTTGACGTTCCTATTGAGCATAGACAAGCATTTGATCAGAACATTGATAAAGCACTGCAGGATATTGCAGGTATCTCCACTTCAGTAGTTACTAAAGCATTCTCCGTCGAGAAGATACTCGCATGTGTATCAGATACTCTTCAGAATCCATTCAGAACTGATGTAGTAACTCTTGGTATGAACGATAGTATGAAGTTGCAAGACTTCTTTGATCCGTCATTAATACCTAGCAATGTCAGAGGTGCTCCTATCTTCATTCACCTCGATGCTTCAGTGTCAGGTGATAAGACAGGTCTCTCAGGAGTAGCTATCATAGGGACTAAAGCAGTTACTCACTATGGTCAGGATCCAGAAGAGGAAGTAGTCTCCGAGGAGTTAGTATATCAGCAAGTATTCACAGTTGGTATTCAACCTCCAAGTGACTCAGAGATATCATTTGAGAAGACTCGTCAATTCATCTACTATCTCAGAGATGAAGTTGGCTTGAATATAAAGATAGTAACGACTGATGGATTCCAATCAGTTGATACTCGACAAATCTTGAGTACTAAAGGATTTGAAGTAGGATATACTTCGTTGGATAGAACTCCTGACGGATATGATGGATTGAGGTCAGCTATCTACGATAGAAGAATCATTCTTCTTAAGGGATGTAATCTCTTGGTCGAAGAGTTGTCAGATATCGAAAGAGATAATATGACACGTAAGTACGATCATCCGACTTACGGATCAAAGGATAGTTCTGACTCACTAGCAGGAGCTTATCTCGATGCATCAAAGTATAAAGATGAGTACATTTTCTTCCATCCGTCAGATGTTCAATATGAAGATATAAATACTAACAAATCCAATATGGAAAGAGATGCAGAAGAAATGTTAAATAACTTCTTCGTTAAGCAGGTACCTACGTATGGTGGTACAATTGCTCAGGAAGAAGATGATGAAGAAGATTATACATTCTCAGGGATGTATGATGATAGTATATTATTCTTTTAAAGGAGATTAAAGAAATGATTGTTAAATTAAAAGAAGGTACTTCGACTAAAGGTGAGTACGCTAGGTTGTGGAAGGAAGTATATAACGAGTTCAATCGTCAGACAGGAGAGTCATTAGGAGTTGACACTAATGACCAAGAAGACTTCGAAGTTAGTTGGGAAGAGTGGTTAAGTGAAATCGTACCTGAAGAGTATTACCAGAAAGATTATAAAAGGTACGGAGCAGATGACCTGTACGAGTATAATGAAGAAAGTTTTGATCCTGATGAATTCTTTGAGTCTCCTAAAGTTAAAGAGCTGATGGATAAGATACATAATCTAGAGAAGGATTTCAAAGAAGAAGGATCTGATTCAGATACTTATGCTGAAGTACGTTGGGGTAAGATCGGAGGTAGTCCTGTTATTTTTATAAATGATGGAGGACTTGCCTATATCTATACAAAGTAGGAGGATCATATGATAGTTGAGTGGAGACCTCCTAGCACATATAAGAAGAATAAGAGAGATAGTTTCCGAACATTTAAGGTAGCTGATAAATCGCAGCCTAATACTCTCGCATTCGATACTTCAGTGTACTGCCAGATGAAGGTCTACAATGATTCAATTAGGATCTGTTATTCTTATACTAAGATGACGTGGAAACCTATCAACGATCATTGGGTATTTAAAGATCCTGATAGTGCTATAAACTTTTTCAATGATTACAGAGATAAGTACAAGAATATCAAGAACCTAATTCCTGACTTTGAAGAGAAGATACGTAGTAATTTCGAAGATATGGCATGGGAGTTATGATATGAAATTCGATATAGTTCTAAAAGAAAAAGTAAGTCGATCTCTTTACTCGATGTTCTGCTTAGCACTATATCGAAAGATACTTAAGGAGATACGTCAGGATATAAATTATCAGAGGTATGACTTAAGACAAGAAGAGATTCTAAAGTATAATCTAATCCAGTGGGATACGACTCCACGTAATATCAATATAAAGAGATACATTGAAGATTGTGTAGTTCTTACATTGAATAATGGAATCTATTCTATTGGATTAGACGAGAATGCTATAGTAAGATATTCGACTACTAAAGTTTCTACACTGGTTCGTATCATTGAATATGGTACAGAACATATCTCACCTCATCCTTACGTAATACCTTTACTTAAGTATTATGCAGAGAACTATGAGAAGTTGTTTAGAAATTTTAGAACAGATAAGAAGTATTGATCAATTTTGATATATATATCAGTTGATATAGATATCAAATAAAAGGAGATTAAAGAAATGATTATTAAGTTAAGTGAATCAAGAGATCCTAAGACACTGAGTGATTACAAGGACGACTACACTCACTTTCCCACTTTTCCTCGTCGTACCTACATGGAAGACGTCATTGATCAGATAAGAAAAGACGGATTTAAGTTAGTTGACGCTATCTATAAAGATGCTAACCACAATCGTCAGTCGTATCAGTACATTTTCTATCAGCCTGATGACAGAGTATTTCTTCAGGTATATAGGAACGGTGATCGTGATAATGACTCAGCTGATACCTTCACTGTTTCGAGGACTATTCCTAAGTCAAAGAAGAATACATTCGATAAAATCGTATCATATGATAGAGTACATGACATTGCTGACGAACCAGACTATTTCCAGTTTAAGGATGTTCTTGATCTGTACGATCCTTCGATCGTATAAGGAAAGTTGATTCTAATCTCTACGTTGTGGAGTCATAGGAGTAAAGAGATGAAAATACAAGAGTACAATGGTAGCTTATACAACAATCCTAGTACTGCTGACAGATTGTGGAGAGATTCATTTAATAAGTATAAAGTAACATTTAAAGATGGTACTGTAAAATATACTCGAGCAAGATGTAAGTCTGATGCTGAGGATAATACTTGTTGGATAAATGACGAAGATCATTACGAAGATATAGTATCAGTAGAAGAGATTGACGAGTCATTAAAAGAATCTTATGATAATGAAATTCTTGATCTTAAAGTAGATGACTTGATCAAGTATTATCCTGAAGACAATGATGATACTTATGAAGAAGTGTGGATGGTTGCAGGAGTACTAGATAAGTTATCTGGAGTATGTGATGGTAAGACTTATATCTTAGAACCTGTTACAAAAGAAGCAATGACTGCCATAAGTGATGAGATTAAGAATAACTCTTATACAACTTATCTTGTAGCAGGTAATAAGAATTATTGGGTTGTAGGAGCATACAGTCTCAGTCAAGCTCCATTTATGAAGATTGACGATTACAGTTAAATTGATGGTCAGACTATATCCATAGTCCTCTAGTGTATCGAGTACAGTAGCCTTAGTCATTATTGCAGTAGTGGCTAAGGCACTTACTCGTTATAAACTTCATTTTACTAAATAACCCTCGTAGATTGGATTTAATGGGTTAATTTGATGAACTCGGGGATCTTAAACGGGTCACTCGTAATGAGGAGAATTATATGATTAGGCTAGTTGAAGGTCCATTCGGTACTGCTTATAATGCAGTGAGAGATCCTATTGTTAAAGCTTATAACAATAGGACTAAAAAGAAAGAAGATCAGGGTAAGTTGAATCCTGACAATCTCTATAAGGGTAATGATTACGGAATGGCTCGTGAAGCTAATCCGGATCTTGATTGGATAATCGATTTCTATAGTAAAAACGATAAAAATCCTAATCCTAACGATAATCTTAAAACTTATCTTTATATAAATCCCGATGATACTCCTTCCATTATTGCTACATTGAAAATAAATAATGTTCCTTATAAAGACGAGGATAAGCTCAAAGGAGAAGAAGGAACTAAGCCTGATACTGCTCAAGGTAATAGTGGTACAGGTGAGCTTGCTAGAAAGATTCTTGATGGAGGTTACTACAGTAAGTATAAAGTCAAGAATAGTCTTAGCAATGATGTAATCACTTTGAAGTTTGATGATCTTAAAGAAGATAAAATGAAGGACATCATCTGGAAGTATAAAGGTATTCAGGATCCTGAGAAGAAGGTCAAGTATCAGAAGGTTGATAAGGATAAAGAAAATCAGGATAGTCAGAACAAAGATCTGACTAATCCATTTAAGAATAAAGGTACAGGTAAGAAAACTTCTAGTCAACGTAGAGCTGACAAGCGTAGGAGTAGATCTAAGAAAGGAAATGAGTCAATGGATCTCAAGGAGAAGAAGTTTAGTTTTAAAGATAATCATATCTGTGATGGATGTGGTAAGCCTCTGTCTCAGTGCACTTGTAAAGTAGATGGTCTTGAGGAAGATTATGACGAGGATGAGTGGGATGGAAGACTTTCTGATTTCTCAGACGGATCAGTAGAAGAAGGAGATACCTTCGTAGAAGGTGGTGTTGAGTACACTTGGGTTAAACCTTACTCTGATCCTTTCTACGATGACTTCGACAGATGGAGAGTATGGAGTGCTGAGTCAGAAGACGGTGAGGAAGTATACTTCGTAGTCGAAGAAGATACTGGATTCATTGATTGGGGTCCATGCGATACGTTTAATGAAGCATACGAGTTCATGATGAGTAAAGCTGACGACGATGAAGATGCTGAAGAGTACGATGATCTTGAAGAGTGCACGACTACAGGTCATCCTTCAGACGAATATGATTTAGACTACGTTGATCCTGAACTTGATTATCATAGAAGAATAACTCGTAAAGAAATTGACAAGAAGAACAAAGAACTCAAGGATGCTGAAGATGAGATCGAGTTCGGTCTTGATGAAGGTCTCGAATTGTCTGATCCTGAGAATAACGGAGATACGTTGCTTATTTCTATTAACGGAACTCCGTATGAATATAAACTGAATAGTGATAGTCCTTTCTCTGTAGAAGAGATGACCTATAAGGTTAATCGTATGAAAGGATTCTCAGCAGGTAAAGCACTTCAGTTCCTCAAGAAGAATATGACAGGTACTAAAGTCCAGACTGAGTCTATCAAAGAAGGACTCGTACGTCAAGGTCAGAAGATTACTACTAAAGACGGATCTGAGATTACTGTAATTGGTGTCACTGGATACATGAGTGACTACGACGGATCACCTGACCTTAAGATCACGTACCAGTATGTTAGACCTAACGGGTCAAAAGGTACATCAGAGTGTAGTTCATATGACTTGTTCAATATGATCAATAGTCCAATGTCTGAGTCAGTTGATCTTGACGAGGAAAGAACTCTTTCTGACAAGAAGGGTACAATTTCTAATATCCTCATGCGTCATCGGTCTGAGCTTGATGCTACAAAGAATCGTGAAGAGTTGATTAATAAAGTAGCTGAGTATTTCGAAGAGGAGAATCTTGATACTCCTAAAACTCGTGAAGTAATGATGAAGATGAAGCAGACTAAGAACTACTTCAAAGCACTTGAGTATGTATATAACCTTATACTCAAAGGTGACGGACTTGGTACAGTAGGAGGTTCTGCTCAGCTCTCGTCACTTGATCAGATTGATGAAACTCAAGAAGTTGTTACAGAAGATATTTCTTCTGGAGCAACTCAGCCTTCCGACGTAGCATCAGATAAGGTTGATTCGATTGACCTTGTTCCTGATGATGAAGATAAAGAACTCGAAGAGTGCAATGAGTGCTTGATTCGAGTTGAAGTTAAGAAAGACGATGTGACAACTACGTATGCTTCCACAAATATTGACTCAGTCAAGAGTACAATGAAACTCGCAGGAGTTACTGAGGACGATGTTACAGAAGTAGAAGGGTGCGATAAGAAAGATCTATTTGATCAGGAGGTTGAGTAATGGCTTACGTAGAAGGAGTTGACTACACAATAACTGATATCACGTTCTCAAAGAGACAAGAAGTAGAGTGCAGTTATGAATTGGATGATACAAAGCATCCGTACAACTTTAGTAACTCAACGAGAACGACTTACCTTGATGCTCATGTTACATTTGATTACCACGGAGAAGCAGGTACTTGTGTATGTGAACTCCAGACATTGACTGTAGAAACATTCGATAATACAGAGATGACATGCGTGAGTTCTGTTACCTGCACTCCTCTTCAGTATGCTAACATGAACGATGTTAAAGCTGCATGTGATGATAAGATCAATGCAGTGATTGACTCAATGAACTTTGAGAGAACTGCAAGATACTTTGCAGATACTGCTCTTGCAGAAATCAGTTTGTATAAACTTTGATGATTTCACTCCATAATATATTCATACCTTTTACGATTAGACAAGGAGGAAGCCTATTCGATGGCAGGAAGATTTAAACTTTTCAGTAATTTCTTAAAATTTAGAATAGGCAATCCTCCGTCTGATCGTAAAGACTTACCAATTGTTGATAAGAAAGACGAGTTGGTTAATCTCTACGAGAATCAGGAAGGTAATCAGCTTGGTCAGTTCTACAATACGAGTCAGCTGAACGAGTTTAGGAGATTGTCTCAGGATCGAGCTTCTCAGTACGATCAGTTTGATGAGATGGCTACAGATTCAGTCATCGCTGCTGCACTTGAGATCTATGCTGACGATGCTACTCAGATTGACGAGAGAGGAAGAATCATATGGGTCGAGTCAGATAGTGAAGAGATCACTAAAGCAGGTGATCGACTTCTTGATATTTTTGAGATACCTGAAAGAGCATGGAAGCATATCTACTGTGCTTGTAAATACGGCGACTACTACTTAAAGTTATATAGACTTGATTCTGACGAAGAAACTACTGATCAGAAGGATAAAGCTAGTTATCGTCAGTCAGTAAGAATTGTAAATGATAAGGTTGAGGGAGAAGGTATCCCGAACTACGAAGAGTACGTTGAGGATGTTGATGACCCTGCAACTATCTTTGATCTTAGACTCAGAGGTAAGACTGCTGGATTCGTTGAAGTTACTCGAGAAGATATGGAGAATAACTATCAGTCCATTACAAATACTTATTCAATGACTGATGTTACTTTATACAAGCCTGATCGTCTTGTTCATATAATGGTAGGTGAAGCACTTGATCGTGCTCCTGAGAAGATGACGATCAAGATTGGTGACGTAGAAACGACTTACAATGTAGCAAAAGGTAAGTCGATTCTTCATGACGTGTATCCGATTCAGAAGGAGATTCAACTCCTTGAGGATGCACTTCTCTTAAATAGACTGACTCGTTCTTCATTGATTCGTCTCCTCGAAATCGAAGTAGGAGATATGCCTAAGAAGGAAGTGAATAACTACCTTCGTCGAATGAAGAACTTAATTGAACAGCATATAGCAATGGATAAGACAAATGGAAACTATAAGTCTTATCAAGCTCCAGGTCCTATTGATAATGTTATTTATATTCCTGTCAAGAACGGCAGAGGTCATATTGATATAAATAACTTAGGCGGAGATGTAAATGTAAAGGATATTGCTGATATTGATTACTTCAATAACAAGAGAGCAGGAGCATTGAAGATTCCTCGTGCCTACCTTGGTGAAGACATGGATGGTTCAGGTCTATCAAATGGTGGATCTCTCACTAAGCTCTCTTCTCGTTATGCTCGTACGATTATGCGTATTCAAACTGCATACATCAGAGCAATCACAACTTTACTTAATCTCTTCTTCATTGACAAGAAGCTAGATTATGTAAATAAGTTTACAGTACGTATGACATCTCCTGCGACTCAGGATGATGCAGATAGAGTTTCTACTCTTGGTAGTACAGTTGATCTTATTTCTTCTATCATGAGTCTTATGGAATCTCTTCAAGGTGAGACTCAGAAGAAGATTCTTAATAATCTCGTAGCTGAGATGTTGAAGATGCCTGAGATTGCTCAGATGATCGAAGAAGATAAGACTCCCAGTGAAGACATTGAAGTAAATGGTGAGTCTGGTGGATTTGGTGGAGGTCCTGACTCTGGAGGAATGCCTGAGTCACCTGAAGGTGAAGGTGCTGACATGACTGATCTTCTTGGTAATGAAGAGGAGTCAGGTGGAGAAGAAGGAGAAGGATCTGAAACTGAGTTTTCTGATCAAGAATACAGCGAGTTTGAGGATGAATTATGATTATAGAAGATATGAGTATTGCTTCTGTGATTTCTAAGAATGGTGAAGGAGAGTACGATGCTATAGAAGGTTATCAAGAACTACTGACCTTGGTAGCGGACGATCCTGAAGCAGTTGCAGTAATAGAAGAAATTATTTCGGACGAGAAGAATCACATTGAGAAGTTAAATGAGTTAATGCTTAAGTATGATGATATACTTCCTAATAAAGATTAATCTTTGAAAGAAGGTAGAATAATGAAGAAAGTATTACAAGAAGTCATGATGAGGGACTCCTTGAAACTTGACGAGTCAGTCAAGGTCCAGAAGAAGGGGTGCCTAGGTACTCTTAAAGGTCCTTGTGCAGATTTCATAAATCCTACTCGTAACAATAATCTGTATGGTAGGAAGTTGTGGGAGAATGTATTTAATGATGATATAGTTAAGGAGTCTCTCGAGGATCATATCTTAATTGGGGAACTCGATCATCCCTTGGATGGAAGATTGGAGTCGTTAGCTAAGGAAGCTTGTATCGTCATGACTGACTACGAGTTTGATGACAACAAAGGACTTCTCCTTGGTACGTTCGATATCCTTGATACAGAGAGAGGTCAGTGCCTCAAGAAACTTCTTGACTACGGATGTAAGATAGGAGTATCTTCTCGAGGTGAAGGTGAGGTCACTCAGAAAGAAGGAGTTGATGTAGTTGACGAGAACTCCTTCACATTTGTAGCATTTGACGCAGTAGTACTTCCTGCAGTCAGATCTGCTAAACCTAGTCTTCAGGAGTCTGTTAAGTACGAGTCACTTAAAGAGTCTCTTAAGAAAGAGATTGATGCAGCTAAGACTCCTGCAGAACTCGATACCATTAAGAAGGTAGTCGAGAATACGAGTATGCCAGAAGTTGATTCGTTACTCGAATCAATTAATAATAAATCTAAAGAATTAGAAGGAACGACTAGTTCGTCTAATCTTGTAGAGGATCTGGAAGTAATGACGAAGAAGGTTGATGAGTTGACTGCTGAGAATCGTTCTCTTAAGTCTTCTGTTACGACTAGTAAGGAAGAGCTTGCTAACAAAGATAACGATTTGAAGAAGTTGATGACAGAATCTGAAAGTCGTCAGAAGTCTTTCGATAACCTTAATGGTAAGTATGAAAGACTTATGAAGAAGATGAATCTTAGAGGTGATGAAATCAATAAACTCACTGAAGAGAATAGTCTTCTTAATTCTCAGGTAGGAGATCTTAAAGAAAGTCTCAGCTCCCTCCGTACTTCAGTGAGGGAAGGAAAGAAGGATGCATTTAGACTTAGTCACAAGATCGAGTGCAATGAGAAAGAGTTGTCTAGGAAGGATGAGAAAATCAAAGGACTGACGTCAGAGATTGAAAGTCTTAAGGAAGACTTGAGTCGTAAGACTCTTAAGATTGAGAATCTCACTAAGAGTCTCAACGAGTCAAAGAAGACGAGTGCTTCTAGTCTTTCAGCTTATGCTGATCTTAAGGCTAAGACATCTGGAGTTGATCCTAAGTATCTCAAAGAAAGCTTAGGCAAAGATCTATCGGTTGATAGAATCAATCAGTTGACTGAGTCAATCTCTGATCGTGATAGAAGGTATAAAGCTCTTCCTATCACAAATGATCCTCGTCTTGACGGAGTTAGTAAGGTTTCAGTTAGGACAGAGTCGTTAAGTCAGGTTGACGAAGAAACTGAGAATACCAAGACATTCTTGGAAAATTATTATAAGATTAAATCCTAAAGAAAGAGGTAAACTTATTATGGCATCTTTGAATGAAAGTTTGTTCAATACTCCCAATGCTAAGAGACTTATGACCAAGTATGGTAAGACTCTCGCTATTACGGAGTCCGTAAGAAAGAATCGTGGTTTTGAGACTACGATGGAGCGTAAGCTTCTGACTGCTCAGACGATCGATAATACGAAGAACATGATTCGTGTCATGGAGTCCTACAATGCTGGTGCTACCCAGCCTAGTTCCATCGGTCAGTACAAAAGGTATGCTATCGATATGGTAGCTGCTTTTACCGCATCTACGATTTCTCCTGAAATCGTTTCCACTCAGGCTATTGACAATCGTGTTGGTATGATCAACATCCTTCAGTTCCAGTATGGTTCTGATAAGGGTGCTGCTAAGAATGGTGAGACGTTCGCATCTGCTCTTGGTTATCAGGGTATGAATGCTGAGTATACTTCTGCTGAGGTTACAGGTGAGTCTCTCTCCGCTGTATCTGGTACGTATACTCTTGCTTACACTCCTGTAATCCCTGAGACGCTTGTCATCCGTGATCTCAGTGGTGCTGTTGTATCTGGTGTTACTGTTGATGCTGAGTCTGGTATCCTTTCTGATCCGGGTTCGGCTCTTGCTGACGGCTTCACTGCTGACTATCGTTACGACAATGAGACTGTTCCTGTTAAGGCTCCGCTTCTGAAGATGGACATCAAGTCTCTGCCGATTACTGCTCAGTCCCGTAAGCTTGCTGCTGTATGGAGCTTTGATGCTGCTTATGAGCTCAGCAAGGAGTACGGTGAGGATATGCAGTCTCTTCTTGCTACTCAGGCTGCTGCAGAAATCACTCAGGAAATCGACCGTGAGATTTGTCAGGATTTGTATCGTATCGCTTCTGCTGGTCCGGAAGTTACTTGGTCTAAGACTGCTCCGGTAGGCGTATCTGTGCCTGATCACTATGATAGCTTCTGGACTGAAGTTGTCAAAGGTTCTAACGAGATCTTCGCAGCTACTAATCGTTGTCGTGCTAACTTCATGGTATGTGGTCTCGGTGTAGACGCAGTCCTGAAATGCATGCGTGGTTTCGATGCTAACGAGGATATGTCTGCGATTGGTCCTCACTTCATTGGTACTCTTGGTGGAGTTATCAAGTGCTACGTTAACCCGTTCTACGAAGCTGATACGTTCGTTCTTGGTTACAAGGGACCGAACATGATTGATGCTGGTTACGTTTATGCTCCGTACATGCCGATCATGACGACTCAGATGATCACCCTCGAGGACTTCGCTAGCCGTCAGGGATGGGCAAC
>Ga0255059_10000051_pt1 | contig 19555 bp, 33 predicted proteins | sample 176RNAGHGlowgp2_FD_183551 | JGI IMG/M metagenome (GOLD analysis project Ga0255059, IMG submission 183551) | Metatranscriptome of sheep rumen microbial communities from Palmerston North, Manawatu-Wanganui, New Zealand - 1766 RNA GHGlow gp2... | ecosystem: Host-associated > Mammals > Digestive...
ATAGGATGTTATAGATTCATAGAAGGCTGGAGAAGCTCCAGGTATACCAGCAGACTATACTTATAACCCATCATAGAATAAAGATTTGACCAGTGCTTTAGGCGCTATATTTAATAATGATATTGTAGCAGCTAATATGGGTAGTCTTAATAGTATTAGTTTTGAGGGTATATTTACAGATTTATTATCTACAGGAATGCTAGCCGATAGTTATAAAAAGAACATTGGCTTCATGAATATTTTAACATAGGCTGGTTTTAATTTAGATCTTTTATCTCAAGCGGCAAACACTCTTACTTGGGAAGATTTTGAGACAGAAGAAGAAAATCTTGCATAGAATGCTGAAAACCTTTAGCAATTTATTTTAGCTTATTACCAATTATTAAAAGATGCATCTAAATTAGGTTCCGCAGATAGAGAAATGCTAAATTTCCTTAATGAAAATTTAGATATAGAAACTGGTTTAGCAGATTTTAAAGACGATTTTAATGCTAAACCGACTGTCGAAGCGCTATCTAAACTATAGGAAGCTATTAAAGAAAATAATATAGAAGACATTTCTAAATATTAGTTAGAGGCATAGCAAGAATTTTAGAAATTAAAAAATAATACTGATTACACTAGTGTATATAAAGACTCTTTTGAACAATTATCAGAGTTGATGGAATCTATTACATCTAATGCTAATAATTATCTTCAAGCGGCTATTCAAGATAATGCTAATGCCATTGCAGTAGTTAATGGTATTATTCGAAATCGTAATCCTAATAGTGATTTTATTAATGATAAGAGTGGTATTATTAGTTTAATTTCTGGTACCTTTGGTAGACGATGGTAGTAGCAATATGTAGAAGCTGAAGGTAATTATAGTCAAGAAGATTTTGAAGATAAAAATAATGTAGATTTAAATGCCGCGGTAGAAGCTTCCGAACAATTTTGGCAGGATTTAGTCAATAGCGGTTCTGAAAGAAAAGATAAATTTGTTAAAATGCTTTCTGATATTAGTAAGTATCGAGAGTCTGATTTTACACAATTTTCGGATATTACAGATGAAGAATCATGGAACTAGGTATATGACTTAATAAAAGAAAATACTGCTGAAAGAATAAAAGGAATTTAGAATAGTTTAACAAATTTTTATTTTAAAAATGTCGTTCCTGCATTTAATAGCCGTAGTTCTAATGCTAATCTAACCTGGCGTACAGCAGCAGCGACAGCTGAAACTGCAACCGAAAGTCAATATTTAAAAGATATTTATCTTTAGTATGCGCAATTAAATTAGGCAGGTTTAACAGGACGAGCTTCTGACTATATGACTGCTTCGTTAGAAATTTATAATTAGATACTTCCTCTTGATGGTGATTTACGAACTGCTATTTGGTCTAATATAGAAAAGAATGGTTTAAAAACTAAAGAACAAATTCAAAAAGTGATTCAAGCTGTGTAGAATAATGACACAGGTGATGATGACTTTTTAGTAGGATTATTAGAAAATTTATCTAAAACTATTTCTGATAATATTATTCTTGCCGTATAGGCTTCAAGTAGTGCTTTTGTTGAAGGTTGGTCTGATGATAGTAAAACTATTAAGAAATTAAGTTCAGGACTAGATCTTAGTGAAGTTGAAGGACTTATTAATAGTGAAGCTGGTCAAAACGCAGGACTAACAATGAGCAGCTTTGTTTCAGATGGTGAAAAACTGATACTAAAAGCTAATGAAATGGATAGGTATTTAACGGAATATTTTGCAACGCAATAGGAAACCTATAATGCTCGTTATATTGAGTTAGAAAATGCGGCAAAATAGCTAGGGATTACTTCTACTAGTGCACACATCACGCAAACAAAAGAATCAGATTTTAAGGAAGAAGATTTATTAGCAATTGATGCAATTTTAGGGAGTCAAGATTCAATTAGTAATTATGTAGATGAAAAAACTGGAGAAATTGATACTAAAGGATTAGCTACGGCTTTATTAAAAGCGTACTAGAGCGGCGAAACTGCATTAGCGAATTATTAGGATTATATTAATTGGGCACAAGCACAAGTTGAAACTTCGAGATAGTGGGCTGAAGGAAATTATTCTTCTTTAGATGAATTAGCGCATGGTAAAGGAAATGGTAATAAAGCTGTATTAAATTTTGCAAAAGCATCAGCTAGAAATTAGCTATTGTTAAGTTCAAAAGACAATCCTGATTTACTCAGTGCAGTTGGGCAAGTGCAATCTACTGCTTCATCTTTAATCTCCGATGCATTGTCTAAAGGTTTAAATAATCTAAGTGCTTTAGATTATAAAGCCTTACCAATTGAATTAGATTTTTCAGGCTCATATGTAGAATTCCTTAATCGCTATGCTACTTATACCGGGAAAACCGTTGATGAAATTAATGCCTTGTATGCTCAAGCCTTAGAAAAGGATTAGGAACAAGTTGCCAGCTCTTTAATCAAGGATTTTACCTTTACTTCTGCTGATACTTTCATGGCATCTACTTCTGCCTTACAGGGACTAGCAGATGCATATGATGTTGCGTTAGAAACTCTTATCTCTAAGTTAGGATTTAATGAAGCGACAGAGCAGTATTTCGGCAACATTTCTGACCTTGGAATTGATTTAACTAAAATTAATAACTATCAATAGATAGTATAGGATAGCATTGTAGACTATATTAATTCTATTAATATTACTGATTTCCTTAATGCGACTTCAAGCGCAGAACGGGTAGCGACTGGAACTAAGTTAGCTAGTGAAATCTAGAACTATCTTGATATGACCGGTCAAACGGTTGTAGAATTATTTACTGGTCAATCTGAAGCAATAATACAGTAGTAGATCGCTTCTACTAAAGCTTTTATGAAAGCTGTACCTTCTAAGTCGATGAGTGAATCTCAAAAGCGTGGCGCAGATTTAGCCGCCTTAGAAGAGCAATTACGTCAATTGTAGTCTTATACAATGGACGATGTATTAGCTATTCTTGAAGCCGGTGGTGAAGAAGCCGTTGCCTTACTTAAAAGGTTAAAGGGCGACAATGTCACAACTTCCGAACTCGAAGCTGCCTTTAATAACAGTCAAATTGTAAAACTTCGTACTGCAATGTCTGACCTAGAAAAGGGCGTGGGTGAAACCGTAACTGGACTTGCGATGAATATTATGCAAGTAACTGATGGTTTTGAACTTGCCGAACTAGACGATGGTAGCGCAGTTATTACCGCAGTTGGCGATATGGTTTAGGCTTATGCTAATCTCTATGCGGCGATGGAGAAGAATACTGATCATACTACTGGTGATTTAAATAGCGCATATGCAAAATTAATTACTCAATATGCTCAATCTTCAAATGATTTAAAAGACTTATTATCCAATGCTGCGACAGGAATTTCTGCTGATACTTTTGGAACTATAATGGAACATTATGGTTTAGTTATGAAAGAAGTATTAGAAAGTGCGGAAGGCATCGTTATTGATTAGTTTGGTAATATTATTATTTAGGATTTTAAAGCTTTTGAAAACTGGATGAATGATAATGCCAATGTTGAATGGAATAGTAATGATCCAGCATTTAAATCACTTTATAATTCTTATATAGATTCAAAAGTAGAAATATTAAATCGTCCTATTACAGATGCTTAGACTGCGGCGGAATAGCTGAATAATATTTTAAACGCTAAAAAGGGTGAAGCTGTTAATATTTCTTATCTTGATGAATTTGATAAAGCTGATGAAAAAACAAAAGAAGTATTTGAAGCTATATTGTAGAAATATGGAGCTGCTTATGAAGATGGCATTTTAATTATAAGCAATGAGACACAAATTCCTAATTTAGTGGGAGAAATTGGCCATTTAGCGCAAGAAGCGGGAATTATTATACCAGAATAGTTAGCAGAGTTAGAAGATGCTATTGTGGATTTATTAGATAATATTGTATCTTTATTATCTAATGGAGTAAACGGAAGTTTAAGTCATAAGGACGCTCTTACAATATCTAATTGGTATAAGGATACTCTTGCTTAGCGGAAAGATTATACTGATTTTATTAAGGAATTAGATTTTTCTGATACTGCTGAAGGATTGCAATTAACTGAAACTTCCTTAGCAAATATTTATGAATTATTAAAGGGTATTAATGCAGAGAAAGCTGATGCATTTTTAGAAAATATTATTAGTAGCAAAGAAAGTTATTAGACTTTAACTGGAGCATTACGTGAATTTAATGATTCGACTAATATTACAAATACCGCGGCTAGATTTAGTAGATCTGGTTATAATGGTACCGTTGACGTTAATTATAATAAGCGTCCACATATAATAAATGCAGATGGCTCTATTTCTACTGTTGAATCTTTATCTAGTGGTAATGGTGAGGTAGAAGTATTGGTTACGCCTATTCTTCCAGATGGTTCTAGATTAAGTGAAGATAGTGCAGCAAAATATGCTGATATGTTTGCCAATAAAGAAATTGATTTAACAACAAAGTTAGTAGGAGAAGATGGACAAGAACTAGAATATAGTTTTAAAGATATCTATATGGGCACATATGATACAGTCGAAGCTGCTAACGAAGTTGCAGAATCTTTACATGAATGGCACGAAGCGATATCTAATGCAAATACTGAATTAAGTAAAACTTCTAGTATGATGCAAGATATAGTTTAGAAAGCTATGGTAAATCCGGATTCTATGAATTTTATGTCTAATAAATTGCCAGATGATATACAAACAGCTGTTAATGCGTGGGAAAATGCTTCTAAAGCAATTCGCACTTTAACTACAGCATAGAAAAAGGGCTATATGGGAGTCTAGGATTTCTATAATATTGTCACTACCGCATCTTCATTAATGGAAGCAGCAGGAAAAACGTTTGAAGTTGCTGAGATGAATGCGAGCGAATTAATGTTAAAAGGCGCTCAAAATATAAAGATAGTAGATGGTCAATTAACAGTGGATTTATCTTCCGCTGGTATGAACATTGTTGGTGATGTTAATTCGCTTAAAGAAAATATGACAGATGGCGTTCAAGAGCTTGCTAAAGCAGAAATAGCAATTATTGATGCTGAAATTTAGGTATTAGAAATATTGGCAGCTATGGAGCAACTAGGGGACATGGATGTCGATGTTAATAGTAATGGTATTAATTTTGAGGTGGGCGACATATTTGACCCCGAAGGTCCTTATGGCTTTAGTTAGGATATGAAGGATTACACTACAGCACTTTTAGATATGTGTAAGACTAATAAGGAATTAGAATCTGCATTACAATAGGTAAAAATAAATAATAAAACTCTATATGAATTATTACAAGCTGATGCTAATACATGGATTGAAACTTTTGGTAGTAAAGAAAATGTATCTAAATTCTGGTAGAATTTTAGCGAAGGATTAGAAGGCTGGGATTTAGAAGGTAATTTACAAGAGCAGGTTTTAAATTTCTTTAAAGGGTTAAATTCAGAATTAACTGTTGACTTAGGCGATAGTGGAGTTTTTCATATTGGTGTTAATGGCGCTGTTTGGTCTATAGATTTTACTAATGAGTAGCTAATGAAGGACGCTGAAGCTGCGGCTAAAAAATTTGATTTGCTTCATACAGGCGAAGATATTAAAGATAAAATAAAAGAAATTTTAGCAAAATAGCAAACTGAGGGCACATTAGACTTAGGAGAAACTTTTACATTACATGTCGCAAGTGGAACTATTACTTTAGTCACAGATGATGATGGAAATACAAGATATAAAGTTGGAAATAATACTTATTCGGATGCACAGTTAGCATCGGCTGTTGCGGATTTAACAAAGATAGGCGCGACAATAACTGATGATATTGATTTAAGTACAGACCCCCAATTTAGTTCGCTTGAAAATGGGACATTAAATGGAAAGTTAAAAATTGGTAGCTTTGAAGTAGAGGTTGAAAGCGCTGGTGAAGGAGTTACTTATACAAAAGATGGGTATACGGCAAATAGCTTAGATGACTTATATGCAAAATTATATTTAGAAAAATAGGATGCGACACAAGACAGCATTACTGATATTTTAGAATATAAAAAATGGCAAGTAAAACAAGGAATATTAGTTGAAACTATTTTTGAAGTAAATGGCCAAGAGAGTGATCCTAATAAAAATGAAAATTTACGCAAAGCAATATAGGATTATTTAACTGGTAATAAGCCAATTACAAAAAAAGATATAGATATTGGAGAAAATGGCTCTACTGTTAAATTAGAAGAGGGTATAACCTTAACTATTCCTGAAAATAAAGTTCAACTGAACTTTGAGAAAGATGGCTCTTTAACACAAAAATCTGCGGAACAATTACAATCTTACTTAAGAGAGATTACAGGAGTAGATTTAGGACTAAAAGATACAATTTCTCAAGCCATTACTGAAGCATTTACCAATATCTCTTCTCAATTGACACTTCTTAATGCAACTGAACCTACCGGCATCACCGCCTGGTCTGGAGCTTTGTCTTCTATGGCTGATGCAATTTCTAAAACAAGTGAAGCTGTAAAGAACTTAATTGCCGCATTAGAAAAATTAGGTTAGCTAAATGCGCCAACAGGTTCTACTCCGACTACCTTTACTGCTGATGGAGATTAGGCGCAAGAGGAAGCAGAAAAAACCAAACAGCAAATTAATGATATTCCAGATAAGACTGAAACTGAAATAACCGCAGATGGCTCTCAAGCACAGGCGGAAGCTGATGAGACAAAAGGAAAGTTGGATGCAATTCCAATAGATATTGATATTGATATCACCGCATCTGATAATGCTTCAGATGCCATTGATAAAATTGCCGAAGCAATTGAAAACCTTAAAGATAAAACTGTTAATGTTACTGTTAAAGAAACTATAGCAAAGGCCAAAGGAAATTCTAATAATGATAATACTAGTGGTAGCGATAATAGCAAGCCTAATTTCGTTAAGGCTACTGGTAATGTTGGCTATGCTCGTGCATCCGGTACTTTAATGGGTGAACTTGGTCCAGAAATTTATGTTCAAAATGGGCGATATTATGTTGCAGGTCAAAATGGCCCAGAATTTGTAGATTTAGCTGAGGACGCTATTGTCTTCAATCATCTCCAAACCGAGCAACTTCTAAAGAAGGGCATGTCCTCTACTCGCGGGCGTGCAGTTACTAATGAGCGCACCGCAGTTGCATTCGCGCAAGGTAATGTTAACGGCGGCCCCGCTATGGCAAGCGCTTCCGCAGCATTAGCCGCTTTAAAGAGATTACGTAGTATGTGGGAATCTCTTATGAATGCATCCGTGCAAGACCTTGCTGGTGCTGGCGGCGCTGGAGGTGGCGGTGGCGGTGGCGGAAAGGGTGCTAATGCTGCTTTTGTAAAACAATTAGAAAAATGGTATAACTGGTTATAGAAAATCGCTGAACTCGAAGAGAAAATTAATTATCAAGAATAGTTACGTTCTACTATCAGTTCTGGACAAAAGAAAAACGGTGCCGCCTATTATGCTAGCTTAAAAGAAAGCTTAAATAATTTATAGGAATAGGTTAAGACAGAGCAGAGTTTGGTACAGTCATAGCAGGAATACTTCGATAAGCGCCGCAAGGAAATGAATAAGAATAGCAATCCTTTTACTTCACTTTATACATTTGATGAAAATGGACAATTGAAATATAAAGATGGGGCTTTAAAGAAATTATCTGATATTTCTGCAAAGGATGATACCGGAAAACCCAAGAAAACAGTTAAAGAACAGTATGACGCGATTTTAGCAATGAATTCCGATTTTGCGAAATACATGAAATATGATTCTTCCGGCAAGGAGATTGAATATGACGAGAATGGAAAGCCAAAAGATGAAGCAGCATATGCCTCGGCTGTTCAAGCATTCTGGGATAAAATTGATGCTGATAAGGAAGAAATGCAATCTCTTCATGATTCTATTAACGAGCATAAAGAAGCAGTCCTAGCCGCGCAAGAAAAATAGAATGAAATTCTACAAGAAATGCGCGATAACTAGCTCGCAGTTGAGAAGGATGTGTATGATGCTATTGTGGATTCGCGCGAACGTGCTATTGAAGATTCAGAAGCGGAACGTGACGCAATTGAAAAATCCACTTCTAAATTTATTGACGGGCTATCTAATGCTCTCGATAAAGAACGTTCTATGTATGAAATGTAGTAGTCTTAGAATGATTTGGATTAGAAACGTCGCCGCTTAGCTATATTGTAGCGTACTGGCGGCTCTAATTCTGAGATTGCTAGCTTGTAGTCTGATATTGCTAGTTCTGAACAAAGCCTATATTTTGATAAACAATAGGAACAAATTGATTTAATTCAAGAAGCCTCTGATAAATAGATTGAAAAGCTAGATTAGCAAATTGAATTAGATCAAGAATTATTAGATTATTAGAAAGCACATGGTTTACTTTGGGGCGAAGTAGCTGACATTATGAAACAGGATTCTGCTACTATTGCTGATTTTATTAAGACTAATAATTCAGAATGGTGGGCAAAATCACCAATAGAATCTGCGGATAGCTTACGTGATGTTATTTTTATGACAGATTAGTGGGTAAATTTTAGAGATGACTAGAATAAGTATTTTGAATAGATTATTAACAGTATAAATTAGACCACTACTAGTGAAGCACCAAGTAATCCTAATGAGAGCTCAGATAGTACAACGCATACTGGTGGTACTGATAATGACAATAAAGGCACTGTGACATATGAACAATTTAATGAGAAAAAGCACATAAAAGTTACAACCACCAAGGATAAAAATGGAAAAGAAAAAGAATCGAGGAAAAAAGAAGCTCATGAGTTTGATAAGAACGGCAAATGTACAAAATGTAAATATAAAAAAGTGACTGGTAGTGATAATAATGGTGGTGGTAAGCCACCAGCTGATAACGGAGGCAAGCCGCCAGCTGATAATGGCGGTAAACTACCGGCTGACAATGGTAATAAACCACCAACGAGTGATAATAAGGTACCTGCTAATGATCCGAATGATTCAGCTGTAGCACGTTATGAATACTAGCAAGAAGGTGCAAGTGGTCATAAGAAACGGGCTATTTATAAAAGTGGACGAGTTGGTACATACGGTAAATTATAGCCACATAATTATAATGGTGGTAGAAAATGCACTGATTGCGGTTATAATCGCCACGGCAGTGTGGTATAGGAACCTGGGTCCGCTCCAGAATTAGCAACTAAAGACAAGACTATTAATAGTATAAATAAAGAACAAGATAATAGAACTCTTCATTCTCTTTCTGATATTAATCTTACTAAGAATGAATTGCAAACACTTCGCAATTCCACTCTTTCCAATGGTCTCAGTGCATTAAATAGTGCTATGCAAATGCACCTTGCGGCGATAGATAATTCTGCTTATACTACTATAGACCGCGATAAATCCACACAAATCGGTTCTATTTCTCTCAATATGGATGTTAAACAAATAGCAAATGATTATGACGCAAAGCGCGCGGGAGAAAAAGCGATGGAAGAAATGCTCCGTATCGCTCGTAAGTCAACTACCGCGACAATAAGGAGGTAAAAGGATTATGAGCAATACAGCAATATTAGTTGGATAGGAAGTTTCCACTATTAAAATTCCATAGACTTAGGTCTATATGGCGACACACGATGGGGAAGGCAATCGCCTTCCCTATCGTTATCGCTCATTTATTAGTTTTAGTTTTGGTGGGAAATGGATAGAAGATTTTAATTTTATTGCATTTCTTGATGGTGATAGAATGCAACGCAATCTAGCACCCGAATTTGAAGACTTAACTTCTTCATATGAAGTTTTAGATGGACAATTTTATCATAGTACGCATTTCCGTACTAATACTATACACTTTACTCTTATGAGTGACGAGATAGACGGACGCCTAATGGAGAGCTTTAAAAATTGGTTTTCTCCTGGTAAAAATGACAGACTTATTCTATCTGAATATCCGAATCGCGCGATTATGGCGCGAATAGCTTAGCCGCCAGAAATGTCGATGTTACCATTTGAGAAAAAGGTAGAATTAAATATTGCTGGAACTAAGTATGAGACTAGTGTAACTAATTATAAAGGAACCGTTGATTTAGAATTTGTAATGGATGATCCTTTTTGGTATAGCATTATTAATATATTTGGGCAAGTTACAATTAAGGATGGGCATGAAGTTTATGCTAACCAATGGGATGGCTCAGAAGATTTTTTTAATGAACCCGATAAACTTAAAGATGTTTTAAAGATAGTTTATGAAGATGGTATTCCATTATATCATATGATTGCATCTCCGATGCTATTTGGTAATAATGTTTACGCCGCTTCAGGCGGGCGGCTTAATAGTAAGGTTGCTACTGTTATAACACAAAATGAATATGATAGCCATTCTACTGAAGAAGGGTATTTTTATAATTCTAAAGTGGTAGACGGTGAAACTGTTATAACTTATTATAAAGGCGCATCTATTAACTATGGTACTATTGATGGAGCTTATGTAACTACTACTGCAAATAATTCTTTAACTATACCAATAAAGGGTTCAGTTAATTTATACTATAGCGGAACTGCTCCAGCACCAATTAAATTAAGTTTTAAGGTGCGGATTACTACGGATAATAATGGATATGTAAATAGTATAGCTAATATGAAAGCGTTGCAAAATGATATACCGTATAATACGATTACTTTTAAAAGCTTGCCTAAAAACGCATAGCAACTACGAGTAACGACCCCCAATTTTATTACTAGTTATAATCGCGCAATAGAGATATTCAGAAGCAGGCCAAAAAAGAAATCCTTTGAGGATTTACGAGGAGATATACGAGATGAAATTAGACATCCTATTATTCGTATGCTTGCTGCTGACTTAATTAATAAGAGTGCAAAGAGCAATGGTAGTGAAATTGATGTTACTAATGCTATATATGATACTCTAATTGACGGGTTAAAAGGTATTTGGCCATCTTCTGAAACAGCAGATTATTATGTACAGGTATGGCTAAATAGTAAAACAGGCGAAGCAATTGGGGAAATTAAATATCATGATATTTCTGATGATCAAGATAAAAAAGTGGAAGAAAATGTTGGAGATATGTTTGATTCTAATTACTTATTATTAAGAGATAGAAACTCATTTGATGAGCAAATGATGGTGCAAGCTTGGAGTGAATAGCATCCAGAGTATTCTTATGTTGTATCTCATAATTTTATTGTTCCATTAGATGATTTTTCTGTTGAGTATTCTAATTTATATTATTAATGAGTTAAAAGGAGGACAAAGTAATGAGTGACAATTCTAATAAAAATGTCCGCGATTACGAAGTCTCCATCTGGACCCTTCAGGATAGTTATTTAACTACCCTGAAGTGGTCTAAATCTAGTCATAAGGGACAAATATAGAATCCTAAGATGACCTTAGCGGATGATGGAACCCAATCATTTTCTTTCAGCATCCCAATGTATTTATATGTTTAGGATGGAGACGTATTAGTTAAAAAGGAAAATCCCAATTGGTATGTTATAAAAGATAATAATTTATTAATAGAAAATATGCGAAAAATTAAGGTTATTTTTAATAAAACTTTTGGTACTGAAGACGAAAAGAAAGCCAATGGGGAACGCATATTTGAATTTTTAATTACTAAAGTAACTGAATAGCATGAGAGTGATAATTTAACCTGTGAAGTAACATGTGAAGGGCTGGCTTTTCATGAGTTAGGAAAGCAAGGATATAAAATCGAATTAAGTAGCGACGTATTCGTTAATAGAGATTATATTTATTATCATGGTGAGCCTGTCGCAGATACATATATAGTATCTGAACAAGCCAATCAAAAGCGTTCATATATTTGGTATGATAATTTACATTAGCCGCACGCTGAATGTCCAGAAGCAACATTAGACTACTGGATGAATGATTTAGGAATTAAGCACGCGAGATACACATATAAAACAGTCAAAATTACAGATGAAAATAAAACCTGCTTAAATGGTTTAAATATTACTGATAATCCTAAGGAATAGCGTACAGATCTGAACTCAACTGAATGGTATTATGATGTATAGATGAATTAGAGTTTTTATACAGATATGATTGAAGATGGCGATGAACGTCGTAGTGATTAGATTTATGAAGAGCCTTATGTTAGTTCTTGGGATAAAAATTTATCCCCTCTAAAAATAGAAAGTGCTCGTGTAAAATAGCGTATGATAGATGCTAGTGAAAGTAATTTATATAATCTTACATAGACCATTGCTGAAACTTTTGAAGTATTTTGCCGCTATGAATATCTTTACGATGAAAATTATTCAATTAAAGGACGTAGAATTATTTTTTATAATAACTTTAATGCCGAAGATGAGTAGGCATATTTTGAATATTTAACATATCCTTATACGTCATCTGCTATCACGCGTGAATATGACAGTACCGATATTACTACAAAAATGTATGTGCGTCCAGAAACGGATGATAGTAATTTAACCGGATAGATTAGTATCATTGATAGTCCCGCAAATCCAACTAAAGAAGATTATATAATGAATTTTGACTATTTAAAAGAAATCGCAACTATTTCACAAGAATAGTATGATGCTATTACTGAATATAATCAAAAGATGAAATTATATAATGAAGGAACTTCCTATAGTTCAAATCCATTACCACGGGTTAATGGGAATTATACTGGCGAAGTACTTTCTCTTGATGAGAATTATAAACGCTATAATAATAGAATTTATAGTCAAGATGGCGATAATGATGCTTGGCGGCAATACGGTCTAATTACTTTACAAGAATAGCTAATTTCTAAAAAAAGTAGAAAGATTGAACTGGAAGCGAAACTTACAGTCGCTAGAAATTCAATTACCGAAGCGGAAGAACGTATCGCAGATGCTTCTTAGCATATAGGGAGCGGCGCAGAGAAGTCTCCTAATGCTTTTTCACGTGATAAAAATAATCCAATGGTAACTAGCCTTGTTACTTATGAGAATAAAAAAAATAATAAAACTAAAACTTATTATAAAGTAACAAACTTTTCAGATACTGGTATTAATGCTAATAGTATTCATATGTATCGTGACTATGATGATAAAAAAAAAGAAGTTTCCTGTATATAAACAAACAGGAACTGTGCCAGAATCGACTTTTTTTTCACAAGTTAATGAACAATTAAATTTTAATGAAGATCCAGCGCGGCAAGCAGTCGAGACCTATCGTCTATTAATTGCTCCTAATCAAACGGATTAGTAGTAGATACAATCTATTCTTCAAAGATATATTACTGAGTTAAGTAAATATAATGAAAATAAGGAGTCTTTAAAAGAAGATACAGGTCTAATTTTTTCTAGTTAGAGTAAGATAAAAGAAACTGACACTGATAATTTATTTAATAAATATAACATTCAATACGATGAGATTGGTTGGGCTTTATTTACAATTGGCTATGCCAAATTAAACGATTCTTTAAATGCTACTGCTACTGAAGGCGGATGGGCAAATAAAAAATTCTTTTCTATTATTGGCCCTAATGGTAAAACTGAATATAAATTAACCGCTCAAACAGATAAAAAAGGTAATCATTTTATTAAAAAGGATGATTGGAATGCTTGGATTGCTAGTCGTTTAGCTTGGTGTTTAGTAGCTTGTGATGGGATAGAACGAAGTAATATTTCATTAAAGAAAGGTTCTAATAGGTATGATGTTGTATGCACACTACCGTGGGCTAAATTAGCTTCATCGTCAGACTATATTAAAGCGACAGTTTCAGATAAAGGTAAGGCGCAATGGAGTTGTAGTCTTGGGAGCCGTATCGCAGAGAATAAAACCTCTTTTAAAGATTTGCGTAATAAGGCAACTACTGAGAGTTATTATGAATTATTAGAATCAGTTGGTATTCACCGTTATCCTAATGAAATTGTAGGATTCAATGTAAAAACTGATAATTACGGACATGCTACTAGTATTGTCGCTATTCCTTATAATGAAAATGAAAGCTAGTTAACTAAAGTATATTTAACATATTTTTATAATCCAATAACTCACTACAAAGCTGTAAAAGATATGTGGATTAAACGATTAACTAAGTCATAGTCTGAAGAAAGAATGTACGTATATACATTAACATATTTAAATCGTGTAATTAATAACTTTGAAGAAGTTATTAGGATTATGCTGAAGGAAAAATTTGAAGATGTACGTAAGTTTGATCATCTGATGGGCCCAGCAATGCGCGAAAGTTATTGGCAGCCTGAAGATTATAGAGACTATGGCGATTATTATTCTGCCTAGTTAAATCGTATTTATTTTAATCATAATAGTATAAAAATGCCAAAATGGCGTTTGAATAAGATTAGTGCAGGATTTTTCTGGGATAATAAGCCTTTTCCAGAAGAAGAAACTGGTTATTATGAATTAGGCGTAGATTAGAAAAAAGCTTATTATCCATGTATTGATTTAGAAGCCTTCTTTAAATCAGTCGAAGAGACAGCAATTGCAAATAATGCTCGGCCGCCTGTCATGTATACGCCAAATATATCTAAAGATTTTACAGCTGAAGAGGGCATAGACCCTCCAAGTGCTACTGAAGAGGAATTAGATTAGTTGTTTGATTACGTACTAACTAAAGGAAACGGCAAAACTTATCAAGGCACTTCTGGCACTAGTTATTAGGATGATCAAGTATATCGAAGCAGCGCGCAGACCGCTATAAATGAATTTATTGCTCATTTGCCTTATTTTACTTTTGCTTTTTATAATGACTCATTTGATAAGTAGAAGTATAGTGCAGAAAAAAAGAATTATGTAACAGATAGAACATTATATGCTAAAAAAGATGCAAAGGGGAATATTGAATGGGCATATAAAATAAAAGCCATTAATACGATGAATATTGATGGTAATAGTAATACTGATAGCAATAAAACTGTTATATATACCGAAGTTCCAGTACAGCGAGAAGAGGATGACCATGTTTTTTATCGCGTGGGTTCTGTTACAGCTAAAGGTGTATTTGTAGAAAACGATGAAGCTTAGCTAGTTTTTGTCAGAAACAAGAAGACTAATGTAATTAAACCAGTTTTAATGTTAAAAGGGTTAGACACGCTTCCTGAGTCAACATTACATTATATTACAAAACAAAAGGTAAGCTATGATACGAAATCATTTTTAAATAATAGTTAGTATGCAATAAATACATATTATGAAATTCATCCTGGCGCTTAGCCAGAATTGGGATACTATACTGAAAATGGTTTTACACCGATAGGAACAGTGCAGAAAAAACATTGGCTTTCTTGGAACAGTGATAATGACTATGAACTAGTATATCCTCGTATAAAAATTAATTCTTTATAGTTAAAGCCAGAAACAGTGGCCTTATCATTGAACTGTCAAACATTGGTTTAGTATGAAGATTATTATGTATTTACGCGAGATTCAGATTATTTAATTACTTTAAAACCATATACTTTTTATTCTGAAAAAGGTTCACGTGAAGCTATTGCTAAAAAGATTGAAGAAAGCGGCGGTAATGTATCAGAACTATTAAAAACCGTATCAACAGTTAACAATGGTTATGAAGACGCTTCTTTTTCTGAAGGAACTGACGCCATTCATGCTCGTGTAAGTGGTAGTCATTCTACCAGCGGTTCAGGCGCTACTGATGATGATATTACACCTTTAAATGAGGAAGAATGGAATAACAATGGATATTTAGAGAAAATTAGTATCATGCGTGAATTAGGCTTCTATTCAAGTAAAATGAAGTCTGTTTATAAACCCTTACGCATTACTTATGCCATATCTAATGGTGGAACAAGAACCTATTTAGATGCCTTAAAAGTATTAAAAGAAAATTCTAAACCTAAAGTTACTTATACTGTTACACCGAATATTTTAAATACAAATTTAATCAATTAGCTATATAATAAGTTATGCCAGATAGTTTCTATTAATGACCATGAATTAAAATTTAATAATGTATTCGGTTATATTTCTTCTATGGACTTAGACTTAGATAAACCTTGGGAAGATACAATTGAAATAAAGAATTACACTAATAAGTTTGAAGATTTATTTAGTTCCATTACAGCATAGACAGAAGCAATGAAAAAGAATTCCGGCATTTTAGCAAGTTTTGGCGCTGGGAATTTACCTGTTACAATTGTTTAGTCAGTAGAAGATACAATGACGGATGCACTTTAGAATTCTCCTATTATAAATAATTATTTAATGGAAGAATTTGATAGCGCGCAAGTCGTGAAAGATACATTGTATGATATCGTAGATTAGACTAATGTAATATTAGGTAGTAGTACGGCCGCGATAGATGAGCTTACTACTTTAAACAATTTAAATGCAACTATTTTAGGTTCCTTAGTAAAAAATATTGAAGCACTTACTGCGCCTCAAGTTTTTAATGGAGATCCTAGCACAATTATTGGCTATAAGGCCGGTGATATCTGTTATGGAAGTGATGGCAAAGCATATATTGCCACCTCATCGGCAGGTTTCATGCCGTTCTTCGACGGCACGGTATCTAAAATTACTGGTGCAAGTGTAGATTGGGATGCTGACAAGGGTACTGTTGATATTCATGGAGCGACTTCTATTGATATAAAAAGTGGAAATGATATTGATATTGCCGCAGACGCGAATATTTATATTATTGGTAATAAGTCAGTTAATATTGGCGGCGCAACAATTAATATTGGTAGTGCGACAATTGATGATGGCACGAGCACGGGTGAAGAGGTCGTAGGTGGAATTAATATTGTTTCTTCTCATGTAGATTAGAAGAATAAGGCGAATAGTAGCTTGTCAGGTGTTTGGATTAATCCAAAGTCTATTTCAATGTTAAGCTCTAATATTGTAATGGAAGGTAGCAAACGTATTGTAATGAGCGCGTCAAAAGGCACGAACGTAGCAACCTCTGGAATTTAGATTGATGTTGATCAAGGAATTTGGATTGGCTCAGGAAAAGGTGTTAATATATATTCTGGGGCAGCATTTAAATTGACAAGTGATAATAGCGATGATGATGAAAATTAGAAATTGGTACTAAATGGTACACCAGGTACTTCATTATCATTAAATGGAAAGCGTGCACTTATAGGCACGTCTAATGATACTGCTGCGACAGTAATACGTATAAGCTCTGATTAGATGGTTATTGGTTCAGCAAAAGGATTCGGATTAACTGATATAAGCGGTGATAATGTCGATATTCCTGTTCCTTAGGCTAAACAAAATGCTAACATAATAGGCGCTGTCTTTTCTTCTTAGAATATAGGATTTGCTACCAGAAAAGGAACTTATCGTAATTTAATCGCAATGGATGAAACTGGTATTACACTAGGCCAAGCTCGGGTGAGTGGAAATGCTTATGCTTTACATGGCAGTGACGAGACTTCAGAATCTATGGTAAATGATAACATTGAGGGCTCGTATGTTAAAATTGGTGTTGATGGTATTAAATTAGGCTCATTAGCAAATATGTATATTAATACTAATAATTTTAAATTACAGACCAAAGCTGATGAATCTACAGGAGAGCATACCATTCTTGCTGTAGGGACTCATTTTAATAATGTGTCTGGTAGTACTGTTAATAACATTTTTGGCGCGGATACTGAGAATTCTGTGAAAGCGGGATTAGTATTTAATGCGAATGGTTTATTTATTAAAGGAACTGTATATGCAGATGCGGGACAGTTTACAGGGACGGTCTATGCCACAAATGGCAGCTTTAGTGGTTCTATTTTTGCAGCGCAAGCGAGTAAAATTGCCGGTTTCTATATTGGAAATACATATATGGCTTCTATATTTAATAATAACAGTAATGATTATCATAAAAATAATTTAAGCAGTACTTATAGAGGAGTATATATTGGAACAGATGGAATTAATATTAGTAGTAATTATGATTCTAACAGTTCTACACCTGAGAATACTATCTATGGGGATATTTTATTTAAAATAGATATTCCACAACGTATTTTAACTTTTGGAAACTACCAAAAAACTTCAAAGCCAACTTTATTAACTGTAAATTAGGGTACTTCAACAGTTTCATTACATGGTATTTTTATATTAGACCCAGACAAAGTGGCAGTTGCAGATGGGTATGCCTCTTTATCGATTCACTCCGATGGCGATCCATATTGTATATATACATCCGGTGCATATAGCAGATCAACAGACCACTATCATATAGAAGATTATACTTTTGGTATTAATCATATTGGAGAATTATTTTGTTCTACATTAACTACAGGTGGAATAAGCGCATATTCTTTAAGTGTCCGGTCTGCTTCTTTTTATATTGATAATGTGTATGGGTTAAGATGTTTTAATGATAAATTTAGTGTTGATGTAAATGGTAATATTACTGCTAGTGATATTACTGTTAGTAATATTACCGCTAATGCTATTACTGCTAATGATAATCTTATCGTAGGAGACGTATCTAATCTTGAAATGTCACCTAGTTCCGGAAACTCCTCTAGTTCCGGAAGCTCATCTAGTTCTGGGAACACCTCTAGTTTTACCAATGGATCGATTATTGCCGAAACAACAATTGCTGCAGGGGCATCAATTGCTGCAGGAGCATCCATTCGCGCGGGAACTTCAATTCGTGCAGGAACTTCTATAGCTTGCAATAATTTTTTATATATTAATGGGACAGATACTACTGGTACTAATACAACAAATATTGCAAGAATTGTTTTTGGAAGTAATGATACTGATTATCCTCGTCTCGTATCAAGAAAACGTGGTGGGAAATGGTAGTTGGTTTGGTTATACGCCTCTGGCAAAGAAACTATTCTCGCTTCAGAAGATGATTCTCAAACTACTTGGCAACCAAGGTCGTCAACCTAAGGAATAAAAATCTTAAGCTAAAAAAATAAAGCCCGCTCCTTTCGGAGCGGGCCATTTTCTTTTCCCCTTATTCTTCATCAAACTCAATAAAGTTCTCAAGCTGCGCCATTTCAGCTGGCGTAAACTCAACCTCACCAATATCATCCATCTTAATCTTATTCGCGCTAATTTCCACATTCGTATCAAGCAGCTCGCGCAACTCTCTACTAAATGCTTCCATTTGCTCTGCGGGAATCCTTACATTACCATTTTCCTCGGTCTTAAGTTCTCCATTCTCATCCTTCTCACCGTATTTCTTAATTAGTTCCATACGAGTCTCATTAAAGGACTGAATTTCCGCATCAGCACTTTTTAGAATCTTACCAACTGCATAAGCGCAGCGTGCCTTTAATTGTTTCTGACTTAATCCTTTAAGCCCCTCAGTCGCATTGACTAATTCTTCTAGCTTTACATTAATCATATATCTTCTCCCCAAGTGCTATGCACTCTTATCTTATTACAAAAGTATTTACCAATACAAATAGCATCTGCTTCATCTTCAGTACACTGTAAATTATACCAAATTTTAACTTTGGCTTGCGCCGCCTTCTTCCGCGCTTCTCGATGCTAATCACCGTCGCCAACGCCGCAGTAGCTGCGCCATTCGCTTGGATAAACTAAGTCGCTATCTATACAGGCTTCAAATAGCGTGTCTAATATTACAC
>Ga0255059_10000055_pt1 | contig 18996 bp, 8 predicted proteins | sample 176RNAGHGlowgp2_FD_183551 | JGI IMG/M metagenome (GOLD analysis project Ga0255059, IMG submission 183551) | Metatranscriptome of sheep rumen microbial communities from Palmerston North, Manawatu-Wanganui, New Zealand - 1766 RNA GHGlow gp2... | ecosystem: Host-associated > Mammals > Digestive...
GTGGCAATGTAACTGGTCCTGGACTTGCTCTTAGAGAAGAATACTTTGATCCACAGTCTGGTGGACAGTATGCTTACATAGTTGTTCAGATCTATAAGTGCCGGCTTATACTGAATACGAAGTATTGCAGTAGCCTCTTCATTATTTGAATCCCAAACCTGAACAACTATGTAAGCATACTGTCCACCAGACTGTGGATCAAAGTATTCTTCTCTAAGAGCAAGTCCAGGACCAGTTACATTGCCACTACTATCATAGTGTGGAGCAAGATTCTTAGTTCTAGTAGAATCTGTAGACATCTCCTTGAGCTGATTTTCAAGAATTGCTTCTGTAGCATCAGTACTATTAACTCTATCAGACTGTAATATCAGCTGATCTGTACCTTCTTCATACTTGTATACACCTTCAGTAGAATTACCATTATCTGTATGATTAATATCATAGTATACAAGTACTTTACTAATTGTAGAAGAACCAGCAATATTAGCTAAGAAATCAAATCCATCAAAATCAGATAGATCTTCGATTTCAGTATAGTAATCATAGCCTTCACCACCAGCCGGCTTAATCTTAGCATTGGCAAGTGCGGTATTCTTTTCAGCATCTAAACCTATCTGCTCTTCAGTTGCACCAAGATCATACAGATTAAGTGATGGTCCTTTTATACTCTTTCTACCAGAGTTAACGATAATATTGATAAACAATCGACGCTCATCATTATTATTACGTCCTCTACCAGTTATAAGCGCATGACCAGCACCTGTATATGTGATGCTACCATACTGATACAGGAAGTAGTTATTAACACCATCCATAGGATCAGCAGCAAATGCAGATGATGTAGTACCCTGAGATCCACCAGCAAGTGTGTAGTAAACAACAAGATCATCATCTTCTATATCTACTGTATAACTCTGTGGCGTAGTAGCACTGACCTTCATTCTATCACCGATACCAAATGGATACTTAGTGATAATACCTTCATTATTCTTCTTGGTCTTATCAGTTGGCATTGTTTCGCCATTTGTACTTGATGCATCTATAATAGCCTGCATATCCTGTGCACCGATAAGTGTAGGGTTATTAGATGACTCATCTATCTTACGATGATAAAGTGAATACTTGTACATCATCGTATAATACTGAGTATTTAATGAACCTTCTTCTGCGTTTACAAAGAAGCCTTTGAATCCAAGCATTCTAGGTGCATAATTAAATGTCTCTCCACCTGCCGAATTAGCCAGAACAGTTGAAACATAGTAGCCCTTTGCTTTGCCATATCCTGGTTCGCTTGTAACAACGCCTGCTCCAGAAGTGTCCTCATAATAATTCTTATAGGTAAATGTCGCAACACCATCTACATTTGTTGTCTGCTGTAAAGTAGAATTAGTATTTTCAGATGTCTGAACTGCTGTAACGCTCTTTCCCTGAACAGGATTACCATTCACATCCTGAATTGCAATTGTAAGAGTCTGATCAGAATTACTACCAGTAGTTGTTGAGCCTGCAGCTTCTGGAATTTCTACATAACTTCCAACATTATAATTTTCTCTGGAGAATACAGCTTCACCATTACCATCACTTCTAGCAGATCCTGTATTTCCATTTATACTATACTCAACAACTTCATTATTGATAGGATTTTCTCCATCAGTAAACTTAACAATAAACTTCTGAATACCAAACTCATCCTCTGCAAATGAATCTGTAGATTTCTTAACAGAATCAACAGTATAGGTTGTAACTACAGAAGAATTAGATGAGATATTACTCTTGAGATTATCAACCTCAAACTGTGCATTCATCTCTGCTCTATCAGCTATTCTCACACCACCTACATCTATTTGTAAGCCATTATTAGGTTGGTGACCAGTACCATTTCCATTAAGCTTAATAGTTACTTTATGAAGACCAGTATCCGTTGATGTACCTGTAACTTCTGATTTAATATTTGAAAGGTTACCACTATCCTGATCAAATGAAATAGTTATCTCAGAAGCATTAGCTGGAATATAGCCAAGTGATGTTCTGCTGTTACCCCACTGGTTTGCAACAAATATCTCATTGGTAGCTTCATAGTTAGAAATCTTGAATGAACCATTAGGAGCAACTGAATCCTGAATAATATTACTTGATGAATATCCATTCATGGCAAATGCCATATTTGTATTACCATTATTTACAACAGTAATATCATGAGGTGCATCAGCGTTAGCAGCAAACTCAACTACCTCAACTGTGACATCCGGCATCCAGTTCCAATCATGTCCACTTTCAAAATTGTAATTAACATTTACCTTGGATGCATTAACTGGTATATCAACCTTCTTTCGATAGTTACCAAACTGATCCTTATTATTAACTACATAAAGCTCTATAGTTCTTACACCGGATTGTGCCTTCTTTACATTGATCTCATAACTCTTAGCATTATTATCAAGACCCTCTATAGTATATTCCTTACCATTAATGGTATATTTGACATCTGTACCAACGCTATCCTTATTACCTTCCTGCTTAAATGTCATACTACGAGTTGCTATTCCATAACTAAGATCTACATCTTTTGCTACACTCTTTCCATCAACAGATATATTAACCTTATTATTCTGCTGCATAGTGCCATATGAAACGTACATATGTCTGGCATTCATACCAAACTTAGTACTAAGGTCATCTGTCATATTAGTTGTAGCGCCCTTAGTCGAACTAAGAGTATCATGGAACAGAATAAGATTTCCTTGATCGTCGATATAACGAGATATTGCTGCTGTAGCATCATCGTTCATATCATCACCCATGAAGCTTTCTGCTGCACCAAGTGCTATACAGTCATATACATTACTAAGGACTACATTCCCTAAGTCATAATCATAACTAGCATATAACAGATACTTTTGATACATCTCAAAGAAGAAATTCTCAAATATCTTAGCATCTCTCCATTGACAGAAATAAGTAGTATAAGCAGCTATCCAATCTACACCCGAGAACTCACTGTAGTTATTATAAATATCATAATACTTTCTCTTGTCTCTAGGAATACTTGGAGACTGATTAACATTTGCGATTTTATCAAGATACTGTCCAAGCTTCTCGGCAGTAACTTCCTTCTTCTTTCCACTACTTGTCATTTCTGATTTATGATCAATAATATAATCATCAAGATAGAATGACGCAGTAGCATACTTCTCTATCTCAGCTCTAGCTGCTGTATCATTAGCAAACTGAGAACTAGAAGTCATCTTATTAACAAGAGCATCAACAAATCCGGGATATGCACTTTCAAGAGCTGCATAATCAAGAGTGTATCCGGCAGCCTTACTACCCTTAGTGAATTCACCATTGATTATATCCTTCATTGCGTTGTAATACTTATCAAACTTATTATATGTAGCTGTATAACCACCAGCCGTATCACCAATCTTAGCCTCAACCTGAGCCTTTGTAAGACCGGCATAATCATTCTTTATGTCATATATCTTCTGTTCAATCTCATTAGTATAAAGAATAGTGGTATCTACGTCATAATCATCAGATATTACATCGAACCAGTTAGTACTGATATCATCATAACCAGCTCCACCATCTTCACCACTAAGTACAAGATCACTATAATACTTTGTAATACCAAAATCATGTGTATGATATCCAAGATTTGTTATTGGATAATCGTAACCTGGTTCAAATTCAGCAAGAGTATTTTTAATACTATCAACACTTGACAGATTATTAACCTGCTCTACAGAGTTTGTTTCTTTAAATGTATTAGCACCAGTATCTACCTTTGCAAAGAACATTCCAAGATTAGTATATCTGTTACCATGTAGTACATTCTTTGCATACTGACACTCTGTACAGAGGAACAACGTCCTCTTACTCGTATTTGCACCGCCAGTTACTTCTTGATCTGATCTACCAGCCATTATCTGAAGCAGATTTACATACATTTTTTCCTGATTAGTACGCTTAATCTTACTTACATTAGTTGTTGAAACTTTAAGTTTAGAGGACTTTGAAACAGCCTCAACCTTCCAGTAAACAACGCCATAATATGAAGCACCAGGTTTATAACTTAATGTAACCTTCGCATTAGCAGTTTCTGTCGAAGCCTTAGCAATAGATTCATCATCGCTAAATCTTCCATTACCATCATTATCGCAATATACTGTAATATCAGCAGGATCACTTACTGACACACTCCATACAAGCCCTTTACTCTTATATAAAGCTGAATTTGGATCTATCCAAGTAGTCTTGTCATCCTCAGAATAAATCATCGGAGTAGAAAGAACGGCAAGTAAAGGTCTAGCAGTATGATTTAGAACAGTACTAAGTCTGGATTCATTAACAACATCCTTTGCAGTATCTGCAAAAGCCTTATACGAATTATAATCTGTAACATCAACACCGAAAGCATCAAAATTCTCAAGCTCTGATGTTACAACTGTTTTTTCAGCATCAGTATAATACTGCTGCTCTGTAAGCTGTATAGTATCTCCTCTAAATACAGTTACATATCCACCATAAGTATCACCATACTTATTATCCGGATTTAATGCCTTATATGTATAACTTGGATCAAAATCAACAAGAGTTAAAGCATCATTATTAGAAGTAACAGCCCCTGTTGTACTATCGTAAGTCATTACAGTTTTAAGGAATGCATACATATTAGACTCTGGATCAAGTACATGCTGATCATAAGCATTCGCACTTGACTCTACAGTTCTAAATGCATCTGATAATCTCTTATCAATAATAACAGGCATCTTTGATGCATATGTGAGAAGTTCTTTATACTTGTTTAAAGTAAGATCGTTACCAGCAAACAAACCATAATCAAACTGATCACCAACTGATGCACTATAGGTATTATCAGAAATAGGATATGCATCACCATTATGGAAATACATTGTATAATAATTTCCACCAAGTGAACTGAGATACCAAGCATTAGTAGTATCACTACCATTAGTAGAAATAATATCCTTTATTGCAGAATTATTACCACCAATATATATTGCATCATAGTTATCAAGAAGAGTCTTTCTTGAAGTAGCAAACTCAACCGATGACATATGAACTACCTTAACCTGATCATAAGATCTTCCAGTAGCATGTGCTATCTTAGCTCTGGAAAGAGACCAGTCATAATAATCCGAAATATTAGCAACTTGATCATTTACAGTATTATTAGCACCATCTGCTGCAGTAAGAAAATACTTATCTATATTTGCCTTAGCAGCATTAACCTTTGCAGTTTCATCTGCTGTAAGATCACCTCTTGAAGCATTAGCATTGTAGTATTCAAGATCATCTAAAAGGGATGTAAATGAATATCCATCACCATAACTTATCTCATCTGTTGTAGAATCAGATACCTGATCTGTTCTCAGATAGTAGAATCCAGCAGCAGGACCCTGATACTGTTTCTGTCCTATCCATTTCTGTCTCTGACCTTGATTTACAAAAGAAACATGATTCTTCTGCAAAGGATCAAGATATTCTCTTATATCATAAAACTTCTTGGCAAGAGTAGTATTAATCGGATAACATGGTTCTATCTCAAGCACTGTATATACATTACTTGAATCTCCGGTTCCACCACCCTTGATACCTCTAAATGTACCAGCATTAATGATATCCGCTATATCCTTAACTCCCTTTGGCTTCTTGGAATTATAATAAATGTCCATCTTAGCCTTTGCTGTAACAAGAACATATCCATATCGAGGCGTATCATTAGTATTTGCAACTTTATTAAATACATATTCATAGTTAGGTGCATTTACATCAGCTATTGGTGTAGTAGCATTGCCCTGATCAAGTGAAGAATCATAGAGAATATGTACACCAGAATACATTGCGCTCTGAAGAGCATCATATACTCCTGTCTTAGCAGAAAGATCAAGATCACCGGCATCAGCTTCAATTATAACGAAATCATACTGTGAAAGATCAGCAGTTTCTATCCAGTTAACATCAGCTTCTGTATCTGTATCTACGCTAGTAAACTTAACAGCATCCGGACGAGAACCAAGACCTGAATATGCAAACTTATAAAAATCAGATCCCTTTGTAAGTTCAAAAGTGTTAGCATCAATGAAATCAGCCGGTTCAATACTATATCCTTCAGGAAGTGCATAAGCTGTAGCAGCAAAGTTCTCTTTAACCATCTTTGTTAAAGTACCATTTGCAGGATCCTTTGATATAGTAAGAATCTTAGCTATCTTAATGTCATTCGGTGCAGTCTGTCCTTCCTCAACAGTACCGGAATAAGAAGCTACTGTCCAATTTGCAGACTGAGTATTACCTCTTACTGGCATATAAAGATCTGTAAGATCAGCCATGTTCATGAATGTTCCAACCGGCGACGTACTTGGCCACTTGTAAGTACTATATGTAGCACCTTCTAAAGCATAAGTATTAGTAGCAAGCGTTTTAATATTCTTAGCTGTAAGAGATTCATATTGCTGAGTAAGTGTATGACTATCAATGATGAGAGGCTTCTCATCAGATGTAGCATACTTTGAAAGAGAATTCTTAATCTCTTCAGTAAGATCTATACCATTAGAAGCATTCCATTTTGCACCTGGATCTTCACTAAGATATATAAGATCCGCAGAATTGATAGCCTGAATAAGAGTATCATTAGCAGTATTATAAGCCAAAGCTTCATAATGAATAGTTCCGGTATTAAGCTTCTGGCTCTGTTGTTCAGACTTATGTCCATTGATTACAAGGTTTTCAAACTTAAGTTCTGCACCACCCTGATCAACCATATTTTTTAGCTTTGAAGGAGCAGTACCTGTATATATCTCAAGAACATGATATATATTATCATTTCCATCCTCAACATTGTAAGAATTATCGATGATATAATCTATCAGAGTCTTTCCTTCAGTTACTTCAGCTGCTGCCACGACATTCTTACTTGCACCATTGTTCTCGTCTGCAAACATAAATGTCAGCATAGAGAACATTGACACACTAAGAAGCAATACAATCATAGCAGGTATTAATAATTTTTTATTAAATATCCTCATTTGTATTCCTTCCTTTCTACTTAGAATCTTTTATAACATAGGAATTTCTAAACTGAATTACCGTCTCTGAATTATATCTCATCTTATTTTTTACAAAATTCATATTGAGATTAAGAGCATTATTTGGACTATCTACATTTATCTTAAATGCTGCAACATTACCGGCTGAAGTTTTAACATAATTTAGACAATCTGTATAATCCTCTGAATCAGCAAGATTTGCATATCCTGAACCATCAATCGTAACATTAGCATTTCCAATATACGATGTTTCAACATGCAATTTATTGTCTGTTACAGTATACTCTACTTTACAATATACATATCTGTCCTTCTCTGGAACTGTATCATATCCGGAATAATATCTCTTATTAAGAGGCATCTGATAATACATAACCATTCTTGTCACATAAATATCTTTTAGCGAATAAACTGTAGGACTACCCGTCGCATTTGTTGACTTCAAGGATGAAGAAGCAAAACTTGTATAAGATGAGCCATATATGTCTGAAAGAAAATTAACATACATTCCCTTCTCAGTAGCTGACATATTGTGAACCTTATTATAATAAATATCAAACTTCTCTCTATCACTATATGTCTCACCAGATGCAGGTGTAGAACTAAGTGCCGCTCTTACAGATTCTAACTGAGTATCAGTATATACTAGAAAGTTTGCATTATTAATATTAGCAAAGTCGGAACTATCCATCAAAAACATATCCGAATCATTAACAAGCTTAATAGGTGTCATCGCAGGACTTGAAGCTCCAAGATCCTTACCAGGCTCGTTAGCATCAAATGTAATATCACTATCAGCAGTATATCCTTCGATGTAAATGAACTTTGCCTGCATGACATCATTTATAATCTTTGATTCAGTATCCTGTGCTATAGTCTGTATATCAATGTCCGACTTTACTTTCCTGAATATAACATTATTCGAAGACATGACACCACTTATAGCTATTATGATAAATGCGAGTATCGCAATAGATACAACCAGCTCTACTAAAGTAAAGCCACTATTATCTTGTCGTTTTTTCAGCATTTTCTAACCTCACTATCTTATATCAATACTTCCGTTCTGCTTGATAGTCACTCTTGCCATATAAGTACCATTCTTCTTATGGAATCTAAAATTACCAGCTCCCGAGTAACAATTACCTCTTTTATCAAATGTGATTATCACTGCCTTATTTCCTGTAGATCCAAACTTCTTACCTATAGGAACTTCATAGTCAGCACCATGATAGTCTTCATGAGTTCCATCATCATGATAAACAGCAAATGTATTAGTATCTGAGGTATTGGAAGGTGATAAAAGCTTTATCTCAACTCTGGAAGAAAATTTAACATTCTCTGAATCTATATACTCATATTTATGTGTTGAAGTGTTATATTGAACCAAACACATATTATATGTACCACTGTTATCTTTATATATAGATAGTCCATAATTAGAATAATTATCACCAACCGGTTTCATATTCATGCATTTAGACTTAAGAGCATTTACTTCAGCACCAAAATCAACTGATGCACTCTTGGCTCTTGCGGAATTAATTAACGTTAAAGAAACAAGTGACATTACTGCTAACGTAATGATAATCGCAAGTACAATTATCAATTCGACCAGAGAGTATCCTTTGTTACTTTTCGTAAATAATTTCTTCATCATACTCCCTCCTAGTCAACGTTACGAACCCAGTTATTATACCTAAGAATATCACTATAATCTACATTAGTAATCTTGAGTTCCTCTTCCGGATTATAAGCACCTGATTCAGCAGCATCTGCAATATCTTCATATGCCTTAAACAGCTTAAGGAAATGAATAGCAGCAAGAGCCTCATCATTAGCTGAAGTATCGACACCCTCTACCATATCCGACTGATAAACAGATGCTTTAGCGATACACTCATTTATAATATTCTTACAAACCTTAGTAGCACTAATAGTATTAAGCTGAGTATTACTTGTTGTAATATATACTTTACCACCTGAAATTATAAGACCATTAAAAGATGTAACGTCTGATCCAAAATAAACATCACCCTTAGCTATAATAATTCCTGTAATCTCACTATTACCTGTTATAGTAACATCTCCAGGTGAAGACCAAACCTTATATTCTTTAAGATTAATATCAGAAGGAGTAACATCAGTACTATCAGTAAGAAGATCAAGATTGAGATAATAATTAAGCGGAGTAATATAAGCTTCCTTATCTGTCAGAGTGCCAATTCCGCCACTCGCACCAGTAGTATCATTTATAAACTTATACTCCACAGATGATTCAAGCTGATCTTCAAGTGTCCACTTAATTACATTATAATGATCACGATAGTTAGATGCCATACTCATAGTATTTGCATCTGTATCAGTTTTATATGTATCATTTACTGTACTTGAGATAACACTGTCATTATCAATGATGACATCAAACTGTATATCTTTATTGTCATCTGTAGTGAAAGTCTTATCAAATACATTGCCAGACTTTGTAACCGCACCACTGGTATAGATATTAACATCTTCTGTTCCTATCTTCTCAGCAACTGCAATCTGTCCAGTAACAAAGTCCTCATAATTTGTAACATTCTGAAGTTCATTTGCTTTTGTATTAATCGATGCTCTTGCATTAGAAATATCTGTTGATGTCTCTGTATCGCTTACACGATTAGATATTGGTTCAAGAACAGTAAGATCAACAGAACTTCCGTACTTAGCTTCAAAATCAGAATAAGCTAAAGAATCTTTCGACTCATAAGAATCATCATCATAATCCTCTTCATATCCCATGTAATCAAGTTTCTTAGCTGAATTAGGATTTACACAGAAATTAAAGTAATCATAATAATCCTTTATAAAGTTCTTTTGAAGTACATCAGCATATTCTCTAACTTCGCCACTATTCTTAGCAGCTATCTTCTGATCATTTGTATAAGTTGAATAATCCTTGACATATCTATCACTATTTACATTATCACTAACAAAGAAAGTGGTATCATACTTATGATCAAGAACTGCCTGCTCAAAATCGAAGTAATAATAAGTCTTCTCTTTACCGCCAACAGTTGCAGTCTGTACAATTACAGGAATCTCAGTAACTATCCGCTTTGTAATATCTGCATCCCAGCCAAAATACTTAGTAAAAAGACGCATATTCACAAGATTTGAAGCTGTACTTCCAGATGTATTAGATGAAAGAACATAATGTGTTTTAGTATCATCAAGCCCACCTGCTGACTTACTTGGGTAATAAGCAAGCTGAGAACTCTTCTTTGATAAACTCTCACCAGTTCTATAATCATCAAGAACTGAGTCATATTGATATACATTATCATCATGCTCAACTCTGTTAGCATCAGAAATAGCACTTCTATCAGTTGTATCGTTAATATTCTTTGTTCTATCTGAATATGTTTTAACAGAATTAGTCTTAATATCGGAAAGTTCTATATAAGAACGTCCTGCAATAAATATACTCTTTGTACTAGTAAAATCGAAAACAGAATTCTGACCATTAACAAGAATAGCGGAACTGTTATAATGCCCCTTATTCTCAACAGTTTTTGTCGTTCCGTCTGCATTAAGTATCTTATGCTGATAAATATTAGTATCAGTTGATGACTTGGTTACAGTAGGAAGGAATACTCTTCCATCCGTACCTGCAGAGTTACTATAGCCAAAGTATGAACCATTCAACTTAAACTTGGAATAATCAGACTCTATCTGTGTGTCATCTAAAACATAAAGATTTGCATTAAATGATGCTGATGAACCGGCATTTGTATTACCAGGTGCCGGTAGAGCATAACCGCCAAGAACAACTTCATCAGTCCATATATCTGTCTCTTCGAGTGAATTACTCTTACTAAGACCATAAATAGAAAGCGATCCACCATTCATAACTGCAATACTTCCAGGAACTATTACTCGCTCTGCAAGTATATTAACTGAACCACCATCTACATAAAAACCTGAGTACTTACTTCTATCATTTTCACCATTATAGAAGAAATCAGCCTTATCTCTTGATCTATAAGTAACCTGACCTCTATTATAAAGTGTTGAATTAGTTGGATCATCCGCACTATAAACATAATTGGATACTTTATTCATCTTATAGGTTCTTGCAGGTGACGCAGAATCTGTAGCAGATTCTGTTTTTCCAGCAGAACTATAATCATTATATGCTTTGTTATAAAAATCATTAGCAGCATATACGTTACCACTGACAGTAAGTACATCACCACCGATTCTATCAAAATCAACACCAGAGTCAGCAACCAGACAAAAATCAAAAAGTGTTGAAACGTCCTGAACATTTGTACCAAAATCTACATCAAAATCAGGTCTTGATATTTCCATATCTGTAGAAATGCTCTGACTAAATTCACCCTTAGCATTAGATCTGTTATACTCAACCGTTCTTGTCAGTTTAACATTTTCAAGAACAATCTTTGTAAGAGTGCCTGAAGTATATGAATATGAATCTGTACTTCCATCAGCATATACATACTTGGTTCTCATTTCAGATGAATCAAGTTTTACTTTGGAATCTGATATAAGATTCTCCATAGTATATACTATAGAAGCTTTATAATCTGCTTCTGTTGCTGTAGTACCATCTGAGAAAACATATCCACCATGTCCGTCAGATTTAACCACCTTAAACCTTGTATCATCAGCTATAAGACTCATAAATTCACTTTTAAATATATCATTTACATCAGAATTATCTTTTGTCTTATATGACTCAGAATCCATATCAAAATAGATAGCTTTTTCACGAGTACTCTCATATGCTTCAGTAAGACTATCCATTGTAATACTACCAACACCTGCATAAAGCTCATCCATAGCCTGATCAAGGTAGTAGAAATTACTTCTGGCATTATAATCATAAAGCTTCTGTCTGTACGCATACGCAACAGCAGTAAGAAGAGATCCTGTCAGTATTCCTACAAAAGCAAGTGCTACTATTACGAGCACTATACTTGAACCGGAATTATGAAGTTTTCTCTTTAATTTCTTAAATACACTTCTCATCTTATCAGTTTGCTCCCTTCGCACCTGTTATATACGTTTCTTCATTAGTATTATCATTTGTATAAACTACTGTTACCTTAAACAGTCTTCCATCAGGACTAGCTGCTTCATTATAAACAGAATGTATATACTCATAATCATATATAGTATCTGAAGCATCCGCCTCATTAACCTTTGCCTTACCTTCTGTATATGATCCACTAGTATAACTCTTTCCAGTTATTCCACTAGTTTTAAAGCCAGGCGAATATGCAACATGCCCTGTAGTAAACTGCCCTTTTGTACCATAAAGATTCATATACTCTTTATGATCTTTATTAAGAGCGATATTAGTATATATATCTATTGGATGCTGTTTGTCATCTATATAGAAACCATCAGTATTTGCAGCACTAACAGTACCCTGAGTAATATGTATATCTACCAGTTTCTTACCACCACCAATGGCAGTTGTATAATATGCTGAGGTTCCATCATCTGTTCCTGGAACAGTCTTTTCTGCCATTTTCTGCCAGTTATCTGTAGATCTGATAAGATACAGCTTCGAAGGATGATTCTTTATACTGTTTGGTACAGTATCATCGCCAGAAGTATATTTATCGGTAGAAACTGTAATATAATCATGTTCTGCATAACTAATATTAACTTCACTACCTGTACCAGTTGCAGTCTGTGTTATAAGAGGCTCATAAATCATATAGATATTAGGTGGTACGTCAGTATAATACTTTCTATCAAGAACAGTATAAGAAAATATACCTACACTACTATTATATGGACCATAATTACCTTCAGAATCAGTACCGGGATAAAGTTTAAGTCCATTAAGTGATCCCGCCGACGAATTGAACTCTGCTTTATATATAACATCACATCTGACATGATAATACTTTGGAGTACCATCAGCTTTAAGAATAGGACCAGAACTATCCTGACCTGCAGTTACAGTAATATGAATATTTCTTCTCTTATCAACGTTAGCCGGGCTGCTAAGCATGGTAACAATGTACTCATTTAAAGCAGTAGGATCATCATATGGTGGTTTAGAAAGGAATGTAGTTGATCCATTTGCAGCATCGTATGCAGCATATTGTATAAGAGCAGTCTTCATATCAGCTTCAACCTGATAATCAAGAGTTGTAGCATCGCCGGATATAATTGCCATCTTATCCGCATCAATATCCTGGATATCACCTATTGATGTTTCATTTGGATTAATATAATCATATGAGGAACCTGCAGATTTCTCCTTAACAACATATGCTACTATTGCCGAATCATCATACACATCAGTTCCACTAGTTTTTACTATAGTATTATCAGATCTAATAGTAAATCCAGCATCCTGGAATGTGCTTCCCGAACTACTTCCACCTGTTAATGATGTAGAAAGAATAGAAGAACCTACTGTCTCATCATAGTCAATCGTATAACCCATAGCAGAAATAGCATAGATCAGATCTGACTGAACAGCATACCTGCTATAGGACTGACTCTTTTTACCAAGGTTTGTAGGTTCAAGAGTGTACTTCGTATAGCTCCATTTATCTCCTTCAACCTTACCTACATAAGTACCATCTGATTTATAAAGCTCACAATCAACTCCATCCCCTGTCGAAACCCCAGTAACTTTAACTACGCCTTCATTATCGGCAGCGCCAAGATCCGACTTGTCATACTTTCTAATGTACTCAATCGTCTCATTGGCACTGTCAATAACATACTGTCTTTCTTTAGCTTGTCCGCTAAGATTTACCGACTGGATGAGCTGGAGCATAATAGGTGACAGTAGAAGTGCCATTACAGCAATGGCAACCAAAAGTTCTATAAGGCTCAAGCCCTTATTGTCTATTTTTCTCATACTCTCACTCTCCCTGTTACTCGATTAGTAAACCTTAACTGTACCTGTCTTGCTTCCAAGCTCAAATCTAGGTGCTGTAGCATCATCGTCTGAAACCTTTACATATACACTAAGATCTGTGCTATTAGAAACGTTCATCTTTACACCATTCTTATCATCTGAATTAACTCTTGCAGATGACTTAACATATATTGTTACATCAGATGAAAGAATCTCAGCTCTGTAGCTATCTGATCCGATAGCATACTCTATATAATTCTTTCCATCCTCTTCAGTAATTGTAACATCAACTTCCTCTACTGAATTTGCTGAAGATGTAACATATGTATCCTCATTACTCTCATTCGCAGCTACAATAATACCTGATGCAGAATCATTGCCTGCATTGTTAAGAAGCATAACTATATTATGATTTGAAACTATACTTGCACCTTCATCATTATCGTAGGATGTTGAAGCAGAAGAACCCCCATTTTCATCAGCAAAAATAACCGGCTTTCCTTCCTTTACATCAGAGATAACTGGCTTATCAGGTGTCCTGTCCGGACCTGAAATCGAGTATGCATTTATAGTTGCACTACCTGTACACTCATCTATAGGATCAGTTGCATCAGCATTATATGCCACATTAATCTGAGATACATTCATTCTGTACTTATATCCTTCGATATAATCAATGTAATCCTGGAAGCCTTCATATGATCCCTTATAAGATACATTATATGCTTCAGTTTCAACAACATACTGCTGTGCAGCACCTTCCTCATCCTCTGCTACTTCTTCTCCGCCTAATACATAATATGTAGAAGGTCTGGGAAGTGAAACAGATACATTCTGGAATACATTATTCTCCTCAACACCCTTAAGGAACATAACCGTTGTTTCCTGATTAAGGTCTGCCGGATAATTAACTAATTCTTCATCAAACTGCTTATTGAACTCTTCTGTCTCAGCAATATATTCATCCTTATGCTTTTCTTTCTCACATAAGTCATCATATCTTGTCTGAAGGTCATTTATCTCAACCTGAAGTGCTTTGCAGCTTTCATTCTTTGGCTTAGCTACAAGGAATATAGCTGCAACGATTGCTCCTATACCAAGTATAACCAGGAGCGCCTTGATACTACCTGTACTACTACTACTCATATCTCACATCCCCCTTTCCTTACTCTTCTTCCGCTGCATCTGTAAGGGATGCGTATGGATTAGTATATACACAAGTTAATGTAAACGTAAATTCTGGTTCATTGTTTTCATTCAAACTCTGGGATACAGATGAGATGTAAACGTCGTCTATAAAATCAAAAGTTTTAAGATTAACTATAAACTGAGCAACCTCATCATAGCTTGTAGCTACGCAAGGAAGAGAAATACTCGAATCCGAAGAAGTAAATGACTGAACTACTATATTAGTAGGAGTCTTCTCCTCTAACTTATCAATAAACTCATGAACCTGCTCATTTACATGATATGTAGAGAGAGCCATATTCTTGATGTCTGTAGCTCTGGCTTCAGCAGCATCTCTTTCCTGAATAATCTTCTCAATATATGCTTTCTCTTCTATCTGTCTCTCTAATGTAGCTTTCTTGTCAAGAAGAGTATTCTCCTTATGGATGAAATAGAAAGAAAGACCTGCAGCTATAAGAGCACCACATACCGCGATTGCAATAAACGGAGCCATTCCACTTGACGTCTTAACCCCACTTCCGCCACCAGATTTAAGAGCAAATCCCATTGGCGCTAGAGCTCCACCGATAGGTGCGATTAAATAAACCGGGCTGTAAAGTCTAAGATCAATAGAAGGATCAAACTTTACATTATAGAGACTGTCCATGATTCTGGTAGAAACATTCAACTGAATCTTGAAGAGTCCATCTATTCCTCTGATAAGAGCTCCATCACCTGTAAGGAATACATCATCAATCGGATTATCCGGATTCTTCGAAGCATAGAAGTCCATAACACGTCCGATGTTATTGATAAGGTATCTAAATGCGCCTGTTGCTTCATTATCATCAAAATCAACAGTGATGATTCTCTCATTCTGCAGCATGGTCATAGCAGTTGTAGCATCAACACCCTTTTCCTGCATAACAACATTAACAACAGGGTTAGTTCCATATGGAACAGTTCTCTGGAGAAGAAGCTTATCTCCGTTAACTACGTTAAGAACTGTAGATTCACTACCAAGCTGGATAACCATAGTAGTTGACTGCTCTGTAGTCTGAGTCTTGATAAGCTGGAGCATAGCATTTCCGATGTAATCAAGAGCCTGAACCTTAAGTCCACACGCCTGAGCGAGATCATAGTAACCACGAACCATAAGCTCAGGTGCAGCAACAGCCATAACTCTCATCTGCTTAGCACCATTCTCGTCAGTAAAGTTCTCGAGAATAGAATTCTCTATAATATAATCAGAGATATTATTAACAGGGAAATACTCTGATGCATTTCCATTAATAATACCTGCAACCTTGTTTTCCTTAACTGCAGGTATAATAACCTCTCTGTTGACAATCTTTGTCGAGTTCATAACAAAGACTGCATTCTTGTTGGATACGCCTGCTGATGAAAGCTGTGATCTAATCTCGCCAGCCAGTCTTTCCATATCACGGATCTGACCGTCATCAAAGCTATCCTCAGGTGTCTCAAAAATGAGAACCTTGTGAATGTAGGTCTGCTTCTTCTGAGAAGCAGTAATCTCTACAATAGTAACGCTTTCATTCGTAATGTCTATTGATAAGACTCTGTTACTTGCCATTCTATAGCCTCCCTCATTTTTTCAGTAGTTTTTATTTATAAGGTTCTGCTAAGAGTACCTTCTTACGATTGATCAGCCGTAAGTAGGACAGGCCAAGCAGGCTTCCTTACTAAGGAATACAGTTCCACCTTCTCCATACTCCCTTTACCTGTGCATTCATATCGGATGCATACGTAAAGGAAGAAATAAAAACCGCTGATCATTATAAATACATTTTTTCAATACTTGACAATAAAAAAGAATCAACAAGACAAGATTCCAAAGGACGAGTTTGGAATCTTATCTTGATAAGATTTATGATTTACTTATAGCTAGCATCAATATCAGGCTGAAGGATAACTGTTGAAGATGCGCTACCCTTTTCAAGTCCAACTATTGGCTTACCAGATACATTTATACCAAAGAACCATTTTGTAGGCTTATCTGTTCCGCCTGGTGTAATTGCCTTTGTGTACTTAAGCTTAGGTGCTGCTCCACCACATGATGAATTTACATCATCGAGAAGAACGTTTACATCACCAGTTATACCTGAAGCCTTAGCGAATGGATCGCCAGGGTCTGCATCAGCAATTATTACACCAGTCATATAGTCAGCAGCCTGAGAATATGCATCTTCATTTGCAAGCGCAGCAGAAACCGCAGTATTAATTGTCTCAGCAGCAGAAACATCATCAGCCTTACGTGACTTATCAATATATCTGATAAGTGCAGGAGCGATTGCTGCAGCAAGAATAGCCATGATAGCTATAACGATAATAAGCTCTACGAGTGAGAATCCCTTATTCTTCATAATCTCTTTCTCCTTTTCATAAAAATTATAGATTTTAAATAGTGTATAATATTGTCGCTCGCCCGACGATATTTCACTTTAATATATAAAGGGTTATACCCATTATATCAATTTTAGTAACTATCAACTGCATCGTACATACCAAGTATAGGTGAATAAACAGCTATAACTATGCCACCGACAACAAGTGCAAGTACAACGATAATAAGTGGTTCCATAGCAGATGCTATAGCATCTGTAGCAAGATCAACTTCGTCCTCATAGAAGTCCGCAACCTTACTCATCATATCTTCAATATTACCTGTTTCTTCTCCTATATGCATCATCTGAGGAAGCATAACAGGGAATATATCCATATCCTTGATAGGCTTTGATAGAGGAACACCTCTTGATACCTGAACCTTACATTCCTTAAGCTTATCTCTGATAATCTTATTCTTCATTACATTCGCTGTCTGTTCAACAGCCTCTATCATAGGAATACCTGATGAAAGAAGTGTCGCAAAGGTTCTAGAGAATGTTGCTGCCGCAGTCTTGATATTAAGCACTCCAAAAATCGGAACCTTCAGTGCAAAACTACCTTTGAAGTCCTGCCCCTGATCAGTAGCTGCAAACAATTTCCACGCAACAACTATCACTGCTATAATCGCAAGAAGTATATACCAACGATGTACCAGAAAATTCGAGAAGTTAACCAGAAGCTGCGTTGCTACAGGAAGATCTGCCCCCATTTCCTCGAACATCTCAGCAAAGGTAGGTACAACTGATGTAAGCATGATGACAACTACACCACAGGTTACGGCAAGTACGACTATAGGATACATCATAGCACTCTTAATCTTACCTTCGATATGTCCATCCTTCTCAAACTGTACTGCCATACGCTCGAAACAGATTTCCATCTTACCTGATGACTCACCGGCTGCAACCATGTTGCTAAGCATTGGTGGGAATATATTAGAGTTAAGCTTCATGGCATCCGCAAGAGTACCACCCTTCTGAACAAATGCTGAAGCTTCCTCAAGCGCTTCTACCAAAGCTTTATTCTCAAGACTGGTTGCAAGCATATCAAGTGCTGATATAACCGGAACACCGGCTCTCAGTACTGCTGCCATCTGCTTACAAAAGATTGCCAGGTCTTTGTTCTTAGCTTTCTTCTTAAATAGGTTGAACTCAGTACCCTTCGCTTCGCCAAATTCGGTGATATTGAGTCCCTCCGCACGAAGTTTGGACTTCGCTGCTTCTTCGCTACCTGCTTCTACGGTTCCTTTTTTAACCTTTCCAGAAGCATCCATAGCTCTGTAACTATACTTTGCCATATTCTATCCTCCGCCCATTTTTTACAACATACTACATTTATCAAAATATACAATACTTTACATAAAATTGCAACCATTTTGCATACAAGTTATGAACAAACTGTTAACAAGCAAGTCTTATTCACTAAATGTACACAGTGATTTTTATACATTTTATA
>Ga0255059_10000060_pt1 | contig 18462 bp, 11 predicted proteins | sample 176RNAGHGlowgp2_FD_183551 | JGI IMG/M metagenome (GOLD analysis project Ga0255059, IMG submission 183551) | Metatranscriptome of sheep rumen microbial communities from Palmerston North, Manawatu-Wanganui, New Zealand - 1766 RNA GHGlow gp2... | ecosystem: Host-associated > Mammals > Digestive...
CACCCACGACCAGACCGAGGCCATGACGCTGGGCGACCGCATCGTCATCATGAAGGACGGCTACATCCAGCAGATCGGCACGCCGCAGGACGTGTTCAACCATCCCGCGAACCTGTTCGTCGCCGGCTTCATCGGCATGCCCGTCATGAACTTCTTCGACGCCGAGCTCAAGCGCGAGGGCAGCAAGTTCTTCGTCGAAGTGGGCGGCATCAAGGTCGAGCTCTCCGAGGACAAGGAAGAGCGCCTGCTGAAGAACGACGTGCAGTCTCAGCCCATTACCTTGGGCGTGCGCCCCGAGCACACCGACGTGGCCGACGATGGCGTCAAGGCCACGGTCGAAGTTTCCGAAATGATGGGCTCTTCCGTCCACCTGCACCTGAATGCTGAGGGCAAGGACGTGATCGTCATTGTCCCGACCATCGACATGAAGGGCAGCTACAACCTGGGCGACACCGTGCACTTCACCTTCGACGGCAAGGTCGCCCATGTCTTCTCCAAGGAGACCGACAAGAACCTCGAGTTCTGATTGCCTGTCAAAAGAGAAAATGGATTCTCAGATAAAAGCACAGCGCCTTGCTGATGAGGTCTTGCTTCTTTCCAGACTGCATATTACTTACGGCCTGATGAACGAGCCGTGTTTTGCGGATCAAAAGCAAAAAATCGCAGATATGATTGCCAACGGCAGGATCATTGTGAAGCAAGACCTGGATCCGCTGACTTTGAATTTATATCGCAGGTACTTTGAATAACGGAAGAAATGAGGTGCTCATCTTGGGAAAGTATTACTGCAATCCACTGAATTTACCCTATAAATACAACTTTCAGAAGCCCAACATGCCGGGTCTGGGAGAGGCAAAGCTTTCGGTTTATCGGGAGGCGGCCGACCCCACGCTGGAGCTGTTCAAGGGGCGCTATTATCTCTTCCCCTCCATGACCCGGGGCTTTTATGTCTCGGACGACATGGTGGCCTGGGAGTATCATCCGCTGAATGCGCCGATCCCGGTGTTCGACTATGCGCCGGACGTGCGTGCGGCGGGGGACTACCTCTATTTCTCCGCCAGCAAGCGCAGCGAGCCCTGCGATTTCTATCGCACGAAAGACCCTCTCGGCGGCGAGTGGGAGCAGATCAAAGGAACGTTTCCCTTCTGGGACCCGGACCTCTTTGTGGATGACGACGGCCGATTTTACTTTTATTGGGGCTGCTCCAACATCACGCCCATCTGGGGCGTGGAATTGGACCCCCAGACCATGCGTCCCATCGGAGAAAAGCAGGTCATGTTCACCATGGACAACAAGACCCGGGGCTTCGAGCGGATCGGTATGGATCACGTGAGCCCCAAGGCGGGAATGGACATCGAGGCCGAGACCGAAAAACTGTTTCAGGGCCTGATGCAGATGCCCGCGGAGCTGCGGGCCAAGGAGGGACTCACTGACGAGGCCGCCGTGCGCCGTCTGGCCCGGGGCTTTGCCGGGGACGACCCCTATATTGAGGGAGCCTATGTGACCAAGCACGCGGGGAAGTATTACCTGCAGTACGCCTTTCCCGCCACGCAATCCAACGTCTACGGCGACGCAGTGCTGGTGGCCGACAAGCCGCTTGGACCCTATCATTTTGCGAAGAACAACCCCTTCTCCTATAAGCCCGGCGGCTTCATCAACGGTGCTGGTCACGGCTCCACCATCGCGGACAGAAACGGGAACTACTGGCACACCGCCAGCATGTCCATCTCCATCAATAATGACATGGAACGGCGGCTTGGCCTGTGGAAGGCCGGTTTTGACGCCGACGGCGAGCTCTGGTGCGACCAGCGCTACGGCGACTGGCCTGTGGATGCAGAAGCCCCCGCCTTCCAAAAGCCGGAATTCATGCTCCTGTCCTACGGCAAGAGCGTCACGGTCTCCTCCGGCAGCGGCGCGGAGAAGATCACAAACGAAAACATCAAAGACTGGTGGCGTGCGGACGGCTGCGAGAACGAGTGGTGCCGGGTGGATCTGGGCTCCGTCAAGGATGTGCGCGCCGTGCAGATCAATTTTGCCGACGAGGGCATCGAGGCGCAGATTCCCGAGGATGCCGACCGACTCATCGCCCACGAGATCCGCTATATCGACACCGAAAAACGCGTCACCCGCTGGCTTCTGGAGGGCTCGGCGGACGGCGAGACCTATTTCCTCATCGCGGACAAGCGCCGGGCGGAGACCAACCTGGGCAACGACTTTGTGATGCCCGAGGGCGGCGTACGCCTGCGCTATCTGAAGCTGACCGTGCTGGAAGTGCCCTTCCGGCAGCGGATCTGCGTCTCCGGTCTGCGCGTCTTCGGCCGGGGCGAGGGCGACCTGCCCCGGGCTCCCAAGGCAAAGGCGGAGCGCCTGGGCGACCTGGACATGCTCGTCTCCTGGGCCGATACCGGCGCGGTGGGCTATAACGTCCTCTGGGGCTATGCGCCGGACAAGCTCTATCACAGCTATATGGTATTCGGCGCGCAGGAAAAGAAAATCGGCGCCCTGACCAAGGGCGAGCCGGTCTGGGTCCGTGTTGACGCCTTCAACGAAGTCGGCGTCACCGAGGGCGAAGCCTTCGCATTGGACTGAGAGAGAAGTGAAAAGCCGCGTTTCAAAGGAGAAGCATCCATGAGCTATGACGCTTTTTATCCCGGCCGGGTCTGGCTGGACACCGAGGGCAAGCGGATCCAGGCCCATGGCGGCAGCCTGATGGTCCTGGACGGCGTCTATTACTGGTACGGCGAGAATAAAGAAAAAACCGACGGCAAAAACGGGATCTGGCACTGGGGCGTGCGCTGCTACAGCTCTGCGGATCTCTACAACTGGAAGGACGAGGGGATCATCATCCCGCCCGAGCCGGAGGATCCCGATTCCTCTCTTCACCCCAGCGCCTGTATGGACCGGCCGCATATCATCTATAACCAGTGCACAAAGAAATTCGTCTGCTGGCTGAAGATCATGAATAAGGATCAGACCCAGAGCGAGACGGTGCTCACCGCGGACAATCTGCTTGGCCCCTACACCAAGGTGCGCGAGGGCCTGAGGCCCTTGGGCATGAGCGCCGGGGATTTCGACCTGGCGGTGGCCGAGGACGGCAAGGCCTACTACTACTTTGAGCGGGTGCACAGCGAGACCATCTGCGCCGACCTCACCGAGGACTATACAGACGTGACCGGCTACTACAGCACCCACTTCCCCCGTTCCGGCCCGCCCTATGTGCGCGAGGCCACAGCTCATTTCGTCCGCAGAGGCAGGCACTATCTGATCACCTCCGGCACGACCGGCTATCTGCCGAACCCCTCGGAGGCGGCGATCGCCGACACCTGGCACGGGCCCTACACCGTGCTGGGCGATCCGCACCCGGAGGACGAGAGTCAGACCTCCTTCCACTCCCAGATCTCTTCGGTATTCAAGGTGCCGGGGAAAAAGGACCTTTTTATCGCCTGCGCCGACCGCTGGCTGCCGGAGGCCATGGACAAGCAGTACCCGGTCTACCGGGAGATGTTCGAAAAGATCTTCTCCGGCCGGGCGGAGGAATTTGATTTCAGCCGCATGGGCGCTCAGGTGGTGGAGAATACCGCCATTGCCGACTATGTGTGGCTGCCCATAACCTTCGAGGGAGATAAGCCCGTGATCCACTGGCTGGACTCCTGGCGCTGGGAGGACTATGAATGAAAATCGAAGCACTGAAAATCAACGGCATTCCCGAACCCCTGGGCGTTGCGCTGCCTTTCGTGGAAGTCTCCTTCAAGGTCCGGGACACCGAAAGCAAAAAAGCCCGGAACATCAAGGTCCGGCTTTTGGACGAGCAGGGGAGGACCCTGACCGAGCGGGAAGGAGCTGAGCTCGACCCCTCCGGCGTGGAGCTGGACGCGGCGCTCCGGCCAAGAAGCGTCTATCGTCTGCACGTGTCCGTTGAGGGAGACGAAGGGGACTGTGCCGAGGCGGAGAGCGCCTTTGAAACCGGCAAAATGGACGAGCCCTGGACGGCGGACTGGATCGCCGCGCCGAAAGGCGAGGACTGCCATCCGCTGCTGCGCCGCCGTTTCACGGTCAGGCCGGGTCTGGTTCGCGCCCGGCTCTACGCCACCGGTCTGGGCCTTTTTGAAGCCTATTTGAACGGCGAAAAGCTGGGCGAGGAATACCTGCTGCCCGGCGTCACCAACTACGAGACACGCCTCCAGGTCATCACCTTCTGCGCGGATGCTCTGTGCGAGGGAGAGAACGAACTGAGCTTCCTGCTGGGCAAGGGCTGGTACATGGGCGTTTTCGGCCTGGAGAATCAGGCGAACAACTATGGCAGCCGCATGGCTGTGATCGGAGAGCTGCACCTGGACTATGCCGACGGCAGCCACGATTGCCTGAAAACCGACGGCGGCTTCACCTGGACTCCCTCTCAGATCGTGGACAGCGGCATCTATTACGGCGAGACCCTGGACCGCAGCCTCATCCCCGGCGAGGAGAAGCCGGCGGAGGTGCTGACAGAGCCGGAAAACGATCCCGCCACGAAAAACCTGCTCAAATCCCACCTGACGGACCGCTTGAGCCTGCCCATCACGGTGGCGGAAAGGCTGCCGGTGCGGGAGATCCTGCACACCCCCGCCGGGGAGACGGTGCTGGACTTCGGCCAGAACTTCGCGGGATTTCCCGAGTTTGACGCGGACTTTCCCGCGGGCACGACCATCACCCTGGACTTCGGGGAAATCCTGCAGCAGGGAAACTTTTACAACAAAAACTATCGGGACGCACGCTCCCGCTTTGAGTACGTCTCCGGCGGTGAGCGGGAGACCGTTCACCCCCACTTTACCTTCTTCGGCTTCCGCTATGTGCGCGTCAGCGGCTGGGTGGGAGAGCTGAAAAAAGAGAGCTTCCGGGGCTGCGTACTCTCTTCCGAGCTGGAGCGGATCGGCTTTATCAAGACCGGAAACGCCAAGCTCAACCGGCTGTATGAAAATACCCTCTGGGGCCTGAAATCCAACTTTATCGACATGCCCACCGACTGCCCCCAGCGCAGCGAGCGCCTGGGCTGGACCGGCGACGCGCAGATCTTCGCCCCCACGGCCGGCTATCACTGCGACACCCGCGCCTTCTACAGAAAGTTCGAACAGGATCTGATGGATGAACAGGCTTTCCTCCACGGCGCGATCCCCAACTATGTGCCCAACATCGGCCACAAGGACAACGCTGCCAGCGCCTGGGGCGACGCGGGCGCCTTCCTGCCCATGGCGGTGTTCCGGGCCTTCGGAGATCTGGGCGGGCTGCGTTTTGCCTACCCGATGATCAAGGGATGGGTGGACTATATGGACCGCATGGATACGCAGCGGCATTACAGCTTCGATCCGCCCTTCCAGTTCGGAGACTGGCTCGGCCTGGACGGCCCCAGCGAGACCAGCTACAAAGGCGGTACGGACGATCGCTTCGTCGGCGCGGCCTACTACCACCATTCCGCCTTCCTGGCGGCCAAGGCGGCTGCAGCGCTGGGGGAAAAGGAAGACGCTGCCCGCTTTGAGAACCTGGCGGAGCAGAGCCGCAGGGAGATCCTGAACGAATACTTTACGCCCAACGGGCGTTTTGCCCTGGACACCCAGGCGGCCTATGTGGTGGCATTGAAATTCGGGCTGTGGCGTGACCGGGAGAGACTGGTCAGCCAGTTCGCGGAGCGCTTGAAGAAAGACGGCTACCGCATCCGCTGCGGCTTTTTGGGCGCGCCGCTGCTGTGCACGGTGCTGGCGGAGAACGGCATGACGGAGCTGGCCTATGACTTCCTGCTGCAGGAAGGCTTCCCCAGCTGGCTCTACGCCGTGAACCTGGGGGCCACCACCGTCTGGGAGCGCTGGAACAGCGTGGGGATTGACGGCACCATCTCCGACACGGGGATGAATTCCCTCAACCACTACGCCTACGGAAGCGTGATGGAGTTCCTCTATGCCTACGGCGCCGGCATCCGTCCGGCCTGCCCGGGCTTCCGGAAAGCCATCCTGGCCCCCGAGCCGGACGCCCGCCTGGGCTATCTCCACGCAAGCTACGACTCGGCCTCCGGGCGCTACGTCTGCAATACCCGCATCTGCCCGGACGGCATGCTGGAGGTACATGTGGAGATCCCCTTCGGCTGCGAGGCCGAACTGCGGCTGCCCCGCAGCGGGCGGGAGCCGGAGCGGCTTCTCGCAGGAAACTACGACTACCGCTACATGCCGGAGCGGGACTACCGCAAGACCTTTGACGAGAACACCCCGCTGCGCACGCTGGCGCAAAACGAGGACGCCATGGCGATCCTCCTGCGGCTGACGCCGGCGCTGGCCGGCATAGCAAAGGAGAATAACCCGGAATTTTCCGGAGGCGGCCTGGCGGATTTTCGGAGCATGGGCTTTCTGCCTGTCGAGCCGGACAAGCTGGAGCAGGCCATCGCGGAACTGAAAGAATTGATCGTTTGGAAGGAGTAAAGAGAATGCGACTGGACAGCAAGCTGCCCCATCTGCCCATCTGGGGCGAGGCGGGCCGAATCCCCGGCAACACCGGCAAGAGCAAGAGCGACGTCATGCACATCGACAAGAGCCTGACCATGGAGGACGTGTTCACCAAGTACCCCGGCATCTGGGACAAGAGCACGGACGAACTGGGCGATCTGCGCGGCAACGACTATATGGTCTGGGACCAGGAGATAGAGCATGGCTACGCCGAGGAGACTTACTCCGACGTGCCGCTGCTGATCCCCTTCCTCAGCCCGGGCAGCGACCGCTGCGTGATCCTCTGCCCCGGCGGAGCCTATCTGACCAAGTCCATGGACAGCGAGGGTCAGGAGGTGGCGGAATTCCTCAACGCGGCGGGCATCAGCGCCTTCGTCCTCTGGTACCGCAGCTATCCCTACCGGGCGCCGCTGATGTACCTGGACGCCCAGCGGGCCGTGCGCTATGTGCGCTTCCACGCGGCGGAATACGGCCTGGATCCCCACAAGATCGCCCTGGCCGGCTTCTCCGCCGGCGGCAATCTGGCCGGCGTAGAGGCCCTGTGCTTCCGGGATGAGCCGGTGGCCTGGCCCGGCTATACGCCGGACGAGATCGACGCGGTGGACGGCAGACCCGACGCACTGGGGCTGATCTATCCCGCCGTGTCCATGCACGGGGACAAGATCACCGCGGTCATCGGCGGCCGGGACCTCTATGAGGACCCGGAGCGGCGGGAAGCCTTTGCCGACCGCTATGACCTGCGCACCCATGTGCAATCGGGCGACGCGCCCGCCTTCCTCTGCGCCTGTGCCGACGACTTTGTGGTGCCGCCTCCCTTCCTGGTGGAGCTGCAGCAGAGCTATGCGAAGGCCGGCGTCTCCTGCGAGCTGCACCTCTTCCCCTATGGCGGCCACGGCTTCGGCGCCTGCATTCCGCGCCAGGTCGGCCCCTTCGCACCGCCGGATCTGACGGCCTGCCGCCAGTGGAAGGAGCTCTTCTGCACCTGGGTCAACGGCGTGTTTGACGGAAAACTGAACGGATAAAAACGGAGGGAGTAACATGAAAGCTGCATACATTCCTGTCGGCTCCGGCGGACACATCCTGTCCAGCCTGCCCATGATCACCGAACTTGTGAAAAAAGGCGTGGAGGTGGACTACTACGCCCCCGAATCCCAGCGCGCCCAGGTGGAGATGACCGGGGCGAGACTGTGCGTCTTCCCCGAGGTGCAGGAGCGCTACTCCGGCCCCTACATGGGCAAGGAGGAATTTCTGGCGGTGATCCCGCTGGTCTTCCTGGGCATGGCTAAAGAGGCCATCGACGCCATCATGGAGGGCCTTACGGAAAACCGCCCCGACGTGATCATCGCCGACGAGATGGCGGTGGCAGGGCGTCTGGCGGCCTGGAAGCTGGGCATCCCCCTGATCATGATGTTTACCAGCTACGCCCCGGGCAAGGACTTCTCCATCTTCCGCACCTGGCCGGAGTTCCCGGATTCCCCCGCCCGCAAGGCGGCGCTGGAGATGGCCGAGGAGTTCCAGAAGGAATACGGCGGACCGCTGCTGACCCCCGGCGAGATCTTTGAGGCCACCGCGGACTTCAACATCTCCACCCTGACACGGGAGTTCCAGCCCGGCGGCGAGAGCTTTGGCGACCGCTTCTTCTTTGCCGGGGCGCAGATCGCTCCCCGGGCGGGCGACGGCAGCTGGCAGCCACCGAAGAACGGCAAGCCCCTGCTCTATACCTCTCTGGGCAGCCTCTTCAACAATTGGCCGGAGTTTTACAAGATGCTCTTCCCCGTGGTGAAGGATCTTGACATCAACGTCCTCTGCTCCCTGGGCAAGAGCATCAAGCCCGAGGATCTGGGCGAGATTCCCGCCAACGTCACCACCATGGCCTTTACCCCCCAGCTGGAGGTGCTGCGGCACACCAGCTTCTTCCTCACCCACGCGGGCGTCGGCAGCGTGATGGAAGCGCTGTATAACGGCGTACCCATGATGTGCATCCCGCAAATGGATGAGCAGATCTTCACTGCCCATCGCATGGAGGAGCTTGGCATCACCAGCGGCGTGCTGCTCAAGGAGCAGGTCACCGAGGAGAGCCTGCGCAAGGTCCTGACCGAGCTGATCGAGAATCCCGCCTACGGCGAGAAGGCCCGGGCCATGGGCGAGCAGATGCACCGGGAGGGCGGCTGCGACAAGGCGGCCCAGGCGGTCATCGACTACGTGAACAAGCTTTAAAATAAGAGAAGAGACCGAACCGGGAGAGCGCTTGCGCTCTCCCGATTGAGGAATACGGAGGGAAAACCCCATGAAGATTTTGTTCGTAAGCAGCGAGTGCGCCCCCTTCTCCAAATCCGGAGGCCTGGCGGACGTGGCCTTCTCTCTGCCGCCCGCGCTGCAGGCGGAGGGGAATGAGATCGCGGTGATCACGCCGCTCTACCGCTGCGTCAAAGAGCGCTTCGGCGGCGAGCTGCGCTGCGTCAAAGAGACCTGCGTCAGCCTCAACGGCAGCTGGTATCCCTGCGCCCTCTGGCGGGGAGAGAACCACGGCGTGCCCGTGTGGTTTGTAGAGAACGACCCCTTCTTCGACCGGCCAAGGCTCTATGGCTACGAGGATGACAAGCTGCGCTTCGCCTGGTTCTGCCGGGCGGTGATCGATCTGATGGACCAGCTGGACTTTTTCCCGGAGATCCTGCACTGCAACGACTGGGAGACCGCGCTTGCCATCATCTATCTGAAAAATGACACGGTCTACCGGAGCGAGCTGAAAAAGGTCAAGACCGTCTATACCATCCACAACATCGCCTATCAGGGCCAATTCGGCGTCAAAGACCTGGCAGACACCTTCGGCCTGCCCGAGGGCTGGTACGACGGGGGCCTGGGCTACATCTACGAAGGGCGCCGGGACGTGAACCTGATGAAGGGGGCCATGCTGATGGCGGACGCGGTTTCCACCGTCTCGCCCACCTACGCCAGAGAGCTGCACTATCCCGCCTTCGGCTGCGGACTGCAGGGCGTGGCGGATCTGGTGGACAGCAAGCTGCGCGGCATCCTCAACGGCATCGACATGGACCACTATGACCCGCGTCTGGACAAGCGCCTGCCCTTTGCTTTCTCGGAGGAGGATATGAGCGGCAAGGCTCTCTGCAAGGCGGCGCTGCAGGAGAAGTTTGGCCTGGACGTTGAGCCGCGCTTTCCGATCCTGTGCTCGGTCGCCAGACTCGTGGAACAGAAGGGAATCGAGCTGATCCGCGAGATCCTGCCGAAGCTCATGGAGCTTGGCGTGCAGGTGATCATCTTCGGCCAGGGCGATGCCCATTATGTCAAATACTTTGAGCAGTGCCGCGAACGCTGGCCGGGCCAGCTCGGCTTTTCCGACCAATATACCGAGCAGGTGGCCAGCGAGGTCTTTGCGGGCTCGGACTTCTATCTGATGCCCTCCCGCTTTGAGCCCTGCGGCCTGAGCCAGATGATGGCCATGCGCTACGGCACAATCCCCATCGTCCACGAGACCGGCGGCCTCAAGGATTCCGTCCGGCCCTACAGCGACTTTGACGGCATCGGCGATGGCTTTTCCTTCTCCAACTACCAGGGAAAGGATCTGCTGCTGGCCATTATGAGCGCGCTGCGGGTCTACTTCTGCGACGAGGAGACCTTTTTCCTGCTGCGCAGGCGCTGCATGGAGAAGGATTTCTCCTGGAAGCGCAGCGCGGAGCGCTATCAGCGGATGTACGCGGAGATCTTCGACGGGGAGAGCGGAAGCACCGTCCCCTTCGAGGAGGCCTTTGCCGAACTGAAGGAAGCCTATGTGGAGCTGGACGCGGAGAACCGGGAACGCTTCCACGGCATCTTTACCGCGGACTATCAGCGGGTGGTGCAGATCCATGTGACCGGGCGGACAGAGGGCGTCTTGTATGTGCGCTTTTCCAACGAGGAACGGGAGCCCTTCCGGATGGAGCCCTATTCCTACGACGGGGCCGACGCCTACGTGACCGCGAACTTCGACCACCTGCTGGCTATGGCAAAGGGCGAGCTGAGCTTTGACAAGCTCTTCCTCAGCGGTCAGATCCGGGTGGACGGCAACCTGTCCAAGGGCACCGAGATCCGAAACCTTCTCTGCAGGCGGGAATGAGATGAAAACAAACGAGATCAACATCCGCGATCCCTATGTGCTGCTGCACGAGGATCGCTATTACCTCTACGGCACCCGCAACGAAAGCTGCTGGGGAGAGGCCGACGGCTTCGACTGTTATGTGAGCGCCGACCGGGAAAACTGGGAAGGGCCGGTGGAGATCTTCCACCGGCCCGAGGGCTTTTGGGCAGACCGGGCCTACTGGGCGCCGGAGTGCGTGTATTACCGGGATGCCTTCTTCCTGATCACCACGCTTGGCGCGGCGGACCGGAAGAAGGGCATCTATGTCCTGCACAGTGACTCGCCCCTCGGCCATTTTACCCCGTATGGCGTTTGCCTGACGCCGGAGGACTGGTCCTGCATCGATGGGACACTGTTCTTTGAGGAGGGGCAGCCCTGGCTGATCTTTTCCCATTCCTTTGAAGACGATCCCAAAGGGGATATGTGCCTCCTTCCGCTGAAGGAGGATCTTTCCGCAGCGGTCGGGGAACCGGTGACGCTGTTTTCCGCGGCGGAGGCGCCCTGGGCCAGACCCGTCCCCTTCGCCAAGGCGGAGTTTGGAATGGACGGAGACGTATATTTTACCGACGGACCCTGCGTGAAAAAGCTCCACGATGGAGAACTGATCATGACCTGGTCAAGCTGGAGCGAGCAGGCCTACGCCGTGGGTGTGGCCATGTCGGAAAACGGGAGGGTCCGCGGCCCCTGGCGGCAGCTGGAAACGCCCCTCTACCCCGCAAACGGAGGCCACGGCATGCTTTTTCAGGAGAAGGACGGCTCACTGCGCTTCACCCTGCATACACCAAATGACAAATATCGGGAGCACCCCGCCTTCTATAAAGTGGAAGGTGATGGCGCTATGCATCTGAAACTGAGGAGAGACGAATGAAGCTGAACGATCTGCGCGTCTGCAATCTGACCGAACCCCTGGGCTTTGCCATGGAGAAGCCTGTCTTTTCCTGGACCGTGGAGGAAGCTGCCGGCAGGCAGCTTGGGGCCTCGCTGGAAATATGCGCCAAAGGAGAGACCGTCTTCGACAGCGGCGAAAATCCTTCGGCCGACAGCCTCGGCTGGACGGTGCCGCTGCGACTGCTTCCCCGGACGCGCTACGACTATACGCTTCGCATCGGGACCGCGGACGGACAATACGCCGAGGCCTCCTCCTTTTTCGAGACCGGCAAGCGGGACGAGCCCTGGACGGGCCGCTGGATCAGCCCCGCGCAGGATCGGGATTCCGCCCTGCTGCGCAGGCGCTTTTCCTGCGAAAAGCGGGAGGGCCCGGCCCGACTCTATCTCTGCGGCCTGGGGGTCTACGAGGCCTATCTCAACGGCGAGAAGATCGGCGGCGAGTACCTGGCCCCCGGCTATCACGCCTACGACTTCCATCTGGCTGTCCAGACCTATGACGTGACGGCGCTGCTGCGGGAAGGGGAGAACAGTCTGGTCATCGCCCTGGGCGAGGGCTGGTTCAAGGGCCGCCTGGGCTTCGAGGGCGGCTATACGAATCTCTACGGCGAGCGACTCTACGCCATTGCGGAGCTGTGGCAGGGAGACACGCTGCTCACAGCCACGGACGAGAGCTGGGAGGAACTGCGCTCTCCCATCCGTTTCGCCAATATCTATGACGGGGAGACCTGGGACGCGCGCATCCAACCGGAAATTGTCGGCCCGGCGGAGCTGGTAGCCCCGGAGGGCTGCGGGCCACTGCAGGACCGGGTGGGTCTGCCGGTGGTGGAATGTGACCGCTTCCCGGTGAAGGAACTGATCCGCACGCCAAAGGGCGACACGATCCTGGACTTCGGGCAGAATCTGACCGGCTGGGTGCGCTTCTCCTGCGCTTTGCAGGAGGGCACCAGCATCTCCCTCACGGCGGGGGAGATCCTGCAGGACGGCGAATTCTACCATGAAAACTACCGCACGGCCGTCTCCCGCTTTACCTATATCTCCGACGGGACAGCGCGCGAGGTGCGGCCCCACTTCACGTTCTTTGGCTTTCGCTATATGAAAGTGGACTGCGATCATCCCGTCCGGCCGGAGGACTTCACCGCCGTGCATCTGCGCAGCGCCGTGCCCCAGATCGTAACGCTGCACACCGGCAGCGCCCCGGTGAACCGGCTCTTCCAAAACGCCCTCTGGGGCATGAAGGACAATTTTTTGGACGTGCCCAGCGACTGCCCCCAGCGGGACGAGCGCCTGGGCTGGACGGGCGACGCGCAGGCCATCTCTGCCACTGCCTGTCAAAGCCTGTACATGCCCGCTTTCTATCGGAAATACCTCTGGGATATGCGCGCCGAGCAGAGCGTCCTGGGGGGCAGCGTGCCCAACGTGGTGCCGCGCATCAAGCAGGGCATGATCGGGGAGCACGGCTCCAGCCCCTGGGCGGACGCAGCCGTGATCATCCCCTGGAACGTCTGGCGGTATTACGGCAGCCGGGAGCTGCTGCGGGAGACCTATCCCGGCATGAAGGCCTGGGTGGACTGCCAGCGTCGGCGGGAGGAAGCCATCGGCGGAGAGCACCTGGTCAAGGACGGCTTCCATTTTGCCGACTGGCTGGCCCTGGACAATCCCGAGCCCGGCCCCTTCGGCGCCACCGATCCGCTCTTCATCGCCAGCGCCTACTATTTCCGCTGCGCGCAGATCGTGTCGGAGGCGGCGGAGATCCTGGAACTCCCGGAGGCGGCGGAATACCGGCAGCTTGCCGGGGAGATCCTGCGGGCGGTGCGGGAGAAATATTATGACGAGCACGGCCTTTGCCGCATCCGGACCCAGACCGCGGCCGCCCTGGCCCTGGTCTTCGGCCTGACGGAGGATCTGGCGGCTCAGGGACGGCGACTGCGGGAGCTGGTGGCGGAAAACGGCGATCACCTGAACACCGGCTTTGTGGGCACGCCCATCCTCTGTGAGGCTTTGAGCATGAGCGGGCATCATGACGCCGCGGTGACGCTGCTGCTGCAGGAGGACTACCCCAGCTGGCTCTACAGCGTGAAGCTGGGCGCCACCACAATCTGGGAGCGCTGGAACTCCGTTCTTCCGGACGGACACATGAATCCCGAGGGGATGAACTCCCTCAACCACTATACTTACGGCAGCATCGCCGGCTGGATGATCTCCTGGCTCTGCGGCCTGCGGCCTGCGGAGCCGGGCTACCGCCGTGCGGTGCTGGAGCCCCGGCCAGATCGCAGGCTGGGTCAGGCCCGGGTGGAACTGGACACAGCGGCGGGCCGCTTTGTCAGCGCCTGGCGCTATGAGGGGAAAACGCTCTGCTATGATTTCTGCGTGCCCTTCGGCGCGGAGGCGGCGCTTCTGTTGCCCGGTCGGGAAGCGGAAACGCTGAAGCCCGGCAGCTATCACTGGGAGGAGAAAGCATGAAAGCCTATTATCAAATCGAAAAAAGGGACGGGTATTTCCGCATCGGCAGCGCCGAGAGCGTCTTTTCCTATCTCATCGTCGGCAAGGAGCGGGCCGCTCTGATCGACACCGGTTACGGCCTAGGCGATCTGAAAGCGGCGGTGGAGGAGATCACCCGGCGCCCGCTGCTGATCCTCAACACCCACGGCCACTGTGACCATATGGGCGGAAACGCACAGTTTGACGTGCCCTGCTACATCCATCCGAAGGACATGGAACTGGCGCGGGAGCACGCGGCGCCGACGATGCGCCGTTCCAACGCGCAGCGCCTGTCTCACAGCGTGAACTTTGAGACCGGGGAGAGCTTCAATGCTCTGCCGGAGGATTTTGACGCCGCCCGGTACGAGGCCATGGGCCTCGGCAGACTTGTAGAGGCCCGCGAGGGCATGACCTTTGATCTGGGCGGGGCGACGCTGGAACTGATCGAGACGCCGGGCCACACTGCCGGCGGCGTCTCCGTATACTACCGGGAAAAGCAGCTTCTCTTCGTGGGAGACGCCGCAAACCCCTTTGTCTGGCTGTTCCTGAAGGAATCCACGGGCAAGGAGAGCTATCTCGCCATGCTGGACAGGATCGACGCCATGCCGGTCAAGGGCTATCTGGCGGGACATATGCCGCAGCCCATGAACCACAGGGATCTGGCGCGGTTCCGGCGGGCGGCGCTGGAGGCGGACTATGAGAAAGGGGAGCCCTTTGAGCCTTTCCTGGATGCAGATCGCAAGGCTCGGATCTGCGCCCTGGCTGGGGCAGACATGTTCTCTCCCGACTTTGCGGCGGTGGTCATCGCCAAAGACTGGTAGGCAAAGGAGAAAAAAGACTATGAAACAGATCAAATGGAATGAAGGCTGGCAATTCTGGCCGGATGGGGACGCTTTCGCCCTGGTGTGGAGCGTTCCGGAGAACGCCAGGAACGTGACGCTGCCCCATGACGCCATGATCGAGAGCCCGGCGGATCCGATGAGCCCCAACAAGGGAAACACCGGCTACCGCGGCGGGGGGAACTATACCTACCGCAAGCTCCTGCACCTGGAGAAGGCGGAGCTTGCGCGCCGGCATGTCCTCAAGCTGGAGGGCGTCTACTGCCGCGCGATGGTCTATGTCAACGAGCAGCTGGCCGGGAGCGAGGCCAACGGCTACACGACCTTCTATGTGGATCTGACGCCCTGGCTGCACGCCGGGGACAACGAGATCCGCGTGCAGGTCAAAAACGCCGGCATGACCAATTCCCGCTGGTACTCCGGCAGCGGCATCTACCGGGATGTGTACCTGCTCTCGTCGGAGACGGTCTGTATCGAGCCGGACAGCGTTCAGGTCAGCACCGAAGACGCAGATGAGGACTGGGCTGTACTCTGCATCGAGACCGAGGCGGTGAACCTCAGCCCCGGCGCGAAAGAGCTGCGCCTTGTAAGCCGCATCCTGGATCAGAAGGGCAAAGAGGTCGGCGCGGAGGAAAGCCCCTTCTTCCTCAGAGCAGGGGAAAAACGGACGCTGCGCCAGCGGATCGTGATCCGCAAGCCCGCCCTCTGGTCGGAAGAGACGCCTGCCCTTTACCGCGTAGAGAGCCGCCTCACCGAGGGCGGGGAGACGCTGGACACGGCGCAGGACCGCTTCGGTATCCGGACGCTCTTCCTGGACGCGGCCCGGGGCCTGCGCCTCAACGGCAGGAGCGTCAAGCTCCGGGGCGCCTGCATCCACCACGACAGCGGCATCCTGGGGGCGGCCACCTATGAGGACGCCCACCGCCGCCAAATCCGGCTTCTCAAGGAGGCCGGCTTCAATGCCATCCGTATGTCCCACCACCCGGCGGCCCCGGCTCTGCTCCGGGTCTGCGACGAGTTGGGCATGCTGGTGATGGACGAGTTTTCGGATATGTGGCAGCGCAGCAAGTGCGACCTGGATTACGCCCTGGACTTTGACAAGAGCTGGGAAAAAGACGTCTGTCTGATGGTGCGAAAGGACTTCAACCATCCCTCGGTGATTCTCTACTCCGTGGGCAACGAGATCCCGGAGATCGGCACCGACGCCGGGAGCGAGACCTGTGCGAAAATCGTGAGTCTGATCAAAGGACTTGACCCGACCCGCTATACCACCGCCGGCATCAACGGCATCTTTGCCGCCGGCGACCGTATGGGGGAAATCCTGGCCGACCTCTCCCGTGAGATGCGCGAGAGCGGAGAGATCGAGGGAAACGTCAACGACTTTATGAGTGTGATGGACACAAAGATGGACCAGATCGTCTGTCACCGGGCTATCTCAGAGCGCCTGGAGAAGGCCTGCGCGCCGCTTGATGTGGCGGGCTACAACTACATGACCGCCCGCTATGAGCCGGACAGCCGCCGCTACCCCAACCGAGTCATGCTGGGCAGCGAGACCTATCCGGCCGAGATTGCCCGCAACTGGGAGCTGGTGGAAAAACTCCCCGCCCTGATTGGCGACTTCACATGGACAGGCTGGGACTATATCGGCGAGGCCGGAATCGGCATCCCCGCCTACCGCCCCGGGGAGGGCTGCTTCGGCGCAGCGTATCCCTGCCAGCTGGCCTACTGCGGCGACCGGGATCTGACCGGCTTCCGCCGTCCGCTGTCCTATTTCCGGGAGATCGCTTTCGGCCTGCGGCAGCAGCCCTATATCGCGGTGCAGAATCCCTATCACTACGGGGAAACGCTGCTCAAGACCGCCTGGATCCTCTCCGATGCGGACGCTGCCTGGGATTGGCCCGGCTGCGAGGGAAAGAGCGCGGTGGTGGAGGTCTACGCCCCGGGAGACGAGGCCGAGCTGCTTCTCAACGGCAGAAGCCTGGGACACCGTCCCCTGGAGGGCTGCCGCGCCTTGTTCGACACGGTTTACGAGCCGGGCTGCCTGGAGACTGTGGCCTACCGGGATGGCCTTGAACTGGGGCGCTACGCGCTGCATACGCCGGGGCAGGAGAGAATGCTGCGCCTGGAAAAGGACTTCGAGGGGGAGAATCTTGTCTTCCTCACGGCCTCGATCACCGACGGCGAGGGAAAGGTCGTCATCAGCGCGGACGAGCTGCTCACCGCCGAAGCGGAGGGGGCGCAGCTTCTGGGCTTCGGCAGCGGGGATCCCAAGCCCCTGCTCAATTACAACGAGGGCCGCTGCAAAACCTGGAAGGGCCGCGCCCAGCTGATCCTGAAAAAGGCCGGCCCCGGCCCGATCCGCCTTACGCTTTGCTCGGAAAGCGGGAAAACCGCAGAGCTCTCCATCGAAATCGAACAGCAGGCAACGCCTGCCTGCTGACAGAAAGGGGTATTCTGATGCATATTGCAGTTGTTTCTCTCGGCGCCTTCGGACACATCAATCCCACCCTCTCCTTTGTCACGGAGCTGGTGAAACGGGGCGTCCGCGTGACCTACTTCACCACGGAGGATTTCCGCCGGATTGTGGAGCCCACAGGGGCGAAGTTCGTCCCGGTTCCCTCCTGGATGGCCTCCCACGCGCCTACGAATGAAAAGAAAGAGGGCGGAGAGGAGGACAGCGTTGCCGCGGTCGTGCCCTTCCTCTTCCTCAATGAGGCCGGCGCTTATATCGACACGGTGCTGGAGGTTCTGAAGGAGGACCGGCCGGACGCCATCCTCCACGACTTCGCGGGCATCGCCGGCACCATGGCGGCCGACGCGCTGAAGATCCCCAACATCATGCTCTATACCAGCTATCCCTCCAACGATACCTACTCGGTGGCGGAGGGCTTCTCCGGCGTTCCCGCCGATCACCCCCTGCGCATCGCCGCCGATCGGATCGCGGAGGGCTATGTGCAGAAGTACGGCTGCCGTAAAATGACCGTGAAGGAGATCTTCGACGGACAGGGCGATTTGAACCTGGTCATGATGCAGAAACGTCTGGTTCCCAATTACGAGAGCTTTGACGACAGCTTCATTTTTACCGGGGTACAGATCGGCAAGCGCAGCGCCTTCGGCTCCTGGAAGGCGCCCGATAACGGCAGGCCCCTGCTCTATTCCTCCTTGGGCACTGCCTTCAACAACTGGCCGGAATACTATCCGATCCTCTTTGACGCCGTGCGGGATCTGAACATCAACGTCTTCGCCGCCCTGGGTGCCGTGGACCCGGAGACGCTGACGGACGTGCCCGCCAATGTGGAGCTGGGCAAAATGGTGCCGCAGCTGGACATCCTGTCCCAGGCCTCTGTGTTCATCACCCACGCAGGCATGGGCGGCACCGGCGAGGCGATCTATTACGGCGTGCCCATGATCGCCATTCCCCAGATGGACGAGCAGGCCATCACCGCCGGGCAGATCGAGAAAAACGGTCTGGGCCTGGCTTTCCCCGACAAGAAAGCCATCACCAGCGAAGCCTTGCGGGCAGCCATCCTGCGCCTGCTGGAAGAGCCCTCCTTCCGGAAAACGGCCCGGGATTTCAGCAAGGATATGCGCTCCCTGGGCGGCGCACAGGCCACGGCGGACGCCATCGTCCGCTTCCTGGAAAAGTGAGCATAAAAATGGG
>Ga0255059_10000064_pt1 | contig 18094 bp, 2 predicted proteins | sample 176RNAGHGlowgp2_FD_183551 | JGI IMG/M metagenome (GOLD analysis project Ga0255059, IMG submission 183551) | Metatranscriptome of sheep rumen microbial communities from Palmerston North, Manawatu-Wanganui, New Zealand - 1766 RNA GHGlow gp2... | ecosystem: Host-associated > Mammals > Digestive...
AACGAGAATAGTAATAATTATCTTTTGACGATTCTAAAGATAGCTGCGCGATGTTCCTCGCGGCTGGGATCCGTGATGTTCTGTTTATTCTGCGGATCGTTTACCGTGTAGGAAGCGGTTTCGATTTGGTCGGCGTTAACGCCCTTTTCGATAAAGAGCTTTCTCACATTGTTAGCTCTTCTCTGGGCAAGGTCACGATTGTGCTGTTCAGAACCCAAATCGCAAGTATAACCTTCAACGATAAGTTTCAATTGAGGATTCGATTTCAGAATGGAAACAGTCTTGTTGATATTGTCATTATAATCGCTGATTTTCGGAATATCTTTATCCAAGTCGAAAAGAATCTTAGTCTTAGAAAGTGCATCGCTCAATTCAGAGATGGCCTTCTTGTCAGCAGGGGTAAGATAATCATCATCTTCTTCCATTTGGTCGCAAACCGGGACGATATAGACATAAACAGGTTCTTGTTTGATGATGATAGGCTCATTAGATTTCTTCTTGAGTTCATCCAGAATTTCCTTCTCAAGTTGTTTTTTAGACTTCTCTTCGGGAGTCATGCAAGTCTTGAAATGGAAACCGGCTTTGACACCAACTTGCAAGAGATGCCATTTAGTCTGGCCTTTCTTGATATCACCAGCAGCATAGGCATTGTCAAGCATGTCAGAGCCAAGCGTACCCTTGAACTCCATATTACCCTGATCGTTAGCGCCAATCAAAGTAGTCTTGTTCTTGGGGAGGATGTCGAGGAAACCATATTTGCAATAAGTACCGATATAGAAATCAACCTTTTTGTTGAGGGCGAAAACGCCGCCGAAATCAGCAACAAGATCAGCAGAAGCTCTCATCTTGGCATTTTTACCATTACCGGTGTAAGAACCTTCAGCAAAGTGGTTGTCCATCTTAATCTCACCATTTTCATAGTGGCGCATATACCATTGATTGAACAGTTGTTCGTAACCGCAAGTGGTGATGCTGCCTTCGCCATTGTACTTATTGTATCCTTTAAGAGGAATGTAAGCTTGAACACCGAGAGCGGCATAGATACCATTACGGCCATCAAAACGCCAATCAAAATGGGCTTTCAAGGGAATTTCAACTGCCCAGACAACTTCCTTCTCTCTTAAGCCATTGGCGTCATAATAGAGGTCATATGAAGGGGAATAGCTGACGGGCTGGGAGAAAGGTGCATCATTTGCAATATCATAGCCACTGATAACGCCGCTTTTGGAAATGGAAGCTTTGGCAGCAACGCGGTTAAGACCGGCACCAAGGCTCAATCCCCAATGCTCGTTGAAGAAGTAAGCGTAATCAATATCCAGCATAGTGCTGTGAGAATAGTACTGATTCAGTCCAACTCTTCTATAGATATTGTTCGCCCAAGCCTCACCGACATGAATATTGATGTGATGAGGACAGAAGGAAGAAGTCTCATAATTTTCCGCATTGGCGGAATTATTTTCTGTCTGTACCTCTTGACCAAAAGCGGTACACATAGCGAAAATAAGACTGACTAATAATAAATTCTTTTTCATAATATATTTTCTTTTTTTATTCAGTGATTATTTGAAACCGGGGCTTGGCGGCCGAAACCGCCAAGTCCGGATTTCAACATATTATTTTACGATAACGAATTTAACAGTCTTATTTCATTTGTACCTGTCAAGATACGTCCGAAGTAAGTACCCTGAGCAACGAAGCCTTCAATCTGGGTGATAGGTTGCAGTTCGGTGATGTGTCTCACCTGAGCACCATTCACGTTGTAGATATCAAGGACAGCGCCTTCGAGTTCTTCAGATGTCAAATCAAGTTCGATAGTGATCTCTTGACGAACATTAGCAGGGACAGGATAAACCTTCACAGTGGAAGAAGTGGCGAAGTAGGTTTCGCAGGTCATGAAGGTAACCATGTTGCCATTAGCGTCTTGTTCAATCAACTCAACAGAATAGAATCCGTTAAGACCATCCTTATCTTGGTAGTTGGAATAAGTAGCACCAGGAATTGCAACGCCGTTGTGATACCACTGGAAGCCGACGAATGTGTGACCGCCATTGGTTTCAGGATTGTTATTCACGACAACAACATCATTCCAACGAATATCCATGATCGGGAGGGTACCACCGAAACCGAAGTCACCAACGAGTACGCGAACCACAATGTCGTAGGAGCAACCATCAACCGTGAAGACTGCATTATAGTCACCAGGTACGGTAGGAGCTGCGAATGTAGCGGTATTGTTGGAGATATTACCGGAAGCGGTCAGACCGTTTTCGTAAACCACATTGAATGCAGCAGTAGGATTGCCGGAGATCTGGTTGAAGCTAATGGTGACTTGACCATTGTCATTACAACCGGAGACAAACATGTTGTCTGCAAATTCAATAGCGTTGACATAGACAGTAGCCGTTGCGGTAGCGTCAAGAGCGCTGTTCTCGCAATGTGCATCGCTGACCATATTGATTCTGTAGGTGGTCTGTTGAGAAGGAGACACGTAGATGCTGACCGTGTTAGCCATTGTCATAGCGGAGGCGACAACGTTACCGCTGGCGTCAACCACTTCGTAGTGGAACGGAGCAACACCCGTGAAGGAGATAACAAGTTCAGCTGAAGCGCTGCCGTCGTTAGCGCAGATGGAAGCACCATCACCGCTCACAAACGTAGCAGTCGGGAGGTCATAGACCGTGATGCCAACCTCGACATCGTCGGTGTTCGTCAACTGACAACCACTTCCAATGTTTCCAACGAAGGTCGGAGTGTAGGTATAGGAACCAGCAGCTGCAGGAGTGTCGAAAGAGTTACCGCCGAGACCACCGCTGACGTTAGTCGTATTGCCGTTTTCATCGGTGACAACCCACTGGATGTAACCACCAGTGCTGCCTTCGCCGTCAGAAACACCACCTTGGATAGAAGCCTGGAGCATCACAACGTCGCCGATACAAGCGGCCGTAGTACCGTTGTTGTTGCTATAGACATGGACCTCGGTCCAGGAAGGATTGCCGACAACGCTGACCATCTCAGTATTAGAAACCTGAGGCAGACAGTTGTAACCAGCTGCGTCAGCAGTCACTTGGTAAGTATAGTTACCAATCGTATTCAGAGTTTCAGTGAATTGGTGTGTACCAGCGTTAACGGTACCGGTGTTGACATTAGCACCATTTCTGGTCCAGTTGAAGGTCATCGCACCGTAAACATCGCTGTTCGTGACACCGTTCACAGTCGTGCCGTAGTTGGTCACAACACCGGTCATGGTAACAGAACCGCCTTCACAGATGGAGAGGCCATCCTGAGAACTCAGGGCAACGACAGGTTGTTCAGCAACTTGGACAGTAGCTTGGTTAGACCAAGAAGAAGCGCAGCCAAGATCGTTGTTTTGAGAAACTCTCACTTGATAAGTGTGGATACCGGCAGCGGTCAAAGTCTGATTCAACGTGTTAGTCACACCAGAGACAGGAGCGCCGTCAACGATCCACTCGTAGTTGAAGTTACCAGGAATATTGTTGTTCGCGTTCACAGTAGCGGTCAGAGTAGTGACACCACCGACACACATGGTCGTATTGTTAGCAGTGAGAGTGACCGTAGGAACGGCGACAACGTTGACAGGAGTAGCGATCGTAGCCGTTGCAGAGCAAGAGGAGCTTGCATTAGCGGCAGAAACGACAACCGTAGCATTGATAGTACCCGTGGTAGCCATGGAAGTTGTCACGGTAGAAGCGTTCACGGCAAGTTGCTCACCATTGATGGTCCAAACATAGTTGTAAGAACCGACAGGAGAAACATGAGCAGTGAAGCTCACCTGACCGTTTTGACAGACGTAGCTGTTATCGGCAGTCACGGAGACAGTAGGAACAGATTGTACATTCACCTCGTGAGCGGCAGAAGTAGCGGTGCAGCCGGTATTGTCGGTACGGTTAACCGTAACGGTGAAGTAATACGGAGTTGCATAGTCGCTTGCCGTCAAAGTGGGAACAAAGTTAGGAGTAGCTGTGGTAGCAGTACCGTTAGCAGCGCCAGTCCAGTTCCAAGTGTAAGTATAGTCAGCACCCTCAACACCGCCAGTGACGAATGCATTCAGAGTGAGGTTACCACCTTCGCAAACCGTGTTAGCACCTTGGATAGCAACAGAAGGAGCAGCCACGACATTTGCAGGAACAGAGTTGGAGACAACGCTACAACCGGCGATATTGCTGGTCACAACGACATAGTAATCATAAGAATTGCCTAACAAGAGGTCAGAGGTAGAATAGGTAGCAGAGTTGCTGTTGGCAATAGCAGTGGTATTGCCGTTGGAGACTTTGTACCATTGGTAGCTCAGGACATCGCCATCAATAACGCCATTCACAGTAGCATTGAGAGTCAATGTACCACCCTCGCAGACATTGCCGAATCCGGTAATGTCAACCGTGTAGGTAGGAACAACCGTGACAAGCGTGTTGATAGCAGCGGAAGCGCTACCGGAACAACCAACACCCTCTTGAGAAACTTCAACAGCGTAAGTGTCATTCACATTGTAAGCAAGAGCGTCAATGTAAAGAACTTGGTTGGTTTCGCCGACGAGCATGTTGCCATTCTTGAACCATTGATAGGTAGCGGCACCGAAGCCACCGGCAACGTTGGCCTTCAGGGCAGTGTTGCCACCGTCACAAACAGAAGCAGGATACTCAGCAACGCGTGCGATAGTCACAACAGGATCGCTGACAACATTGAAGTTGACGAGATTGGATTGAGCGTTGCAACCATAAGCATTGTTGCTGACAACAACATAGTAGGAGTATTGGTTAGCAGCCTCAAGACCAGTGGTCGTGTAGACAGGAGTATTGGCAACCCACTCTGTGGTAGAATAAGTCTCACCTTCAACAGGAACATTTCTGTACCAAGCGTAGGAGTAGGTATTCACACCATTATTGCCTTCAACACCACCATTGACAATTGCCGTAAGGGTAGCAGTGCCACCGACACAAGCGATGTCAGTGCTAATCGTAGCTTCAACAACAGGTTGAGCAACGAAGTTGATGGCAGGAGCAACAGCGTAGGTAGTACAACCTGCATTTGCAGTAACTTCAACCTTATAAGAATAAGCGGTCTCGCGAGCAGCCTCAGAAGCAGTGTAGCTGGATTGAGTAGCACCCGGGATCAGGACATTATCCTTATACCATTGATAGCTGTAAGCAGCGGCAGGAGAAACGTGTGCGTTCAGAGTAACAGTACCGTTAGCGCAAACCGTAGTGTTGCCATCGACAGAAACCTCAGCAACAGGAGCCGGGATGACGGTCACAGTGGCAGGAGCGGAAGTAGCGGAAACACAACCGGAGTTGGCCAGCTCAGCGATAACAGTGTAAGTATAGGTTGTAGCATCGCCGTCAACAGCAACCGGAGACTCAGAGAGAGCAGCGGTGGTAGCACCTGCGATGACAGAACCATTTCTGTACCAAGTGTAAGTAGCATTAGCATCAGCATTGGAAATCGTCATGTTGACTTGACCACCAGTGCAGACAACTGCATTGTCGACAGAAATCTGAGGAGCGGCAGGAGCAGCATTCACGTTAATCACGATAGAATCAACTGCAACACAACCGGCGGTAGCCTGAGAAGCAGTGACGATGAACTTATAAGTACCAGCTGCATTCGGAGTGAAGGTGTAAGCAGAGCCTTGGAAACCATTGTTCCAGTTGTAGTTCACATTCACATTGTTCCAGCCAGTAGCTTCGGCTGCAATCACAGTCGTACCGTTCACACAGATGGTGGATTCGGTAGCGGTCAGCTGCAGTTGCGGAGCTTGCTCAACAGTGACATTGAAGTTCATAGACTCAGTAGAACAACGATCGTAAACCGTAGCAATAACCTTGTAAGAACCAGCCTCAGTAACATTGATATGGTCGGTAGAAGCGATGTTCATAGCAACACCGTCCTTGAACCATGCATAGGTCACATGTGCAGGATCAACATTGGTGACTGCGTTGGCATACAGCGTAGTCATACCACCATCGCAGAAAGAGTTGTTACCCGTGATGGTGACAGCAGCAGGAGCGTCAACAACAACAGCAAGAGCGTTGCTATTGGACATTTCGGAGACGCAACCATACTCACTGACGGCGCGGGCTGCGAAGTTGTAATTACCGGCTTGGATAGCATTGACTGCAATTGTGTTCATATTCTGACCATCTTGCTCAACACCATTGATATACCAAGTGTAGGAACCGGCATTCGCGCCATTGATGACAGCAACCATCTGGGAACCGTTACAGATAGTGTCGGTAGAGACAGTCACAACAGGAGCGGCAGGACGAGGATTGACGTTAATCGTCACAGCACCCGTGAAGTCGCAGCTGTTAGCACCAGCGACAACAGTAGCGGTCACATGATAAGTGGTGGTAGTATCAGGAGTGACGTTGACAGAATTTGCATTCACACCAAGTTCAGTCCAGTTATAGGTAACATTGCCCTGCCAACCATTCTGATCAGCGAACAGGGTCACATTCTCACCTTCGCAGATATTGTATTCGGAAGCAGTGACGATAAGGTCAGTACCGAATGCATCAACGGTGAAGTTTTCAGAAGTAGCCTGACATCCTTCAGCAGTGGTGAGGACAACGGTGTAGGAACCGGCACCAACCTCAATGCTTTGAGTGGTATCGCCATTGCTCCATGCGTATGTACCCTCGACATCAGAGTTAGCAGTCAGAGTCGTGGTAGTACCTTCACAGACCACATTGTTACCAGAAATGGTCACGAAAGTAGGAGCAGGATTGACAGTCACGACTGCAGGTGCAGAAACGGCAGACACACAACCGGAAACAGGATAAGAGACTTGGACAGTGTACTCGTTAACAGTAACTTGGTTGGCAGGAGTGAAGACGTTCTCACTGTAGGTTGACAACACAGCGCCAGGAATGATTTGGCCATTTCTGAACCAGGTATAGACAGCACCCTCAGCATTAACGCTCGGAGTGGCAACCAGGTCGATTTGAGCGCCGCGGCAAACCACAGAGTCTGCAGCGTCAGCAAGAGCGACGGTAACAGAAGGAGCCGGCATCACGCTAATCAACATAGCGTCAACAGCAGTACACATAGAGTTGGTTTGGAGAACTTCAACACCAAAGACAGTGCTTTCAGCAACAGTGGTGGTGTAAGTCGGGAGAGTAGCACCAGGAATATAATTGCGGACAACAACTGTGTCATAAGCATAGACATAGTTTTGATTAGCATCATAGCCAACAGCAATCTCGTTGACAACCGTACCAACGGTGAACCATTGATAGGTCAAGTTCTCAGCATTGTAATCATTCAGGTTAGCGGTAAGGGTAACTTCACCATTCTCGCAAACCTCGGTAGCAGTTGCCGTGATATTCACAACAGGCTGCGGATAGACATAGACAAGGTACTCGGCAGAGTGAGAGACACAACCGTTCACATCATCGCCACGCCAAGCGTCAACGGTGAATCTGTAAGGCTCAGTACGTGCATACAGGTACTCGGCGAAGAATCTGTTGTCGCCAAGGTTGTAGCCCATATTGTCTCTGATTTGACCAGACTCGTACCAAGTGAAGTGCAGATTACCTGCATTCATACCAGTAGTATCGACGTTGGCAATCAAGAAGACGGAGTCAGTCTCACAAACGTGCTGGTCACCCGTGATTTGAACCATCGGGTTCGGATAAACCGTGACAACATCAGAAGAAGCGATCAGGGAAGTGCAACCAGCCTGAGGATAAGTCACAACAGCACTGTAGACATAGGTCTGCATGTTGTTGTCAACAGTACCAGGAGCATCATAAATCGTGGATGCGGTAGCACCCTCCATCAGGATACCATTTCTGTACCAAGTGAAGATACCGTCATTGCTGTTCACATTCGTGGCAGCAGTGATAGCGATCTGACCACCGTTACAAACATTGTACATGTCAGAGGTAACACTGGTAATCTTCGGGATAGCGTTGACAGTCACATCCAAAGCGTTGGAAGTGGCAGTACAACCGGAAGTCAGCTGGTTCACAACCAAGGTGTAGGTGTGGTCACCCAATGCAGGAGCATAAGTGTAAGACAGTGAGGTGGCGCCAGCGATTGCGTTGTCACCATCATACCATTGGAAGGTAAGCATGTCGGCATTCCAATCGTTGAGGGCAGCGGCAAGGGTAATCTCACCACCGACGCAAATAGCATTCTCACTGACAGTGATATTCACGACAGGATTAGCATTGACATAGACTTGAGCGTCAGCAACAGCTGTGCAAGCGTAGTCGTTGACGATAGCCACGCTGAAGTTGTAAGGATTCTCACTGTAACCTTTCGTCAAAACGAGGGTATTGGAGGTTTCACCAGCAATTTCAACGTTGTCTTCGAACCATCTGTAGGTGAAGTTAGCATTAGTCGGATAAACATTGGCAACGAGAGTCACATTGTCTTCCTCGGCAACACAGACGATAGGATCGGTTTGGATCATAACAGTCGGGTTGGGGTTGACAGTGATCAGAGGCAGCTCATTGTATACGTTGGACTCGCAACCGTTAGCGGCCTGCATAACGGAGACAGCGTACTTGTAAACGGTAGGCTCACCGTTTTGAGCGCTGACAACTTCAGACAGGACAGAGGCAACAGCACCCTCGATAACCTGACCGTTGCGATACCATGTGTAAACCTCACCACCTTGGACACCACCTTCGACAACAGCGTTCATGACAACTTGGTAGCCGTCGCAAACAGTGTTCTCACCAGTGTAGTTGATCGTGACAACAGGATCGGCAGCGACGTTCACCGTAATGGTGTCAGAAGCGGCATTGCATTCAGAGGTCAGTTGATGGATACGGACATTGTATTTGTGTTCACCAGAGTTAGGAGCAACCGTGTAAGTCAGAGAGGTGGCGCCTGCGATAGCCTGATCACCATCATACCATTGGAAAGTGAGCATGTCAGCATTCCAATCGTTGAGGGAAGCGGTCAGAGTGACTTCACCGCCAACACAGACATTGGTTTCTGTAGCGGTAATGTTCACAACAGGAGCGTCATTGACATAAACGAGAGCACTGCTTTCAGCAATACAACCATAGTCGTTGGAAAGTTTCACGCTGAAGCTATACGGGTAATCTCTGTAAGCTTTGTGCATGGAGTAAGTGTTCTCGGTGGTCTCAGCGATTTGCTCGTTGTTCTCAAACCAACGATACGTGACATCCGTAGCAGGAGCGGGCTCAACATTAGCGGTGAGGACGACATTGTTGCCAGTCTCATTGCACACGATAGGATCGGTAACGAGCTCAACAACAGGATTCGGGTTCACCGTGATTGTCGGGAGAGTGAAGATTTCGGACTCACAACCAGAAGCGGCTTGACGGACAGACACTGCATAGGTGTAGGTGACAGGTTCGCCATCAACAGACATCGGGTTGTCATTCAAAATATAAGTATTGTTGTTCGGGACAATCTCACCATTACGATACCAAGTGTAGATTTCACCACCATCAACACCACCGGCGATAACGCCAGCAGCCATCGTGACGTTTCTGCCTTCGCAAATCACAGACTCATCAAGATTGATGAACTCGGCAGTAAGCTCGGGAATAGCGTTCACATCGACATGGAAAGTGTCATAAGCAACACAATATTGAGTGTTGAAATCCATCAGGTGCGTGACTTTAACGATATAGTCGGTAGAGGTGGTAGGCATGAATGTTTCTTCCTCGTGGGTAGCACCGGCAAGAATGTGGGTGTTGTTAACCTCATTCTGATACCATTGATAAGTCAGCATAGGATCATTGTAGTTGTTGAGATTAGCATTCAACGTCACATTGCCGCCTTCGCAGATAGCATCAGCATTGCCAGTGATGTTGGTGTAAGGTCTTTCGTAAACATTCACGTAGAAAGGATCGGAAATCGTGGTACAACCGTCACCGTTGGTAACTTCAACTGTGAAGATGTAAGGATTGTCATAGGTGGGAACCCAAGACTCACGATACTTGTTGTCGAAACCAGAAGGATTGGGTCTGAGTTGACCGCTCTCAAACCAAGTGTAGGTTGCATCGAGATCAACGTCACCGTCAACCCAAGCAGTCAGAACGATGTTCTCCTGATTAGGTCCGAAGTAGCAAACGTTCGGGTTACCGTCAATCGTGACGATCGGGTTACGTTTCACGTGAACCGTGTTGGAAGCGACAGGAACCATTTCGCAACCAGGAATGTCATACACAACATAAGCAGTGTAAGTGTAATCAACCGGGTCGGCGTCATAAATGTAAGCCTGTGCGCTGAACTGAGGTCCGTGGATGGTCTGCAGTTGCATGCCATTCAGCGTCCAGACATAGTTCAGCGTGCTGTCGATGAAGAATTCGCCTTCGATAGGATTACCGTTATCATCCAGTTTCTGGAAGTAGGCGGTAATGTCTAACTGAGCACCCTCGCAAACATTGTCGGTAGCATACTCGTCATCGTGGTTGATGGCGACAATATGGTGGATGTTCTGCGGGTTGAAGACCGTAACAGTAAGGTCATCGCTGGTAGCGGTACAACCACTGGTGGTTTGGGTAACCGTAACCGTCAGGTTGGTGGTTTCTTCCAAAGTGTAAGTCAACAGAGGTTGAGTACCGTAAGGAATAGCTTCGCCGTTAGCATACCATTGATAGACAAGATTGTCGGTGTTATAGTTACCCAGGTGGGCTACAGCATTGACCGTGCCACCGAAGCAAACTGTATCGTAATCAACAGTGGTGACGACATTGATCGTGTCGTTCACATACACGAAGTAAGGATCGCTCTCCACGCGGCAACCTTGAGGAGTGGTCACCACAACCGTGAAGACGTAAGGATAATCCTGAGCATTAACACCGTAAACTGTCAACCAAGGATCATTGCTTACAGCATACACATCAAAAGAGGTATTGCCATTGTTAATATAGTCAGATGCATCAGGATAGGGAGATCCACTCGTAATGTCAATCTGTTCATCCATACCTTCGATAGTATAGTTGTACAATCTCCACTCATAAGAGTAATCCAGAGCAGCAACAGTGTCATTGAGTTCAGCATATAAATCAATGTCATTACCGTGGCAGATGATCGGGTCACCGGTGAGGGCAACGGTCGGATGCATCACAACATTCTCAACAACCGTGTCGGTATAGATGAGAGCGCAAGGATACTCGGGATAAGAAGCGGCAGCCCAGAAGGTGTATTCGCCATTATGGTCGAAATCAGCCGTAAGGATGTTACCGTTCACATTATTCATTTCAATACCGTTCACAAACCAAGTGTAGGTGACAGCACCGAAAGTCTCCTCATCATTGTTGTCATTGATGGTGAGCGTGGCTTGGTTGGTAGTGCAGATGGTGGATTCGTCGATAGACATCGTGATTTCACCAGGCACGGTGTAGAATTGAATCGTCACAGGCTCAGAAACAGGAGAGCTACAAGCGCTGTCTTGGAAGAGAACTTGGACGGCGAACTCGTTGCCGGCGATATTTTCAGCGGCGACTTCATAAGTAGTGATATAGTCAATAGTATCAACCGGTTGACCGTTCATGTACCAAACATATTGATACTGGGCATTATCACCGATAGAATAGACGATAGCCTCAAGTGTGGCACCATTGCCTTCACAAACCTTTTCAGGAGCAGCAACGACTGCCATCGGGACAGGAGTAATCAGGAAGCTGTGAACAGGAGTGGTAACCGTATGACAGGCCTCACTGGTGGTAGTCTTCACTTCAACGGCAAACTCATTGGCCAAAACACCCGTTTGAGTGTAAAGGTCGTTCACATTGAACTGATATTGAGGAGCGGTAGCACCGTCAATGTACTCACCGTTCACCATCCACTGATAAGTGTGTCCTTCAAGATCATCTTCAACGATAACGGTCAAAGTAACGACATCGTGCTGACAAGCAGCATTCACGCCTTCGATATGAGCCTGGAGGTCAACAACAGAAGAGACGGTGAATGGCTCGGAAATTGCGACACAACCATTAGCGGTGGTAGCAGTAACCGTATAGACACCATAAGCGCTAACCGTGATTTCCTGACCGGTTTGACCATCGCTCCACACATAGCTGGTGAAGCCATAATCATTGGATGCGGTCAGAGTGGCAGTGGTGGAACCAACAGTATAATAATGGTTACCCGTGATAGTCACAACGGGCATGGAATCAACCGTAAAGGCAACAGGCTCGGAAACGACAGCAACATTGCAACCCTCGACAACTGCCTTGGCTGCGAGTGTGTAAGCGCCGTTCTCGTTCATGTTCAAGGTGATGGAATCTTGGTTCTGGCCGAAGAGCTCGAGACCGTTCAGGTACCAAGTATATTCAGCAGCCTCAGGATTCTCGACATAAGCGGAGATTTGACCACCTTGACAAACATTGTTAATACCAGCAAGGACAGTCTTAATCGTGTCAACCTTAGTGACATTGATGCTGATAGAGTCAATCATGGTGCAGTTGCCAGCAGTAGCGGTAACAACATATTTAACGAAACCGTCTGCATCAACAGAAGGAGTAGCAGAAACGGTAGAACCTTCATTAGCGTTCAGACCGTTGCCTTCCCAAGCGTAGGAAACGTTCTCATTAATGAAACCGTCATTGTTGGCATTCAGGGTAATCATTTCACCTTCGCAGATTTCCATCTTGTCAGCAACAAGCTGCAAGTTGGCACCAGAGGTCATCACCTCGACAGAAGCGGTAGCGTAGCAGTTCATGCCGCGAGCGACATTGGTAACGGTAAGGGTATAGACACCGCCAGTGTAAACCACCAACGTATCTTTGTCGGTACCATTGCTCCATGCATATTCATAGGTGTAGTCGCTATGAGGACCGTCAGTCTCTTCAGGAAGCACGCTGGCAACGATAACTGCGCTGTCGCCATTGCAGATCAAATTGTTGCCACTGAGCGTGATTTGAGGAGTAGGAACAACCGTCACAGTATGTTCAGGGCTGTTGGCAGGCAGCTGGGCAGCCTGGCAACCGTACTGGTTAACCGTTCTGGCCTGGAAAACATAGTCACCAGCCTCGTTGAGGTTGAGGGTCAACTCGCTGCGGTTCTCACCGGCAAGCTCCTGACCGTTAACATACCAAATGTAGGACAAACCGTGGCTGTGGTTGGTAACTTCTGCGGTAACTTGGCCACCAGCACAAATGGTGTTGGCGGAAAGCTCGACTTGAGCTTTTCCAGGACGAGCGTGGACTGTGATATCGATTGTGTCACTGATAGAACACTCACCGGCGTTGATAGTTAACACATATTGAGTGTCATCCGTGGGATTAACGGTCAGATTAGAACCATTACCGAGTTGGTTGCCGTCAACATCGCTCCAAACATAAGAAGCGTTCTCATTGACGAAACCTTCGAAGTTGGCTCTCAGGGTAACATACTCACCTTCGCAGATGACAGTGTTGTCAGCGATGATCTGAGCGTCGGCACCAGAGGTCATCACCTCGACAGAAGCGGTAGCGTAGCAATGGGTAGCACCGTTGGTTACGGTAACAGTATATATGCCATTTACAACCGTTTTCAGAGGATTGGAATTAGTATTATTGCTCCATGCATAGCTGTAACCTGTGTATTCATCATTAACATTAACGGTAATAATTGCAGTGTCACCATTGCAGATTACATTGTTACCAGAAAGAGCAATTTCGGGTATTTTGTTAACAACAACACCAACAGATTTAGAAAGAACCGCAGTATCGCATTCTGCTACCACAGCCTTAGCCGCTACATAGTGGATACCAAAATCATTCATGTTAAGAACTAACACAGGAAGGTTCTCTCCAGGAATCTCAACACCGTCAAGATACCAAACATAAGTATTATAGTCAACATTATCAGATTGAGCGGTGAAATAAGAAGCATCACCCAGACAGACACTATTCTTATCAACCCTAACTGTAGTTGTAACTTTGAATCCGGGAGTCACATTAATCTTCACAGAATCAACCATCGTGCAGTTGCCGGCGATTGCCGTCACAGCATAAGTGGTCGTCTCGTTCGGGAAGACAGTGATCAGGGAGGCCGTGTCAGCAGTGCTCCATGCGTAAACCACATTCTCATTGTTGAAGCCATCAAGATTTGCGTTCAAAACCACAGGAGTACCAGCGCAAACAACCGTTTGGTCGGCCGTCACCTGCAGGTCGCCGCCGAAGGCGTTCACTTCGACAGTGGCAACAGTAGAACAAAGTTCATTCCAAGTACCGTTGCGACTAATCCAATTCGTAACAGTAACAGTATATGTACCAGCTTCGGTAACTTTAATCACATCAGTTCCAGAGGTAGTTCTTTGAGTTTTATGACCATTACTCCACTCATAAACATAACTGTAGATGTTTGATGTAGCAGGATGAATATCCATTGTGCTGGCATGAGCAGTCAGGACTGCCGTATCACCATTACAAATCACGTTGTTACCCGTAATCGTAACTTCGGGAGCAGGGTGAATGTTGAAATTCACAGTAGGAGCTAAAGCGGTGGTATTACAACCTTCCACAACAGCAGCAGCGGTGAGATAGTGCGCACCGATACCAACATTGTTCAGAAGCAGAGATCCGCGGTTCTCACCAGGAATCTCAATACCATCCAAGTACCAAGTGTAGAAGACTTGGTGCGGGTTCTGGGCAGTAGCAGCCGTGAACATAGCATTCTGCTGACCTTCACAGAACTCACTACCATAAACGCGAGTAACTGTCGTAGTATAGTTAACAACAGGGATAACCGTAACATTAACAGAATCCTTGATTTCACAGTTGCCTGCAGAAGCGGTAACAGTAATGTAACCCGTAGCAGAAGGAGTCACCGTGACGGTGGAACCATGAAGGTTGCCAACACTCCAAGCGTAGGAGACATTCTCATTGCTGAAACCGTCGAGGTTGGCATTCAACACAACAGACTCACCATCACAAACGATGGTCCTGTCAGCCGTCAGCTGCAGGTCGGCGCCGATTTGCATAATCGTGAAGTCGTTAGTTGCAATACAACCGGAGGCATTCTCCTTAACCGTCACCGTGTAAACACCAGCGATGTTAGTCTTGATGGCTGAATCAGTAACATTCAGGACATTAGCATCGGGACCGAACCAAGTATAGGTGTAATTGCCTTCGATAGAGGGAACAGCGACAATCTCAGCGGAGTCACCGTTGCAGATTACGTTGTTGCCAGTCATGGCAATGGTCGGGATGGCACCGACGGTAATGGTCTTCTCAGCAGTGTCAGCGGATTGGATGCCACATTCACCAACCAAAGGCGTCACAGCCAATTTGTAGGTGCCGGGCTCATTGAGGTTGAGACGGATGCTGTCCATGTTCATGCCGGCAAGTTCAACGCCATTGAGGAACCACTTGAAGTAGTTCACCGTAGCGGTGTTGTTTTCGTCAAGCTGAACTTTGGCACCCACTTGGCCACCTTGGCAGAGTTCGACAGGATCAACATTGATACCGGCGATACGGACTCTGGCGGTGTCCTTTACATATATATTAATATAGGATGTCAGAGCACAGGCCTCAGACATTTCAGAGGTGCTGTCGGTAGGAACGGCGTAAGCCGTCACACCATAACGGACGCTGTCCTGACCATTGGCAACAGGATAGGTCACGATGGAAGCAACGGAATCTGCCATTGCCTCACCATTCATAGTCCAGGCGTATTTGATGTTCTGGTTGTTGAAACCGTTCAGTTGAGCGTTCAACATCACAGGAGCACCGGGGCAGATTTCAATTTCAGAAGCATAGACCTGAAGGTCGCCGCCCACTTGCCAAACGGTGAACTGTGCGGAAGCACCGCAACCGTGAGCCGCATCCATCGTCACGGCATAGACACCGGGAACGGTGGTGGTCAGCACATTAGTGGTGTTATCCTTGGTGGCGTTGGTGTCAGGACCGATCCAAGTGTAGGTAGCGCCAGTCACATTCGGGGTCACCGTCATGGTGGCGGGGGCATTCTGACAGATCATGTTGTCACCCGTGATGACAAGAGCGGGTGCACCAATAACTGTATAAGTGACTTGAGCAGTAACGACCGTGTCGTTGGCACAAGTTACATTGGCACGTTTAGCGGAGAAAACATATTCACCTGCACCTTCCAGTGCATAGCTGATGGAGTCGAGGTGTTCGCCTTGAATCTGGATACCGTTCAGATACCAGTTGTAAGCTCCGCTGTAGTCAGTGTTATCATTAATTTTGAGGACTGCCTGGCTGCCTGCGCAGACAGTAGTGTCTTTGGCAGATGCAAACGTGATGGCAGGGAATTGCTCGTTAAGCACATTGACGACTACGTTCTGCTCCATCTCGCAACCGGTACCGGCAGAAGCCTTGACCAGATAGACTTGAGGAACGGTGGCAGTGTCGGGTACCGTAGCGGTGTAAGTGGAACCATGGTAGTTGAGGTCAGAAGTGTCAGTACCATTGATCTTATACCAACCATAGGAGATGTTCTCATTGTTCCAACCATTGAGGGTGGCGTTGAGAGCGACCGTAGAACCGGCGCACACATAGTATTCAGTAGCGGCAACCTGGAAGTCGGCACCGATTTGCTCAACCAAGAACTCAGCGTTGGCCACACAGCCGGCGGCGGAGGTCGCCGTCAACAGGTAGAGACCGGGAAGCGTTGCATTAACCTTATTGGCACCAGCCACCGCAGGGGTCTCACCGGGTTTCGTCCATTGATATTGAGCGAAACCTTCCGTAGCAGTCAGGACATTTGAAGTCGTACCGGCACAGATGATGTTGACACCTGCGATTGCCAGTTCAGGAACATTCTCGAAGTACACGGTGTCAGAAACCGTCACGACAGTCTGACAAGGATCGTTTGCATAGGTAGCGGAGACCGTCACAATATACATCCCTTCCTCATAGGAAGCATAGAGCATTGCATTGTCGACAGCGTTAGTCGGCTGACCGTTCACAAACCAGGTGTAGGTAGGAGTGCCGAAATCATTCTCGTCTGTAACCTTGAATCCGACTTGTGTACCGACACAGAAAGTGTCACGGTCAGCAGCGGGTTGGGTAATGGAGAGAGTGAGTTTTTGGGCAAGAGGAAGGGTCTCAATTTTCTTAGGAGTTTCCTTCCAAGCAGTATCATTACAAGCAACAGTAAGATAGTAGGCGGTAACACCAACTTTGGAAATAGAGTCGATGAGATAAGAATTATCGAAAGTGATTTCAGGAGTGGTTGTGGTGGCATACAAGAGAGTATCATTATTATCATTTTTCTTCACCACGAACCATTTATAAGAGTTGGGAGTGGGGCCGCTCAGCAGAGAGGCGGTCACAGCGGTAGAACCCAGCTCGCAGACTGAGTCAGGCATAATCAGGCTGATTTCGGCAGCCGGGTAGTAAGTAAAAGGAAACACCGGAGAGACGGCACGGGAGCAGCCGGCATAGCTGATCTCGACCTTGAACTCGTAGTTGGTGACATCTTGAAGGCCATTCTCGAAGAGAACATCTGGGATGAAACTAATCTGTTGGCCCTCGTTAAGGTACTGGACAGAATTCTGTCCGTCCACCAACACTTCGTTGTTGAGGAACCAGACATAACGGAAACCTTCGAGCTGTTGACCTTCGAAAACGGCGGTCAAAGTGACGTTTGACTGGGCGCAAGCCTGAGCAACACCAATGATTTCCACAGACTCGACAAGGTTGTTGTTGACGAAGATTGTGGCGATGTTAGACGTCACAGTGCTGTTGTCACTCAAGGTGACGACGCACTTCACGCGGTGAGTACCGGTATTGGCGCCAGACTCCGTGTAAGTGAATGTGGTACCGTCGGCATTAACAGCCAGTACATCATCCACAAACCATTGGTAGGCTTGCACTGTAACAGTGGAGCCGCCTACAGCCGTGAAATTGGCGGTGAATGTTGTAGAACCACCGGTCTGCACATACGCGGACTCGGGTGTTACCGTCAACGTTCCCGCCGCATCTTGCACGATGCTGCGCGTCAAAAACGACTGAGAGGGGGCTGGTGTGACCCAGCCGAGCAGCTTCAGCTTCGCATTGTCTGGATGCGATGCCTCGCTGCGTGCCTGGCATGTCCCCAAGTACAGGAACGCCATTAGCAGAAAAATCATAAATTTTTTCATCGTTTTGTTTTTAATTATTACTATTGTTAATTTAATTTATTATATTTCAAACAA
>Ga0255059_10000067_pt1 | contig 17992 bp, 32 predicted proteins | sample 176RNAGHGlowgp2_FD_183551 | JGI IMG/M metagenome (GOLD analysis project Ga0255059, IMG submission 183551) | Metatranscriptome of sheep rumen microbial communities from Palmerston North, Manawatu-Wanganui, New Zealand - 1766 RNA GHGlow gp2... | ecosystem: Host-associated > Mammals > Digestive...
CGGTGTATAGTAATAATCCTTTACAAACCCAAGGATGGAGGGTTAAAAACAGTATGGTAGATTTCTTTTACTTTGTTGTATAAATCTTCCAAACTGCCGTCATTCTCTATGACATAGCTGAATTTATCATAGGAATCGAGGTCTACCTCGCTTTGATGTGTATCGGAGTTATCCAATTCACGGTTAATACGAATGAGGAGAGCACCTCTGCTCAAAAGCTCATCAGCTTCGTTTTTATATCTAACATCAGAAACTATCCAAAAATCCGAATCTTGGTAGGTTGCCAACATAGAATGTACCCAAAAATTTTCGTTTATTTGGCATCTAACGGCCTCACCAAGCGCTTGTAAAAGTTGTCTGAAGGAAATGTTCAGCCAGGAAATTTGCGTCGATTTTAGCGACCTTTTTTCTAAGTCGTGATAATCAATGCCAGTACATATTGCAACACAGCGTTTTAGGTTGCCAGCAAAGGAGTGTATGCCCGGAAGTTTTAATTCTGCCGAGTCATATGCTCCATTTTCTATATATTGATTTCTCAGCCATTGCTGTCTTTGGAACTGTTCAAAAGTTCCGTCAGGATTAACGAAGTGGAGATACGAAATCATATCTGCCACTTCGTTTTTTCCTGAACCGATTTTACCAGAAACACCTACAATCATATTGTATCTTTCTCGTAAGTTGTTTTCTGTACTGCGTGGTATCTTGGGCAGTCACCTAATTTGCTGGCGTTGCATTCAATACCATTATAGTTGCTGTAGGAGAACGGAACACCAATGATCTCTCCATCAACATCAAGTATAAGCACATTATCCTCATAGCCATCTTCCAAATCATAATAATCTGTAATGGTGTCAATAAGTTTAATGTGTTCATCCAAGAATTTGACGAAAGCTTCGGTTCTATCATCCCAATCTTCAATTGCCTTTAGTTCTGGTGACAGATAGTCATCATAATCTTCAATGCAATCTGCTAAATATTCCCAGGAGTCATAGAAATAAAGTTCTACGAAAGCACTCCCAATAGGTAAATCAAGAATGTTCATTTACATCAAGTATTAATGGTTCATATACTAGGTCGTAGTTTTCATCTAATAGACTAACATTATATACATCTGATTCTCCTAATACTTCTTTTCCGTGATTAGTAGAATGTAAATGACCGTGAAGTACTAGTTTAGGTTTCTTTGCTAATATAGCATCTCTTAAAGGTTCACATCCAATGTGTTCACCGGTATTCCAATAAACTTTCTGGAAACAAATATCACTTGTTCCATATGGAGCATCGTGCGTTAACAGAATATCTACATGTTCTGGAATATCCTCAAACAATTCTGCTAAAGAATCATCGTCGGCCATAAATGCCCAACGACCAAACTGATGACACCAAGGTGTACCAAAGATATTTAAACCTTCTAATATTACTCCAGTATTCTCTAAGTAAATAACTTTAGAGCCTTCAAAGATTGCATCTATGTCTTCTTTTTCCATTCTTTGATAAACAAAGTCATGGTTCCCTGCAATCAAAACTACATGACTACAAGGTAGGTTATTAGCCCAGGGAATGAATTCTTCCCTGAGCCATTTCCTACACTTTCTGTCATTTGTTTGTATATTGAGTGGCATTGTATCCCCTGCTATGCAATAGATAACGGCCACTTCTTCTATCAGGGGCAAATTACCGTGTAAATCACTAATCGCTACTACTTTCATAATACTCGTCCATACCGTTAATTACTGTGTAATCATGATTGCCTATACAATCATCACAATAGGGGCTAATCCAACCCCTACTCATTTTAGTTGCTGGTTTACCACAAGAAATACAAGTCCTAAAAGAAATAGCTTCATATTTACGTATAATATCTTGAATTGCTTTCGTTGTGTTATGGTCATACCATCGTAAACCACCATACTTTTCCTTAATTTGATCGATGCGATATTCAAAAATGTGGCCTTTAGTTTTGAGCAACTCTTGCTTAATTTCTTCACACATTTGTAGACCAAAAGCCTTTCTCCATCCGGGAGGCATATCGTCTAGTTCTGTATGGTCAGTCAAGCAATGAATCCATTGTAAAGGATAATCATTAATCCAGTCTAAAAATAAGATTAGATTTCTTAGCCACTTAGCATGAATGATTTCGATAAATCCATTAGACGCTGGATCTCTTTCAAAATCATCACTTACTACAACAATGGGAGAATTAGAGTCCTCTTGCCAGCCGCATTTTATTAAAGTTCCAGTACCAAACTCGGATAGTGGTTTTGAGAGTAGTACTTTATTCGGGTAATCATATTCTTTTAGAATAATCTTACCATCCGCATTCATAAATAAGTAACGTCTATCTTCTATGTTTTTATAATACGTTAACTTTAAATCTTTAGCTTCTGTAGCTTTGACAAACTTTAGAATAAAGCAATCACTAGTATGTCTCCACCACTTACGATGAAACTCTATAATCTTCCAGTTATTATAGTGCTTATCAGTAAACCTATTTCTAGGATATAGAAAAGGATACTTAATGCACAATGTTGTGGCTTCGATTATATCCTTTAGACTTCTTCTCATTACTCAATACTTCTATATTCTTTAAGTTTTTCTTGATAGGCTTCTGTGTTACAATACCCACAACATCTTCCAAACTCAGGACAGAAACCTCTGTATACACATTCTGGTACACATTTACTAGCAAGTATTGGGTCTACCTCTTTTAACATCTCTATTACAAGTTTCCAGGCTTCTCTAGTTTCTGGAGAAGCGCAGCTACACAAACGCTTTCTGGATATATTTATAAATGCTTGAGCATTACAAGTCATATCCATATCATTGTGCTCACCTTGGAACATATAATCTCGTTCTCTCCAACCCTCCTTCAACATTCCAGCATCTGAAAGAACTTCGATTACTTTCTTTGTAATATTTTCAATGTCGGCATTAATATCCTGCCTTTGAGAGTGTACAAATTTCTCACACCCTTCATGGTGTCTTACTAAATGTACAGTAACCCATTGTCTTACATCTTCAATAGTAAAATCATACTCAAGTAAACGAATAGGAGAATGTTCAGCTAGCAAAATCTTTTTCTTAAAACCATCTGAAGGTTCGTGGTCTATTGGTTTCTTTCCCCAAGTACGCCTTGCAGCATTAACTACACGAATCCAGTCGGCTTTAGGACTTTCCATTCTAGTTACTTTACTCATACAAATCAGTCTCCATTATAGAATACTCAATGTAATCTTCACAAGAATCAGGAGCTCCATTACTAAGTTTCAGATAATCAGTAGGAAGTGGAGTCTTATTTACAATAGATGTAGTGATTTCAACCATAGAAGGCATGCCATCTACATTTTCAAAATCACCATACTGTAAATCCTGTTCAACTTCCTCTGTCATAATTTCTCTAGCTTTCTCACGATTGCCACAGACAGCTTCAATTTCCCAACCAGCGTCACCACCTCGATTCCACTCTACAATTACTACATATACTTTCATATCAATCCTCAATTACTTCTAGTTCATCAACATGCCAATCTGGGAATTTTTCATCTGGAAGAGTATGTTGAAGACGTACATCGGCTTCGTTTATAGGCTCTCTATCACTTACCCATGTACATCTTCCTTCTTCATACTCATTATGCCCAGGATTTTCCTTGTAAACTGTCATAGTCTTACTCATTGTAATACTAACAGTTACTTGGAAAGGTTCTTGCTGGATTAATTCGTCATTTTCCATTTTGCTTTATTGCCTAAAATACAAAGACAAATTCCACTTCCACCGTTCTTTGGATTGTTTCCGCAAAATTCACACGGGTCAGAAGCGTCACTTGGTACTTGGTATAATCCTCTGCAATTACTCTGGGCTATCTCAGCATCATGCTGAATGGCTTCTTCTTGAGTTCCAAAAAGCATACCATCTTCAGACATCCAATATTCGTAAATTACTTTGTGTGCCATATTAATGAATCCAATGGTCTCCAATCTCAGCATTTGCTGGAATTGGTAATTTAGGACAAAGTATAGAAGTGGCCTTTTCCATACAAGCTTTCAACATACTAAAAGCACTTTCGGCAATTTCTTTTGGAGCCTCAACAACAGCTTCATCATGAACTAAGTCACAAATAAGAACCTTGTTGAACAGTCCATTATTTACAATCCATTTGAAATATGAAGTCATTGCTAATTTCAAACAGACTATACCAGTTCCTTGAGTAGGAGCATTCAATGCTAATCTATCCCATTTACTGGCTGCCATATTATGCTCTTTTAGTTCTTCCTTTGAATATTCACATTGTCTGACATATTCAGGAAGACGCTCAATAGCTTGCCACTTTTTAAAATCCTCCCAATACAACTTATGGCCAGTAAAACGACAAATGACAATATAACCATGACTCCGTACAAAAGCAGAACCTTTACGTTTAAATTCAGCAATTCCTTTGAAACCTTCGTTGTAAGCAGTAGCAATTTCTTTTGCTTCCTGCATTGTACAACCTAAAGCATTTTGAATAGCTCTAGCACTTCCTCCAAACTGCTGACTAAACTCTACAGGCTTAGCTCTCTTTCTTAAGTCTGGTCTCTTATCTTTAATGTCTTTCACTTCTATACCTTCAAGCTCTTTCGGGAAACAAGCTTTAGCTGTAAGAGAATGAATATCTCCAGAGCCATGAAGATATTCTTCAATCATAGCTGGTTCATTGTAAATATCAGCACCTAGTCTAGATTCTAGAGCTGAATAGTCACAAGAACACATTAGATTTCCTTCTTCAGGAACAAACGCTCCTCTAGTATCTTCATCGGCTGGAAGATTCTGCATTTGCACAAACTTACACTTATTTGCTGAAATATGTTTATAAGCAGCTAAGTCTGTATCAAAGTCTTTAACTCCTCCACCACAACTCATTCTACCAGAAGCAGCTCCAAGTTGTTTAAACTTAGTATGTATTCTTCCAGTTACAGGATTGATAGCATTGAGATATACATCACCATAGGTAGAGCATTCTTTAGCTGACTCCTTATAGGCAAAATACAAATCAAGAAACTCGTCGTTTACACCCTTCTGAGATTTCAGAAGTTTTTCCACCACACTATCCTTATCCTCACCAGTTTCTTTATCTTGGGTTTTAGTATCAAAGCCTAAATACTTACAAAATGCAATTACTTGCTTTGGACTATCCCAATTAATTTTGCATTTAGGAGTTTCGTCAAACCCAGAGAATAAGTCACCTTGCAATTCCCTCTCTGCAAATACAAACTTACGTTTAATTTCCCAGGCATAATATGTAGTATAGTCACGTGCACTATAGACCGAACCTAAATCACGTACAATTACAGCATCGTCTGGGAGTTTATGAGTTTTGGTTTTCCCATAGCACTCCTCTTTCCAAATAAACTCTTCTGTCATATACTCCTCGGCATTCTCTTTCTCCATTGCCATATTGGATACGAATGCATTTAAGGCAGCTCTACGGTCTTCCAAAAGTTCATGGTCCTTTGCCATTTTTGCTTTCCATTTATCAACATCAAGCTTAATCCCACACCACTCTAGATAAGCAATAACTGGTACAAAGGCATTTTCTATTCTTGCAGCAATTAAACAATCATTCTCCTCACATTCCTTCATTTGTTGGTCTGCAATGTCTTCTAGATACACTACATCACCTGCTGCATATAAAATAACTTCAGTATCTAGACCTCTCCAAATAATTTCACCTCGAACGGTCTTATCAATTGTTATATGTAGTCTTCTCTCCGCAACAGCATCCAAAGCATAACGGAAGAATCTATTATCATAACCCAAATGTAACAGTTGCTCTATAATCATAGTATCCCAAACTTTAGTCGGAATAATACAATATTTAAAAAGAAACTGTATATCAAACTTTAAGTTATGCCCAATAATTAGTTTAGTTTCGAGGATTTCCTTAAATAGAAGGAGGTCAATAGTAGTAACATCTACAACTATCTGGATATCCTTAGCTTTATTACCGAACTGGGCAGTTAGCACATCACATAAGTGCGGGTTCCTGCCCTTAGTTTCGGTATCAAATTGCACTCTTTCCCAAGTGTTAATTTCAGCTATGGCATCCTCCACAGTCATTAATTCATAATGTTCATTAGGAAATAGACTGGTTTGTTGGGTTACCAAATAAATCATCGACTTCTTTTCTTTCTTCTTCGTTCATGTGTTCGTAAGCATACTTTCTACCTTCTGGACTTAACCTTTCGTATATTTCCAGCTGTGTAGCATACCTTACAATAACATCATTTTCATCTAACCAAACTGGGTTTCCGCCATTAAACTTCATTCGCCATCTAGGGTCTACCATATGTCAAGAGAATTAAACTCAGAATCAAAGACTTCAATAGAAGTACCGTAACCAGAATATGACTCTTCTGTATCGGACAAGTATTCTCCATCTACATAATTCACTCCCTCTTCGTCCTCAATTTCAAAAGCCTCTCCAGTTTTTGATAAATCTCTTAACTTGTCAATAAGTTCTTCGTTAGTTAAATCATCGGAAACTTCGTAGCGAGTTCGTCTCCAAACTTCTACTTTTTCATCTACATATATTGTTCTCATTAGCTTTCATTTAGCCAAGCCAATTCGCACATGTAGGCTTGCGGTCCAAACTGAGATAACCCTTCTGGGTCATTAATTAAATGACAATGTTCACGAAAGCCTGGTAAATCCATAAGTGCTTGACTTTCTGGCCAAGCTACAACAGTAAACATTGGGTATTCGTCAACTCTCATAAGATGTTGGCATATCAAAAGTTTGTTCGTCCCACCAATGTGATGGGGTAAAGATATTCATAGCGACATAATCATTTCCCGGTTCTTCTGATAAACATTTGAACCAAGTATCGTTAGTTTCGCCATCTATTAAGATTTCAGTAAAGTCTTTAATAGGAAATACCCAGTTTGATTCAAAGGTACCTTCCATTAAAAACCTTCCTTTGTATCCACTTTCGTAGGTTATTTCTCCAGAAAACTCCTCAACGTACTTTTTTACCTTATCTCGAATATCCAAGTGTGAGGTAATGAGCTGGAATTTGTTAATACATTGATTAGCCATTATAATAAAGCTTTAAAGTCTTCTGCATATTCAGTCCTAAAAGTTTTCAATAGTTGGTGAGACAATTGTCTAACTCTCTCACCACTTAAAGCAAACTTTCTAGCAATTTCATCGAAGGACATCTCGTGACAACCTTTTAGTCCATAAATCATGCAGACTATATCATGGTCACGATTACTTAAATTATTCAAAACTTTGTCAATTCCCTCTGCAATTAACTGTTTATCCGTATACTCTACAGGATCATCGCTACCATCGTTTGGAATAATATCAGCAAGTGTACAATCTTCCGAGTCGTCAACTGTTGGAGTGTCAATAGATACACACTTATTTGACGAAAGTTGTACCTTTCTAATATACTCTTCAGTATATCCAGATAAGGATGCTAATTCTTCAGGAATTGGTTTACGTCCATTATGCTGTTCAAAGTCAGCAATAATTTTATTTAACTTCGTAATAGGCTCTATCTGAGAAGTAGGTAAGCGCACGTCGTTAGCCGTATAATACACTGCTTTGAGTATCGCCTGCCGAATCCACCAGACGGCGTACGAAATAAAATGGAACCCTTTCGTTTCATCGAATTTTTGAGCTGCTTTAATTAATCCTATGTTTCCTTCTGCAATTAAGTCTTCAAGAGATAATCCTCTGCCTTGATATTGCTTTGCTACTGTAATAACAAAACGCAGATTAGCTTTCACTAATTCATCTAGTGCAGATTGGTCTCCAGCCTTAATACGTTTAGCTAATTCTACTTCTCTGTCTTGATTTATAAGTTTCTCCTTAGATACTTCTTTCAAATACAAGTTAAGAGAATCAGAATCTCTGGGAGTAATCCGTTTCGCTGTTGTAATATTTTTCATCAAGTTCTGCAATTAAGTTTTCGTATTTTGTGTAAGTATCTGTAATAACTTTAGCACCAATAGGATTCTCACGTTTTGCATCCCTTTCAATACAAACATCTAGCGGCGTGTTGAATAATCTATATTCAATTGTGTACTTAGTTTCGTGGGAATTATTATATTCCGAAACAAGAGCTTGATAATATTCTGTAGTGTGTGGATTAAGGTTCATATCATCAATGACAATATCGAAACCTTTATCCATTGCTGTTTCCATAAATAAAGCTCGTACTTTAGAAAGAAGAGGTTCTCGTGATGGAACCCAATACTGTCCCATCATTGAACGCATATCATCGTTATTCCAACGAACTCTATTTTGTGGGTCTTCCTGGGCCCACTTACGAGCCCAGGTTGACTTACCACTACCTTGAATACCCTGACAAATAATAATTTTATTCATCGCTGTTCCTCTCATCATAAATAACTTCTAACTCGTTAAACCACTTAACAAAGTCAGGGTCTTCTAAATCTTCGTCTGTAACTTCAGTTACATGCGGAGCAATCATATCCATCCACTCATCATCGTCATCATCGAAGCAATCTTCCCATTCACCAATGTGATAATCCACTAAGGCAGGCATAAGTTCTTCGTTAGTTCCGATGCATTCCTCAACATCATCCGCAGTTCCCTCAGCATATGCAGCATAGGCGTCACTACACCTATCATCTGCATAAATTTCAACTAACCAAGGTCTAATCATGTTCTCTTTCATCATATATGATTTCGAACTGGTCGGCCTCTTCAGGGTCTACTTCTTCGCAATCATAAGATATGTCACACATAAAGTCCTCACGTATCTGGGCTAAACATTCTTCACGTTCCTCTTCAGTATCGCCTTCAATCTGTTCGTTATCCCATCCAGTAACTACATAGGAATAGGATTCCCAAAGAGATTCATCGGCCTGTGCAAGGAACTCGTCCGAAATTAAGCCAGCATCTAGAGGATTCTTCGATGCCCAAGCACCGTATTCCTGGGTACAATTGTATCCGTAAGTAACAGAAATTACCCAAAATTTAATTTCGTTAGGCATTGTCTTCAATGTTAGCAGTTTCATCCTTTAGCTCACCCTGCAAGAAGGCAAAACATTTAAGTTTCCATGCTTCTGAACGCATCTTCTCTGTCTTGAGAACAAGTCCTTCGTGAGGAACATTATTTCTACATTCTGGAGAAGGCTGCTCCATAGCAAAGCTCTTATCGTCTGCTAGTCTTGCAAGGAAGTTATCACACCAATGTTCATCCTGCGGAATGTCTGGATACAAGTCTTTTGCGTAGCCATAATACATTTCCACAACTGGATGAAGTCCATTGTTTACACACCATTGTTGTACTTCCTTCGCTGAAAATTCGTGAACATTGCCGTCAGGGTCGGTAAGTGTAACTCTGTATACCATGACTCTAAAGTGTTTGTCATGTGTGTAAGTTTCTCCTTCAGCAGGAGGTACGCAGCCGTAGTCGTATCCCTTTTGAATGTAAGCCCCTGTAGGTAGATATCCAACAATTTCATAATACAAAGTCATTCCCTTAGTGAGTTTACTACGGACAACCTTATCGGCCTCTCCCCAAACATCACATCCGTAGAATCCTGCACCAGGATTAGCAAATTCGTTCTTAATTACTGACCTAGAAGAATAGATATAATCGTAGCCAAGATCATCTACATTGTTACCAAGTAGTTTAGCAACAAATGCTACTACTTTATCGCTAAAGCGCCAATTTCCTCTGGTATGACACAATACATATGCAGAAATACCACTAGTTCCATGCCATTTCTCGGTAATACTGAGAATATCGTCGGGACTAATTACATAAGGACATTTCTTAATAAGAGTTGTGTCGTAATGGAATCGGAACTGTCCATCCACGAGCTTGCTAATTCCCTTCGGCTTCTTTCCACCCTGGCTGCCTCCATTGCCGCCACGAACTGTTTGTGATGGGACAACGTATTTTTTATTAACCCAGAACGTCTTGTCCCCATCCTCGATACAATCGAATTCTTCATCTGCTATAGGTTCTACAGTTTTGTTTACAGAATCAACCAACCAGTTGTTGAAAATCTCAAACTCAATAAGGAATCCTTCAGATACTTGACCTTTGAGCTTAATAGCAGTAACTTTGCCATTCTTCTCAAAGAATCCTTTCTTTTCTGGATTTGCATTGAGTGTAGTATCTCGGAAAAGATTTGCATATCGCAAGAAATCTGGATTAATTTGACTCAATGCAGGGAAGTAGACATAAAATCCTGGTTTTGATTCTATGCCAACAATTACACGGTAACCACCTACAGGAGCCAACTTCAATCTGTTAACTTCTGGATTAGGGTGGTTTTCAAAGTGTTGAATGTTTACTATCTTAGCAAGATAGTTTACATCATAGTGTTTACTCTTAGCAAGTTTCATTGTTAATAGTATCTAATAGTTCTTTACAAGCTGTTCTGAACTCTTCGACAGTACAAGTTTCTAGACACACATATGGAAGACCATAATCATCACGTTTATCTTCAATACACACAAATAGTCCTCCGGCTACTTCATGTCCAATTAATGGAAATACGTTGTCTTCGTAGCGTTGTACCAGTCCTAATCTTATTAAAGCTTCTAAGTCGGAATCAGAAACAGGAATAGGATTAAAATCTAGATAGTCAAAATCGTTATCCCAGCCTTCGTTAGTGCCAAAGTAATATCCATCTAAGAAATTAACAAATATCTCTTTAGCAATCATGTACTTTTGGTAGTCTTCTTCAGTGATTAGCTCAAAGAAATCTACATCAAATTCATCGGCCCAGTCTTTAGAGCCAGTAATTAAGTAATACATTACTTTTTGGTTGTTTCAAATTCACGCATAAAATTAGCAAGAGCCTGAACTATCATTTCATCCTGTGGAATTTGTCCAAAGAAGAAGAAACAGTGAAACAGTTCATGGTAAAATGTATTTTTGATTTGCTCAATGTTTAATGGAATAACTTCATCGTCAGATTTTATAGCTCTAGCGATTTCTATTGTACACTTTACATCGTGCCATTCACCATAGAAACTCTCTTCTTTTTCTGGATTCTTTGGAGCAATCCAATCTTTAACAATTACAGTGATAGTATGACATGCTATAGTGAATTGTTTTGGGATTACTTTGTAAATCTCAGCTTCTGTTAAAGGTTTTGCGTTTGGATCAAACTTCAGCTCCATCATCAATTCCTTTTAGTTGTTTCCATTCCTCGATAAATGCTGGCGGAATATTACAATGGAACTCGTCACATTCACAATCCATATTATCGGGAATTTTAAGATATGCTTTGTCCAGAAGATAATCCGTAACTTCCTCAAGTAACGTTTCTTCGTCTGCACAATATAGGAAATCAGTGGGGTCTAGTTCATAGTCAAAATATGCACTATAACCACCCCACTCTTCCATTCTTCCTTTATGTTTCATTAGTCCACTTTAATTCCGGTTTCCTTCTCGTAATCAGCATTCATAGCTGACACCTCACTGCGAACAAGGGCGTCCATTGTCGCAGCTTTGAACGAAGCACTACCCTTCGTGTTACGATACACAGAAAGAGAACTGTTAACAAGATCGTATGACTTACCAAGTGAAGATTTGGTAGTAATACCGCGAGTAACAATGCCTAGGTCAATAGCATCTTTAACATTGGTTAAATCTGCACCAAGGAACACAAACTTCCAAGAATACTTATCCTGCTGATGTTTAATCATTTCACGTACTCTACTAGCACTGTATTCTTTAGAGAAGTTTTCTCCACCATCGGTGATGATTACAATCATATTCTGTTCAGGCTTCTCCTCTTCTGGCATAGAATCCAACCACTTACCAATGGTATCGATAGCAATACCAACACCATCCATAAGAGCAGTCATTCCAGAAGGATAGTATTCGAGTTCAGAGTTAATTTCCTTAACATCCTTACCACGATATATCTCTGTTACATTAGAATTGAAGTCGAAATAAGAAACGGCACATTCACCTTCGGGGTTTGCCTTCTGCTCTTCTATAATTTTCTTGAATCCACCTTTAACATCGTCAACAGATGAACTCATAGAACCGGAAGAGTCAACTACAAAACAAACATGAATAAAATTAGCTTTCATTGTCTAAAAAATTAAATGATATATTTCCGTAATACATACTGCCGTTAGCTTCTGCTACTACTTCTTTTGTTTTCTCGTCAACGATGTTTGCCCACCAGTCTTGTTCCCAGCCATTAGTTTCCATTTCTTCAGTGTCCAAGAAACATCCAGTACCAACTAAAGCGGTTTCAAGTAAATCAATACTTCCAATCTGGCATAATTCATAATCTTGTCGCTCTAAAAAAGAAGTTCTTATATCCTCTATAAGTAACTTTCTAAGTTCTTCTTGAGTATTATTCATAATCTCTAATAGCTTTAAGCACAGGCTGAAGCGGAGTTCCTTCATCACTTAGATAGAAGAACTTCACAGTAGCTTTCTTACCAATAAGAGAATCAATTCTATCGCGATACTGTTGTTTTAACTCCCTAGAACCCATTGGCTTGGCTTTAAACTCTTTATTATCGTCTGTAACGAGAGTGAAACACATATCTTCGTCACGTAATCCCTCAGAAAGTCCTGTGATAGTAAACTCTGCATCTTGATAGCATTTAATTTTGATCATATCGTTAGTTCTTCCATTAGGACGATATACTTTATCAGGGTCTCTGATAACTACACCTTCCCAGCCTTCACTAACGTATTCATCGTGCAATTTCTTGATATTATCCCAGCCAGTTACCTTTACTTGAGGAACCATCTGGACTTGGAGTTCTCCCTTCTTGAAATCACGCTCTGGCTCGAAGCCAATGTGTAATTCTTCAGCAATCTTGTTTAGGCGGTCTAGACGACCTTCAAACGGTGCTGTAATGTCAACAATGTCATAAATATAGTACTGTAACCAGTCCATATCAACAGCATTCTTCTCCATTCTTGCAGCTCCGGAAATTTGCTGAAGGGATTTACCATGACGATATAACTCACCATCAAGAATTAAATCAGGATTCTCCTGAAATAATTTTACCATTGCTGGATGCTCAGTAATGTGTGTAGTTGTATAATCATAGTGTTCTCCACCTCTTGAAGCGGTGTGAATTTTACCATCCTTGAAATACATCAAACACCTTACGCCATCAATTTTACGACTAGCCCACCAAGGCTTATCATAAATTTTCTGATTAGTAACCTTATCAGCCTGCTTTGCAAGCATAGGTTTCAACACACCAGCTTGGTTGGTTGCTACTGAACCTACAATTTCTCTTAGTTCAGCTTCTGTATATGTATCTGGGTCATTAGGAATTTCCTTATACCCTTTATCTTTATATTCTTTCAGTTTTGAATTGAATTGCAGAGCAGCTTGTTCTGTAACTGTTCTGCCTGCTTTACCAACTTGTACCACTATTACTGGCTGTTGGGAGATTTTTCCCCCAAACATGCCAGTATAGCGGTTAATCATAAAAGCATGTGCAGCATTGTCCCAATGTGCTTCCAATTCAACTTGTCTGATTTTATTCTTTGTGTCTATTGACACTAAAAATCTCTGAAGTTGATTCATGCTAAATGATGTTGTAAAAATTCCCAAACTGTTGCTGGATCTTCGGTAAATCTGTAGAGAGTACCATTCTCTTCTTCCTCGTCTAGGTCTTCATAGAACCAAGCAAAGAATACATCCCTACCAGTCACATCAAAGCTCTGTTCGATAACTTCATCAGTGCAGTAGAAAACATCTTCCAAGAACTCACTGTCTACAATATTAATACCGATGTCACTTAAATCGTCTATAAACTTGTTAATACGTCTAAGACGTGCAACAAAGTTTATGAAATTTCCTTTATCCATTATTTTCCGGTACTTCCGAAACCACCTTCACCACGAGTAGTGTCTGGAAGAGTGTCAACCTGCTGCCACTCAATCCTCTCTACCTTATTAAGAACAATCTGACCAATACGGTCTCCAGCCTTAATTGTAAAGGGTTCAGTTCCGTGGTTAATAATAATAACTCCAATTTCTCCACGATAATCAGCATCAATTGTACCAGGAGTATTTAGTACAGTAATACCATTTTTCAATGCAAGTCCAGAACGTGGACGAACTTGCAATTCATATCCTTCGGGAACTGCCACTCTTAAATCTGTAGGAATAAGAGCACGTCCACCAGGATTAATTGTTAGGGATTCAATTACTTGAATCGTATGTGTTTCTCCATCTTCATCTGTATATTCACTGTCGTGTCTGTTTATTGTTGTATTGAAGAGAAACTTCTCAACAATATGCCAAAGATCAGCACGAACATCCATACCAGCGGATGCTGGAGTTTCGTAACTAGGTAACTGATTACCAGTAATTACAGGAATAATCATAGTTCGTCTTTAGAAATAGCGTCAAACGTAAATTCATATCTGGAATTCATAGTTTCAAAATAACCTTCCTCCCAGTTTATCTTTTCAACTACAGAAGTGTAGTAGTACGTTGTTTCGCCGTCGATAAACAAGCTAATTCCCTCAGCAAGGGTAGCTGTGACACCTTCCATAGTAAAGCCGACTTTGTTTCCAGAAGTCTGCTTGATTGTGATATGGCCAACAGCTGCATTTTTCAGAATATCATATAGATATTCATGTCTTTCGTCCAGTGGATGAATCTTTAAGAACTCTTCTTTACTAAGTTTCTTAGCATCCACAGCAATTGCATTTGTACTAGTCCAAGGATACATAATTTAAATAATTTTCTAGTTCGCCTATAACGTCCTCTACAGCTTCACGGTAAATTACTTTAGCAAAGACACCATCTTTATGGACAAGAACAAAAGGATTAAGTCTTGCACCATACTCAGATTTTAAAGCCCAAGCTTTCTTTCTATCTTCGCGATATCTATCGTCGTAAATAGTAAGATAAGGATTGACTTTTGGTTCCATTGTTTTTAATTTACGTAAATCTTTGTCTGTGTCAACGACTACAAATACATCAAACATCGCCATAGTAATACCACTGTCCATTAAATTTAACAGAATCTCCATTAGGAAGAATGTCTTCAATTTCAAGTTCATTCTTTCTAAAGAAAGCATCCCAATCAACAAACGGTAATACTGCTTCTGGAATATCATCACTGTAGTAGTCTATGATGTTATCTCTAGTGGCTTCTTCAGCCTCGTCGAACTCTAAAGAAGTTAAAACGCGATATTCATCATCATTGATGCAGAATACCTCGTCATCATTCTCATCTCTAGAAATCTCCCACTCGTTAAGTTCCTCTAAATCCGGCGTAAATGTAGATAACAATGCCGCTAGTTTTTCAGGAAACTCACGTTCTTCACACCAGGCAATTAATTCAGCTTCACTCATCATTGAGATTGTAACATTACTACTATAATTCATCTATTGGAATATTAATACATCTTGTTTTGATCTAGATAAAGCAACATATTGTAACTGTCTACGTACTGCTTCATCTCTACAGCTATTAATGTTTCTAATATCTACATAGACACTATCAAAAGTACTTCCTTGAGATTTATGTGTACTAATAGCATAACTATAGTCAAAGGACTTCTTTCTTATCAGTCTTCCATCGAAGTATAAATCTACAGGAGTAGCAAAACTACCCTGCATTTCAAAATACTTCTTCCAATAATATCTGGCTTTCTGCTTATTGGTTACTTGCCATGATACCGCTAGTTGTCTATAGTCTTCTATTTTTCGTACCAAAGAATCTAGGTAGTCTCTAGATACCTCTTTTGATATAATAGAAACATATTCACTTGCCTTGGTTAATGAATCATATAATTCTAATTGTATTCCAGGAACAGGACCAAAATTTGGAATGTAAAGTTTAGTTGGAGATGGTTCTGAGATGATTACATAATCCATAGAATTGTAGAATTTAAAGTCATTAAACTCAAAATTCTCACAACCTATTAGAAATTCTCCTCTGTAGTATTCCTCATTTCCAAACATCTTCTTATGCATAATTGCATTGTAAGACCGTACTCGTTCATTTGTATAGCAAAGTATTTTAGTCTTTAGAATGTCAGAAGTTTGAAATGCTTTCTTAAAGTCTCTAGCAGCTTCATCAAGAAAGTTACCTACATTATTAGTTACTGTTAAACTCCCACCTAAGCCAATAGAAGCTTCAAATTTATCTATTGGATGTTCTCTTAGAGTTTGTAATACTGGAATCAATCCACTGTTATCGGTTTGTCTCCAGATTTTAGTAAGTTCATACTGAGGTTTAGTTTCTATGATTTTAGTAAGCCTGTCTTGTTTTACAGGTTGTAACTGCTTGAAGTCTCCGGTAAATACAATTTGATTATTAAATTCTCTGCACTTAGCAAGTAGAGTCTCGTAAAGGTCGTCATTAATCATAGACGCTTCGTCACAGATTATCACGCCATCTACAGGCATATCTGCGGAATTACCTTTACTGTGAAACATTAAGTTATTAAAATCAAGTTCAAAAATTTCAAGTTTAGGAGATAATGCTAGTAAACGATGTAAAGTAATTGCTTCTCTATCCGTGTACCTAGATAAAACCAAAGCAGCTTTATGAGTAGGAGCACATAATTGATAAGGAATGTTATTATTTTCACACCAATCAATTAAGAAGTTTACTAGAATACTTTTTCCAGTTCCAGCACTTCCATAATATAGACATGCAGGTTCTTTCTTCTCTAAAATGAAATTTTTAATCATATCTAGTGCTTCAATTTGTTGCTCACCTAGGGTAATACTTGTATTTACCGCCAGATTACTCATTGTTTGTCTTTTAGCACTAAGTCAAGTTCGAGCGTACCTTTGGCAATTGCTCTCCAATGGTCGTCTTCAAATTGTCGTCTTGCATCCTCCGCAGAGTCTGCATATACCCACTCTTTGAAATCGTCAATTCTGTGTCCGATTTCATTAAGTACGTAGAAATAACCTATATACCTACCAGGGCTTTTTCTTTTTGTGCCTTTTCTTTGTTCAGCAGGTGAAGGTAATCTATTTACATTTTTCTTTGGTTTTGCTACTGGTCCTTGTTGTGATACATAATGTTTAACGTTGTTCTCGTCAATCCAATATTTACCACCACGAGCACCCGTTAAAATTGTGTGTTCCATTATAAAATCTTAATAGGATTTAAACGAATATCCTTTGAGTCTCTGTTGCTATGATTTTGCTTGATTATTCCTTCAAGAGCATCAAATAAGTACTTAACATCCTCATTAATCACTGCTTCTTTATACTCAAGAACGGCTTTTGGAAGTAACCAATTTTTAATTAAGGTAATACATGCTTTATCTTGTGTATTATCTTCTGGACACAAAGAATAACCATGCAATTCTACCTCTCCAGAATTACAAATAAGGGCATCAGTAACATAAAAGAGAGTAGTAAAATATTTGCCTCTATGGGATAACCATTTGTTTTTATATTTAGCATCAACCAACTTTTGAATTTTTTCTTTTAACTGCTGTTCTTCTGCATTAACGGCTGCTAAAGCTGCTGATGTAGCATTTTTAATTTGCTTTAAAATTTGCCACCTGCTAAATAATTGTTCTAAATTTTCGTGTTCCATAATACAAAAATGCCCCAAGAACCGTAGTTCTCAGGGCATAAATTAATTTGTTAGTTTCCACAATACAATAGAGTCACTATTACGTGATTCCTTAACAAGAATTATTCTTTGATTGGTACTTCCACAGAAAGGTATTGATATATCTCTCTTATCCTCTTCATACTCTCCATCCACTAATACATCAACATATTCCAATGCCTGAGCATAGATAGGTTGTCTTATCAACCATTCGTATGTATAGCCGGTATATAGCCAAATGTTTTTGTGTGGATAGCGTGATTTTAGAAGTTTACACAATCTAGTAACTGTACCTACATTTAGAGGATGGAATGGGTCTCCTCCACTAAAGGTAATTCCATCTAAATAAGAATATTTATCAAGAATGTTAAATAATTCTTGTTCGGTTTCAGAGGTAAAAGGTTTTCCGCTTTGTACGGGCCAAGTTTCCGGA
>Ga0255059_10000070_pt1 | contig 17792 bp, 1 predicted proteins | sample 176RNAGHGlowgp2_FD_183551 | JGI IMG/M metagenome (GOLD analysis project Ga0255059, IMG submission 183551) | Metatranscriptome of sheep rumen microbial communities from Palmerston North, Manawatu-Wanganui, New Zealand - 1766 RNA GHGlow gp2... | ecosystem: Host-associated > Mammals > Digestive...
CAAGACCTATGAAGGCTATGATGCCGTGGACCGGCAGTATGGCCTGGTTGTCGATGCCATGGAAAATGGCGCGGTTACTTCTGAAAAGGATGCGGACGGCCGGAACTATACTTACAGCTTCTCCGCGAAAGGAGAAGAGGGATATAATGTTGTGTCGGCCCTCCTGACCTGCTACAGCAACGGATCGGCCAGGAGCATCCCGCTGAAGCCGGGGGCGGACGGCAAATACCACATTGACCTGACCGGCGTGACCGATGAAAAGGGAGAGCAGGTTGTGGTAGACCAGGGCTCCACAGCCCGTCTGAGCTTCGTCTTCGCGAAGGAAGGTGAGTACGGCGTCGTTCATTCGCGCCAGGATTCTCAGACATTGATCGCCAACCCCATTAGAATCACCTATAATGCCCTGAAGTCGGAAGATGACAATGTCGCTGAAAAAGGCTCTACCGGTGCCGTCGTGTACGCGGGCACGGTGGAGAAGAACGGCAGGACCCAGTATCGCTTCGCTGCTACTGCCTCTACTTCCAAGGGTTATGTGATGGACGGCGGCCTTGGCGCCTCCTGGAGCGACGGCGGCTCCACCCAGACCAGGGAGCTTACGCAGGAGGGTAATTACTGGTATCTGGATCCCGAGGGGATTCCTGCCGGCGTGACCATCACCGTGTCGGGTTCCTTTAAGGATGATTTCCACGATTTCAAGGTGGATTCCGATTCGACCAAAAACGGTAAGGTGGTACTGGCCGACACTCAGGTCAAAAAGAGCGACGAGCCCAGGATCGTGGTGAAGCCGGATGCCGGCTATTCCCTGAAGGATATCGTTGTAACCTATACGGATAACGGCAGCAGGAAGACCATCAAACTGAGCGACACCGACAGCAAGCTCAAGCAGGTAAAGGATAAGGACGGCAAGCCGGTGGAAGGCGCCTATACCTTTACAGTACCCGGTATTGATGCGGGAACCAAAGTGGATGTCAGTGCCAGCTTCCAGCTGAAGACCATCGGCCTGTACGCGGGAGAAAATGATGCGGACAAGGATTACACCCTGTCCGAGAAAAATGTGGCCTCCGGCGACAAGGTGACCGCAACCCTGAGCGAGAATAAAGTCCAGGCGGGTTACAAGCTGACGAAAATTATTGTGACAGATGCGAATGGAAAGACGGTGGCTGAAAGCAGCGACGGTTCCTTTACGGTGCCCAAAGATACCGCTGAAAACGCAAAGCTGACGGTTAAGGTGGAAATGGCCCTGAAGGAGATTGCCATCGAACCCATGACGCTGACAGGCGGCTCCGTGAAGCCGAATGTTCCCCGGGCCGACCGGGGGGAGAGGGTCACGGTTACTGTGACTCCCGATAAGGATTTCAAGGTGAAGTCCGGCACACTGAAGGCGGTGATCCGCGCCAATGACGGTTCCTATACCGAGGAGGTCTTCATGGGGCGTCAGAACGACACCACCTACGCCTTCGATATGCCGGCGGATATCGAGGATCCTTCCGCTGTGACCATCACCTTTGTGGGAGAATTCGAGCCCGGACAGTCCGACAGCTCCGCTTTTGAAACCAGCCTCGGCGCGGGCATTGCCGTTTCCGTGGTGAACAGCGAGAGCAGAAGTGACCTGAGAGGCAGAGTGACGGCGGATGGCAGCGTCGCCGTGGGAGCGTCCATTACCGGAGGAGTAAAGACCGAGTCCAAAGCCGGCTACAGCAAGGGCAATATCGGGATCGGCGGTGCCGTCTCCGTGCAGGTGGCCTCCCTGGACAGCAAGGCACTGATCCATAACAGTGCGGATGTGAGGCTGGACGGAAAACTGTCCGTGGATTCTTCCTCGGAAGTCAGTTTTGCCGTGAACGCGGATGCCTCCGGCTCCGGCGAGGCGAAGAAGACCGGTGTGGGCGCGGGCATCGCCGTGGCGGTGGACGGCTCCGACACCTTTGCAGCCGTGCAGGACGGCACGAAGCTGACTTCCAAAACCGCGGCGAAGGGAATCAAGGGGATTTCCATTACGGCAAATCAGAAACTGCAGGATACCGTATCCGCCAAGGCTGGTGCGGCCGGCGGTACGGCTGTGGTGCCCGTGGCTGCCGTGGACGTGGCAGGCGCCAGCGCGGAAGCCTACATGGGCCGGGTCAGCGGCGACAAACTGAAAGTGACCGGTGATGTGGGCATCTCCGCAGCGAGCAGCGCGAAGCATACCCTGAGCGCAGACGCTTCCGCCAGCGGCAAGGGCGCGGGAGTCGGCGCAGCGATTGATGTGTCTGTGATTTCCGATACGGCAAATGCTGCCCTGAACCAGAGCCTTGACGCAGACCAGGTGACGGTTGTTTCCGAGAACACGGGAAGTGTATCTTCCACGGCGACCGCCAGTGCCTCCGGCGGCAAGTCGGAAGGAAAGAGCGCGGATTCGCAGGCGGACGGCCTGATGGGCGGCGCAGCGAAACTGGCCGGAAAGAACAAGTCCTCCGGCGTGAGCGGGGGAAAGATCGACCAGGCCATGAAGGGCCGCCAGAAGTCGGAAACCAGTGAGGGCACCGTGGGTGTGGCTGGTGCCGTGGCTGTCAATGTGCAGACCAGCGAAGCCCGCTCCGAGATCATGGACGGGGTCAGCATCCGGGCGGACGGCCTTGTGGCTGTCATCGCGAAGAACGGAACCACGTCAAAAGTGAAAGCCAACGCCAGCACCACCAATTCCGATGTGGGCGTGGGTGTCGGCGCTGCAGCGAATATTATTGAGCTGAACAATATCGCCCGCATGGGCAGCGGCGAGATTGAAGCCGCCATGGTAAAGGTGGCAGCCAACACCATTATGACCGAACCGGAGACCAGCGAACAGAAACCCGCAGAGGTGAAGAGCGTGGATGATCTGGCAAAGCAGCTGGGCGAGATGGTGGGAGGCTATATCAACGATCTTGTAAAAGAGCTGGGGCTGGATCAGTATATCTCCGAGGATCTGCTGGGCGAAATCATCAACCCGGTGGTCACGAACACCACGAATGAACTGATCAAGGCCACCGGCCTGTCCGACCTGCTGGGCGGCGGTGATCTTGCCGCGAAGTATGAGAAAGCCCAGTCCATGCTGCTGGATGCCAAGGACGGTCTGCTGGCGCTCCCGGAGCAGCTTCTGGAGCCCTTTATGACCGCTCTGGATGATGCTATCGAGCTGAGCAGCCTGACCGAGGAGGAGATTGTCGCGATCAAAGAGGTGCTTCTGACGGAACTGACTGCCCAGATGAAGCTCCAGTTCCCTGCCGCCAAGGATAAGATCCTGAACAGCGTGAAGGATGGAATGCTGAAATACCTGAAGGACTCGGGCGGAAGCATTTTATCCGGCGTCTTCTCCGGAAATATCAAGGGTAAGGCAAAGGAAGTATTCAAGAAGGCCAAGGACGAAATCGTCAAGGCAGTGAAGAACTCCGTGAAATCCTATGTTACCGAAGTCGTGACGCAGACCCTGCAGACGGCAAAGATCCCCGGCGTGAACGCGCAGAACATGGATCGGGTGACCCGCGCTTGGGGCGCCTTGAAGGATGCCTATAAGAAGGAAACCCTGAACGGCATTTTTGAAAGTGCGGCTGACCATGTCACGGAGACTTTCCGCAAAAATGTCTTCGATTATGAAGCCATGCTGGCGAAAATTGCCCAGACAGATTTCAAGGAATCGATTGTCACCGGGCTGAAAAATGCAGCGAAAACGGCTGCCGTCACCCTGACAAACGAGACCATCGGTGCCATTTCCAGCCATTTTGACCTGGCGCTGGAGGCGGAGGAGGAGAAAGGCACCGGTCATGTGATCGACACCCAGGCCATTGCCGGCGCGGGCGCGAGGGAGGTTGGCGTTGCGGGCAGCGTGGCCATCGCCGTGCTGAACGCAGAGACCAGCGCCAGGATCGCGGACGGCGGCAGGATTGAGGTGGGCGGAGATCTGACCGTCGAAGCCGATGAGACCCGGAACGTGAACAACGTGGCGTCGGCCGCGGTTGACTCGAAGGGGAGAGCCAGTGCCAACAAGTCGGCAGCGGAAGACGCGAATAAGGATGTGGCGGCCGGCGAGAACACCGTGGGCAACGAGACGGTCACCCTGAAACTGGGCGCCGGCGCGGCGGGATCCATCCGCCAGGGCGACATGGCCGACAAACAGCCGAAGATCTATGTGACCCTGAATGAAGGCTATCGGCTGCCTGAGGGGAACAAGGCTTCCTTTGCGTACACCGACAAGAGCGGCGTCATGGTGCTGGGCGAAGTGGAACTGAAGCAGGAGAACGGCCAGTGGATCCTGGATACGGCATCGGGCGGCCTGAAGTCGGAGAATATCGACCTGGAGAAGGGCATCAGGCTGGAACTGAAGCCGGAAGAGATCCTGAACAAGATTCATACGCCTTCCACCCTGACCGACGGGGAGGTGACCCTGGAGACAGGTGCTGTCACCGTGTCGGTAAAGGACCGTGAGGCGGAAAACGGCACGATCACGGCCCGCCAGGGAGAGACCGTTCAGATCCGGGTTGCCAGGGCCGAGGGCCGCAAGGTGTCGGCCGTGGGCTATTCCTGGAAAGATGCCGACGGCAAGGTTCACGATGTGGAGCTGAATGGCAGCGGGACCAGCGGGAAGGAAAAGGCCTTTACCCAGGTCGTCAGCAACGGGGAGGAGTTTATCTATACCTTCTCCATGCCGGCGGGCGAGGTCACCGATATCGTTGTGGCCTTTGAAAAGGGCGAGGATTCCGAGGCCGGGAATTCCCAGACCAGCGCAAAAGACGAAAACGGCAAGAGCGTGGGCGTAGGCGCGGCCTTCTCCATGGTCTACGGCGACACGAAGATCAACGCGGAAATCGGAAAACGCAGCGGCTCCGGCGTGACGGCCGGCGAACTGACTGTAAAGGCATCCTCCGACCATGCGGAGGATATCGCCAGCGCCGCCGGCTCCGATCCCCTGGAGGACGGGACGGACATGGAGAGCACCAAGGACTTCAGCCTGGATGCCTCCGTGGCGCTGAACATTCTCGACACTGCCGTCCTGGCAGGCGTGAACAGCGGCACCTCTGTCAAAACCACCGGTTACGGAGCGGGAGAAGAGGCGAAGGACGGCGACCTGAGAGTCTCCGCATCGGAAAACGCCGTGACGGAAACGCATTCCAGCTCCTTTGCGGTGGGCGGCAGTACAGCGGTTGGGGCCAGCGTGGCCATCAATATCGCCTCCTCCGCGGTGAACGCGCAGCTGGCCGGCGGTGCCGCTGCGGCAGGTTCCGCCACCATTGAAGCGAACAGCCACAGCGAGGACACCACCAGGGCTGTCGCCACCGCCATGGGCGCGGACATCGCCCGCACGCTGAACAAGGTGGGCGAAACCGCAGATAACATAGAGGAAAAAGCCAACGGCATTCTGGACGGATCCTACGTCGATAAGCTGGGAAAGAAGGACGACAACAAGACAGCAAACAAGGTCAACAGCAGGCTGGATGAAAAGAAGAAGTCCGACGGTTCTTCCGCCAACGGCAATGCCTCGACATCTACCAACGTGCTTCGCACCCTGGGTGTAAAGACCCAGGGCGAGGATGCCGGCAAAGAGGGCACCGATGAGCTGGAATCCCAGATCAAAGACAAGACCGGCATAGACATCAGCTCCACCAATGAGGATGAGAGCAGCAAGTGGCAGGTGGCTGCCGCCGTCGGCGTGACCGTGGCGGATCATACGGCTGACACCGTTGTCGGCAAAATTGTGGCGGGGAAGGACATACATGCCACAGCGGAAAACACCGGGAACTTCAATACCATGGGTACCGGCGCCTCCATGTCCCTGGCGAAGCATGCCAACTCCATCGCCGCAGGCGTGGCCGTCAGCATCAATGACAACAAGGCTACGGTAAAGGCGAGCGGAGATCTGATCTCCAAAAACCGGGGAGACATTGACATCACCAGTAAGCTGACCCAGAACCTGGACGGCGACTTCGCCGGGAAGCTGGCGGCACAGGCGATTTCCGGCTCCGTGGCGGGCGAGGAATCCACCGTTTCCATAGCCGGTGCGGTGAGTGTCGTGGTCTCCGACGCCGAATCCAGCGTGGAAGTGGCGGGAGGAACCGCCTCCTCCGGCCGGGAAATCTCCGGCGGAAACATTGTCGTGGAAGCCACGGACAAGTCGAAACTGGCGGCCAGGGCCGGCGGGCTGAGCCTCTCCAAGGGCTCCAGCGTGGGCATGGGCATCGCCTCCACCAACGTGATCAGCAGCAACAGCATCACCGCCTCGGTGGGCGATTACGCAAAGATTACCGGAAGTTCCTTTAAGCTGAACGCCGAAAAGCAGGCGGTGACCTTCGATGATTACAAGAACCTGATTGATATGAGCTACCTGCTGACGGATTCCAGTCAGCTGACGGACGAACAGAGGAAGGAAGCAAAAACCGGCCTGATTGACATGCACAAGGGCGAAGGGGAGGACAGCTACTCCGTAGACGTCAATCTCTCCAGTCAGAAGCTCCTTGAAGCGATGGACGGCCTGAATTTCCTCTCCTCGCAGAACACTTATGTCGAGGCTATAGCCGGATCTATTGCCACCGGCAGCACCAAGCTTTCGGCGGCGGGTTCCTTCGCGGTGGCCGTGACAGACAACACCGTGGACGCTAACCTGGGCAAAAATGCCACTGTAAACCTGACCAGAGACGAGGGCGGGGACGGCAGCATGACGGTGAACGCCGCCAACGGGGCCACCACGCGCATCATCGCGGGCTCCCTCTCCGCTGCCCCGGCCAAAGCCAGCGTCGGCGCCGTGGTATCCGTGCTGGTGGATAACGATCAGGTGACGGCACGGACCGGAAAGGACGCCGCCATCAGGGCGGACGGGAGCTTTGTTCAGAATGCAGAGACCACCGGCGATATTCAGGTGTTTACCGCTGCTATGAGTGCGGCGGTCGGCATGAAAGCGAAGGCGGCTGTCGGCGGCGCGGTAAATGTGATTGTCACAAAGAACACGGCCGAGAGCAGACTCGGCTCCGGAGCGCATATCAAGGCCGGCGGGGATGCATCTGTGACCAGCAGGACGGCCATGGATCTGATGGCCATCTCCGGCAGCGCCAGCGTGACGGCCGGTGCCGGTGTGGCAGCCGGCGGCACGGTGAACGTGATTTACGACCGGGCAAAGTCTTTCACCACGATGGAGGATGGCGTGAAGATCGAAGCGAACAACGATCTGAATGTCACCTCGGAAATGAACGACCGGATGCTCTCCGGCACAGCCTCCCTCTCGGTGGCGGCAGCCATAAAGAACGGCAAGGCCGGCGCCGGGGTGGCCAATGTGATCATTGGCAGTTCCGCTGCCGAAACCACCGTCGGAGCCGGGGCAGACCTGAGTGCCCAAAAAGGGAATCTGCGGACCACCGCCAGGAACGACGCCTGGCTGCTGAACGCTTCTGTGGCAGCTGCCGGCGGGGCCAAGACCGCTGTCGGTCTGTCCTTCAATGTGAATGTGCTGAGCCGGGATGCCAAAGTCAATATGAAGAACGGCAGCCTGAATGCGGGCAAAAACATTTATGCGCAGGCTTCCGGTACGGATACGGATATCATGGCCGGGCTTGCCGTGGCTGGCTCTGCCGTGGGCACTGCCGTGGGCGGAAATGCCGTGGTGGCGGTCAAGAATAATGAGATCACAACGGATATAGCGGATGGCGTAACGGCCAAAGCCGGGGAGAACGCCCTGCTTGAATCCGCCTACAACGACTATCTGGTGATTGCCGGGGGCAGCATTGCCGGCTCCCTGGGCGGCAGCGCCGGCGGTGCCACGGCCGTCACCGTGGTGAAGAACAACGAAGTGGCCGCCAGGCTTGGAAAGAGCGTCGTCACGGTCGCCAAGACAGGGAATACCGCCGTGAAAAACCTCTCCGGAGAGAAGGTTAACGGTGTCTATGTGGGTGCCAATGCCAGCGAGACCCAGTTTGTGGGCGGCGCGGGCGTGGCGCTGGCGGGCGGCAAGGGCATCAGCGCAAACGGGGTGGTGCTGGTCAGCGAAAATATCGTGGAAGCGGATGCCGGGAAGGCAAAGCTGGAATCCAGGGCGACCGGATGGAAGGTCGACAAGGTCTATGTCACCTACAACGCGGTCGGTTCGGCCTACAAGTACTCCAGCTGGTTTACCATTGCCAAACTCCAGCAGTATATCGAGAGGCTGAAGGCCGGGGAGCTGAACTATGTGCGCTATACCCTGGACGGAAAGACCTACACCCTTACCAAAAACAGCAACCTGGATCTGGCGAACCTGAAGTATGATGATGAAGATTCCGTCACTGTAGGGGCGAAGAACGACGTGAGCAGCATCGTGCTGGCCGGCGGCGTGAACTTCGGGGCTTCCCTGGGCGTCGGCGCTTCGGCGGTGGTGGTCTCCTCGAACAATGAGGTCACCGCGAAAGCCCATGATCTCAGTGCCGGCGGGGACGTCGCCGTGAGCGCGGACAACCATGAGGACAGCCTGCTGCTGAACGTGAACGCGGGCGGCTCCGGCAGTACTGCGGTTGAGCTTGGTGTAACGGTGGCCGACCTGAGCAATAAGGTCAATGCCATCGTGGGCAGCGCCGTGCAGTCCCGCGGGGGGAGCTTCCGCCTGACGGCGGACAATACAACCGACCTGACCAACATTGCGGTAGCCGTGGCCGGCGCCGGCGCCAATGCCGCCAGCCCCGTATTTGTATACACCGGCTTTGGCGGGGAGACCAATGCCGTCCTGGAGGACGGCACGGTACAGGCCGCAAAGGATGTCACGATCAAGGCGGATTCCGCCAAGAATATCGACCAGTATACCGTCGGCGCGGCCTTCGCAGGCCAGACGGCGCTTTCCGGTGCGGTCTCCATCGTTTCCGTGAAGGACCAGACCAACGCCCAGTCGCTCGCCGGCACCAGCATCAAGGCCAATGCGGTCAGTCTGGAGGCTGGCAGCGACTACAATCTGGTGGGTGCCTCCGCCGCGGTGGCAGCCTCCGGCAGTACTGCCGCAGCCGTAAACGGCATGGTCACGATCATCAAAGCCTCGACCCTGGCGGAACTGGGCGGCGATGTGACGGCGGCCGGCGGCGCGGCAAACGTGAACGCGCACTCCGCCCGCGACGTGATCAACGCGGCCGCCACGGTATCCGGTTCCGGTCAGGCCGGCATCGGACTTACCGTGATGGCGCTGGTCGCGGGGGATAAGATGAACCAGGATGCCGCCGATATGCTGACTTACGGCGGCGGGGACAAAAAGACCTTCGATGCTTCCGCCATGATCAGTGCCCTGGAGAAAATGGGCATCAATACCGCTCCCATGAAGGAGAAAAAGGACGCCAAGGGCAATGTGACCCGCACCAGCCTGGTGGAGGACCTGAAGGGTGACGGCGAACACATGAATACCCAGGTGGGGTCGAACGGCAGCTTCGACGTGGCCTCCGGTTATACCAGCGACGGCATCTATTCCGGCGGCGGTGAGAAGGCCAAGGCGAATGAGACGAAGGACGTGGAGAGCGCCAGGAAGATCGGCGCCAGCGCCCGCACCCAGGACCCGCTGGATTCCGTGACGGCCCGCATCGCAGAGGGAGCGAAGGTAGACGCAAAGGGCGTGAATGTGGAGGCGAAGCAGGAAACCCTGGCGGATCTGTTCGGCGCGACAGTCGGCGTGGGCGGTCAGGTCGGCGGAGGATTAAGCTTCGCCATGGCCCAGCTGCGCAGCAACGTCGTCGCAGCCTCTCTGGCCGATATTCAGGCGAACAGCAAAGACGTGAAGGTGAACGCCATCTCCCGGTCCGGAGAGGCGGTCATCGAAGCGGGTTCCGACGAAGAGATGCGCATGACCGGCGCCATCAAGGCGCTGGGAGATAAACTCAATCCCACCAAACGCTCCATCCGGGCCATCGGCCTTGCGGTGGGCGCAGGCGGTGTGGGCGCCGCAGCCATCGCGGCCGGCGTGGTGAGAACGGACAACATAACCAGCGCTACCCTTGGCGGCACGGTGACAGACGCCGCGAAGGTAACGGTAAACAGCGATCACAAGTACCAGGATGTGCTGGCGGCCACCGTCGGCCTGGCCGGTTCCGGGGAAGCGGCGATCGCCGCCTCCATCGCGGGCGTGGGAGCCTACGGCACGGTTACTGCAAAAATGGATGGAGGCACCGTCATCAGCGGCGAGAAGCCTGCCGTATCCGTCACCACGGATTCCATTGTGAACGCGGACACGGTGGCCCTGAGCGCTGCGATAAGCGGCGGCCTCAGCGGGGCGGCGGGCGTCAGCTTCGTCCGCAACGAGCTGACCCAGCACACCTCCGTGGACCGGGGGGTGACCATAAAGAATACCGGCTCCGGAAACGGCGGCAGCCTGAATGTGACGGGCAAGTCCGCCACCACCGGCAACGGTCTGCTGATGGGCCTCTCGGGAGGCGCCGTGGGCGTGGGCATCGGCGTGGGCATTGTCAGTGTGAAGCCCACTCTGAACACAACCGTCGGTGTGAACGGGAGCGGCACGACGAAGCTGGAGAAGCTGGATGCGGTGAAGGTACAAAACGACGCCTCCAGCAAAGCTGCTGCCAGCATTCTCTCTGTGAGCGCAGGGGCGGCCGGCATCGGCGCGAACGTCCTGCTGGTATTCAATGACACCAATGCCACCGCAAAGGCGGCCAATGTCTCCGGCAGCATGAACAGCTTCGCCATCGACGGCCAGCTGGATGCGGCGGGCAGCTCCGATGTGCTGGCCGTGGCAGCCGGGGCAGCAGCCATAGGCGTCAACGTAAACTATGTGGATGTGAATTCCACCAACACCGCCGAGCTGAATGCGAAGAACTTTACGGCGGACATCGCGGACAAACTCTCCGTCACGGCGGGCGATCAGTCCGGCAAGAGAACAACCTCGGCCCTGACCCAGTCGGTCACGGGTACGGCCGGTGCGGTCGCGCTGGGCGTGAACGTGTCCATCGCCCGCAACCGGGCCGTCAATGACGCCATCATTACCGGGAAAGACCTGAACGCTCCTTCCGTTCTGCTGGGAAGCTACGGCAAGGGCACGGCGAAGGCCGATATGACCGGCGTCTCCGTGGGAGCCATCAAGATTACCGCATCGGTGATCGATGCCCTGAACGAGACGACGAACCGCGCGAGAATGGATATCAGCGGAAAACTGAACGGCAGCCTGAAGGCGGAGAGCAGTGTGGCCGGTGTGACCACCGCGAAGATGCTCACCGGCGGCGGCAGCCTGGTTGGTATCGACACGAATGTGGCGACCGCCTATGGCAAAACCAATGCGGTAACGGATATCGCCCTGGGCGGTATTTCCGGCAGCGGCCGCTCCGTAAAAGTGACGGCAGACGGCAGGGATACGGTGACTGCCGATATCGACAACCTGATCGGCCTGAATGCCATCAGCGTGGCGGCGATGGTGGGAGCAGCCCACGCCCAGGACGTGTACAGCGCCAGGGTAAAGCTGCTGCAAGGCGAAAGCAGTCTGTCGGATCTCTCTGTCACAGCCGATTCCGATGTCACGGCCAAGTCCACCGTGACCCCGTCTTCCACGGGCGTCAATCTGGCCGGTGCCTCGCTGGGCGTGAATGTGTCCAAGGCCACCAGCACGGCCTATACGGGTTCTGAACTGGTGCTGCAGGGCGCTAAAGTGGTCGTGGACAAGGACGTGGATGTGAAAACCACGACTTCCTCCAGGGCGGAGGCCATCGTGAAGCCTGCGGTCTTCTCGCTGGGGCTTGCCATCGATGTAGGTGTCAACAAGGTCACATCCGACCTGAAGGGCACCCAGGCGGCAACCCTGCGGCTGAACAGCGGGGAGATCACCCGGGCCGGCAATGTGAATGTACAGAGCCTGGTGAAAGCGGCGGAGTCGAAAGCCACCGTCAGCACCAGCGGCGCGGATGAGAAGAACAAAACCCGCGTGAAGCTCGGCGCTGTCGCCGTGGATTCCAATATAGCTCTGGCGAAGGAGAGCCTGGCCAGCACCGCGGCGGTGATCGGCGGTGCCGGTTCCCATCTGGAAGAATACCAGGTGGAGGAAGGCGGCGAGTGGGTGAGTACCTTCACCGGCACGTATAAAAAGGTTCCGGCCGGCGTTGGCAGGGCTGCGGATGGAAAGGTCGTATTGCTTTATGAGGATGTCCCGATCTACGAGACCGTCTGGAAACCCAACATGGTCACGAAGACCCGCGAGGTACAGGACAGCCTGAAGGCGGAAAACAACCGAATCACCGCGGACAACCTGAACATCACGGCGAAGAACAGCCCCACCAGCGCCAAGGCCTACACCCAGGGCGCGTTCCAGGCGGGCCTCCTCACCGTGGGCAATCTGGAGGGCCAGGCCTACACCGGCGAGAGCATTAACGCCCTGTTCAGCGGCGCGGTGGCGGTCCTTGGCGGCGAGGCAAACCTCCTGGCTGAGGGCAATGCCAGTGCCGAGGGAACGGGTACCATGCCCGGTGCCCTGTCGCTGATAGGTGCCGGTCTCTCCACCATGAACGCCGGCGTCGGCTCGAAGCAGAACCGGCAGACGGTGAAGGTCCTGATCGGGGAGGGCGCGAAGCTGAATGCCGGAGCCATCGGGATTGAAGCCTATAACAAGGGAAATGCCGTCTCCAGCATCAATAAGGGAATCTCCCTGTCGCTGGCCAGTGTCGGCACTTCCAGCCAGCCCACAGACTCCTGGTACGATACCGGTGTGGTGATCGGAGACGGGGCTGCTCTCGCGGCGACCTCCAACCGTGCCAAAAAGAAGAAGGGAATGATCCGGATCTCCAGTGAGTCCCGGGATGATGCCACCTCCACGGTGAGCGGGGCGAGCATCGGTCTCGGTCTGAACCTGAACACCATGATGGGTCAGAACACGATTCACGACGAGAACAACATCGACTTCGGCAAAAACGTACAGATTCAGGCAGCTGTCTCGGAGGGATACGGGGTCGGCGCCATCGCGGTTCTGGCGAAAACCTCCTCGGAAGCAAAAGCCAAGACAGATATGACCGGAGGCGGCTTCATTGAAGGCACCGATGTAAAGGCAAAAAATATCATCACGCGCAACGCGAGAATCAACATCGGGGCGAACACCTCCATTCGTTCTGACGGTTATATCGATCTTGCCGTCTACAGCGGCTGGGGCGATGCCATCTCCACCATCGCAAGGGTGGAAACCGACGGTGCTCTGGCGCTTGGCAACGCGGAAGCCCTCACCACTCTGAACTCCCGTTCGAAGATGCATGTAGCCCCCGGCGTGAAGATCATAGGAACGGACAGTGTCACGCCGGTGGTCACAGGAGGCAGCGCGGGAGAAGTCGATAAGCCCGGCATAGAGACCCTGGCGGTCGTGAAGGCCCATGGCGGCGGTATCAACCCCGTGGCCATCGCAAAGACACAGCTGTATATTTCGAATTATGTCGATCTCAACCGCAGAGAGAACGGCAGCACCGCCCGGGACCGGGTTACGATCCGCAGTGAAAGAGGAAATGTGGATGTGTGGGCAGTGAACGATTGCACGCATGTCGTCACCAATTCCAACGCGGACGGCAAGGCGGCGGGCGGACGTTCCCTGGCCAAGAGTGTTATTGATCTAAACCTGCGGAATCTGATCTGGGTGGATGATGCCAACCTGCAGGCCCCCCAGGGTAAGGTGGTCCTGGAGGCCAGCAACGGAGCAGACCGTGCGCTGATCGAGGCACACCCCTATGGCGAGCTGTATGCGGTGGGCGGCAGTGTGTCCTCTGACCTGGAGTGGTCCGGCACAAGCTACAACCAGATCCGCACCAACAATAAGAGTTCGGTCAGCGTCACGGGCACCTTTGTCCACAATATATACAATCCGTTTGGTATGAATGGAGACGGAGTCATCCGCTTCTCCCTGAGCCAGGATATCGGCCGCGGCTTTATCACCTCGATTAATGCCAGTGAAGTGATTGGAAGCCCTTCTGCCTACGCCCGCTGTGACTTCTGTTTTAGCGGAGGTGGCGGCCTGCTCCCCACGATCGATGATATCACCACGGCCCTGCTGAGCCAGGACAGAGAATATACCGGCAATCCGTTTGAGAAGGCCCTGGCTCCGGTCAATGAGATTCAGCGCCAGACGGACAGCGTGGTCGGCATTACCAAAGCCCGCTATGGCGAAGAGGACGATGCTGCCGCCGGCGAGATCTATGTGCTGGATATGGCGTCGATTCTTGGAAAGGATGTGGTGCTGAGCAACGAACAGATCATGCGGTACCGTCTGTGGAACAATACGGAGACTCAGCAGGATGTCTTCCTGCTGCCGAATGCCACCCGCCTGTACGGCAATACCGGGAGCGACGGTATGGTCACATTGAATTTCGTGACCGAAGTCATCCGGGGCGATGTGCGGGGCGACGGCGGAAGCTACCTGATCGACATCATCACCGCGCTGACGGATTATGCGGTTGGCAACCCTGTGATCCCCATCGGCTCCACCGGCTCGCTGGATTTTGGTACCGGAGAGCTGACGCTGGCATCAAGGTCTGACTTTGAACTGTACCTGCACGAGATCTCCGCGGGGTGGCTGACTGAGAAGCTGGAAGAGGGCTTCATCCGGATGCATGCGGGCAGTCCGGAAGAGATCAATGAGGCCGTGGAAAACGGCACAGAACTGCCTGAGGGAGAACTTGTGGAAGGTCTGACAGAAGGCAGCGAAGCGGAGGGATGGAAGCAGTACTGGATCGGAGACAGCCCGGAAACGGCGGAGGATCACGACCAGATGCTGGTTTCCCTGCTGGTGAACGCAGAAACCGACGAGGTGGACGCTTTCCGCACCAGCATCAGCATGCTCCAGAGGGGCGAGGCTCCCGTGGACGTGTCGCTGTACCTGTACCGCGACAGCAGGTCCGACAGGATGGAAGAAGAGAAGTACAATATGATGTGCTTCGATACGCCTGAGGATGAGAAGAGCCTGGTGAAGGTCGTGACCGATGTGCTGGCAGGCCGCCAGATGGAGATGCCCCGGCCGCTGAAGATCGTGCTGCGGGGATTTGACATCGGGGGAGCTGACTGGCCCGTCTACAGCCTGACTGACCACTTCTTTGCCCTGTGCGACGGCACGGACGGCGAGGTGAGCATGTTTGAAGAGTTCTACCGCAACACCTTCGACGGCGACACCTTCGACTCCGACTATATCCGCATCGAGGGCATCGCAGACGGCAGACTGAATGTCACGGTCAAGGAAGGACAGCCTGTTTGGCCCGAATGGACCGATGAGAACAGAGCCGAAGATATAGCGGGCAGTGAATATGTGCTCGTGGGCGGCAAATGGATTCCGGCGGAGGAAGTTCCCGAGTCTGAAGAAGACAAAGCAGCATAAGGGGAACTCCGCAGGATTGATCCGGAAAACGGAAGGGAGCTGCTCATAGCGGCTCCCTTTCAGATAATTGGCAGAATTCGGTAAAAAATATTTCGCCCGCCGTGAAACTGTAGTACAATAGGAAATTATCACAAATGTTTCTTTGACAGAGGGAAGAGTGAATGAAAAAACCAGGGTTAATCATGCTGATCCTTCTCCTACTGTCGCTTGCCGGTGCTCCGGCGGTGGCGGCGGAGACGGCAGAGACGGCAGAGACAGGAGAGGAACCGGCTGAATGGACGGTGATGTTCTATTTCTGCGGCTCCGACCTGGAATCGAAGTACGGCTACGCCAGCGGCAACCTGAATGAAATTTCGAATGTAACTTATCCCGGTTCCTGGCTGCCGATGGTTGCGGAGTTCTATCACCTGGATCCGGATTCGATGGGGATTACCGATCCGGGCAAGGTGAACGTGCTGGTGGAGACAGGCGGCAGCAAGGAATGGCACACCGGGGACGAGGATGCAGGCCTGGATATGGATATTGACACCGGTGCGCTGCAGAGATGGCGCCACAACGTTTATCCCGACGGAGGGCTGGGCCCGGATGGACCCTGGGACGGCTACGAGCTGCTGGAGACACTGCCTCTGCAGAGCATGGCGAGCCCGGAGACCCTGACGGATTTTATCCGCTGGGGGGCCGAAACCTGCCCGGCGAAAAAGTACGCTCTGGTTCTGTGGGGTCACGGCGGCGGGGCGATGACCGGTCTGTTTATCGACGAACTTTTCGGGAATGACGTGATGTACCTGTACGAGCTGAAGGAGGCTCTCAGGGACGGCGGCGTCCGGTTTGAGACCCTCCTCATCGATGCCTGCCTGATGGCAAATATTGAGACGGCCTGGTCCGTCAGGGAATACGCGAACTGGATGGTGGCTTCGGAGGAGGTCGTGCCCGGAAAGGGCACTGCCGTCGGGGACTGGCTGCAGGCCCTGTATGCCTACCCTGACTGCGACGGCGAATGGCTGGGACGCTGTATCTGCGATATGACCGGCATCAAATATGCCAACGAGGAGGAGGAAATGGCCAAGTCGGTTATGACCTGGTCGGTGATCGATCTCTCCAAAATCGACCGGCTGGTGAAGGCCTGCGCCGAATATTTCCGGATTATGGCCGATGCGCTGGTGCGCTACCCCTCCGAGGCTGTGTCCTATACGGACTATATTTTCGAAGCGGAAACCTATGGCGACGGTTCCCAGAAGATGCACGACCTAGGCGCCGTGGTCTACAACCCGAGTTCGATCAGCAACGTCAACCTCCGCGTACGGGGAGATCTGATGGACGCCCTCTCCGACGCCGTGACCTACATTGTCCGCGGCCCGTGGCGCAATGCGGCGCGGGGACTCTCCTTCTGCTATCCGGCAAACTGCAGCAGCAAGGACTTGGATCTCTATGCGAAAAACTGCCCGATGCCCCAGTATCTGGCTTACATCGATGCCATCTCCCCGTCGTGGACCGCGCCGGACTGGGTTTACGAGAAAACAGAGCGTCTTCCCAGCATCGAAGACATCGAGGGGATGCAGATTGTTCCGGTCAAGACCATGACGGACGAAGGCATGCCTGCCCTGACCTTCGGCGATACCGAAGACAATGTAAAAAATGTTTACTACCGCATGTACCGTCTGGATGAGCGGACGGGCAAGGTGGTGCGTTTGGGCCGCACGAGCTGCGGCTGGGATTACCGTGATTTCGACATTATATGGCATGCCAGCGACCCGCTGCACTGGCCGACTGTAGACAAAGAGCTGTGCTGTATCGACCTGGTGCAGGAAAGCTTTGGCCTGCGTTTGTATGACATACCGGTACAGATCAATTCCCGCACATGCATTCTCCGCTGCGGCCGAGAGATTCTTTATGAAGACGTTACCGAGAAGCGGTACAGCGAATACGAGGTCTACGGCGTGTGGGAAGGCTTTGATGAAAACAGCCGGCTGCTGAACCGAAGCGTGGAGCCCCTGGCGATGGTCTCCGGTCAGGAGTACCGGTTGCTGTACCCGGTGAAAGACGCCTACAAGGGGACTTATGTCAACGGAAATGCCATGACAATGACCCGGGCGCTGGATGTCCGGGAGATTCCGCTGCCCGAGGGGACTTATTACATTGAATACGAAGTGCAGGATATGTTTATGCGCTCCAGGCTGCTGGAACCGATCGAGTTTCAATGGGACGGACAGAATATGATCTTCCCGGAGAAAGATGTCTGGGAGGAAGGCGCCAGGGCGGAATTTGTGGAAGACAATGAACAGTAGAATGGCTCGCGAAACAGTCAGAAGAGCAAAATCGATACGCCCGAGCGCGAGCAGATGAGAGAGGACCTGAAGGACCGGTTCCTGTCCCAGGGCTCCGCCCGGACCGGGAGCGTGTACAATGAACTGAAGGACATGACCAATGCCTGGGGCGAGCCCTACGCCTTCGAAGAGGACGAGGAAGAACTCAATCTTCTGATGGTTGATCCGCACATCCCGGCAGGCGC